>Ga0214473_10003996_pt1 | contig 17747 bp, 12 predicted proteins | sample RVTome_7_FD_203509 | JGI IMG/M metagenome (GOLD analysis project Ga0214473, IMG submission 203509) | Soil microbial communities from uranium-contaminated site in the Upper Colorado River Basin, Wyoming, United States - RVT98D197 | ecosystem: Environmental > Terrestrial > Soil > Contaminated >... | reverse complement strand
TGCGTGAACGTTTATATTCACTCAGCCGTCTCGATGAATTGAAGGAATTGACGTTTGATAAGTTTCAGCCGCGGGGACAAAAAGGCCTTGGTGAAAGGCAAGCCACTTCCTTGGAAATGGCTTTTAACCAGGCGCAGCACTATGCAAGAAACTTGAATGGCTGGCTGTTGCTTCAAGGCGGATACGGCTGTGGCAAAACACATCTGGCCGCAGCGATTGCGAACTTTGCCGTTGGAATGGGAGTGCCCACTTTATTTTTGACTGTGCCTGATTTGCTTGATATGCTGCGCTTTTCATATGACAGTGAAGATACAACGTTCGAAGAACGCTTTAATGAAATCCGCAACGCGTCGCTTCTCGTGCTAGATGATTTTGGAACCCAGAATGCAACGCCCTGGGCACAGGAAAAACTTTTCCAGATCATCAATTACAGATACATCAACAAACTCCCGCTGGTTGTGACGACGAATCTCAGTCTGGACGAGATCGACGCACGGATCCGTTCGCGTGTCACTGATCCTCAACTTGTTTCCATTGTTCGGATCAATGCACCCGATTACCGCCACCCCATGGATGATACCGGGCATCCCGAACTTTCATCGCTCGATCTGATGGCAAGCAAAACCTTTGGTTTCTTTGAAGACCGCACAAATGAAGGCCTGCCATCGGATGAGTTGAAGTCGCTGCAAAAAGCTTTGAAAGCTACCCATAGTTATGCAGAAAAACCAAAAGGCTGGCTGGTCTTGATGGGAGGCTATGGCTCTGGGAAAACTCATCTTGCCGCAGCAATTGCCAACTTCCGCGCGGGACTTGGTGACCCTCCATTGTTCGTTATGGTCCCGGATTTGCTCGATCATTTGCGCGCAACTTTCAGCCCGAACAGTAATATCACATTTGACCGCCGCTTTGAGGAGATCCGCACCACTCCCCTGCTTGTGCTCGACGATCTCGGCACACAATCGATGACACCCTGGGTGCGCGAGAAGTTATATCAGCTCTTCAATTATCGTTACAACGCGGAATTGCCAACTGTGATCACTACCTCAGATTCACTTGAAGAAATGGATCCGCGAATTCGTTCGCGATTATTGGATGGAAAATTGTGTGCAATCTATGCCATAACGGTGCCCAGCTACCACGGCAATAGAGGCAAAAAAATAAAGAAGTGAGTTTTTTAAAGAGTCCCTGTGGTTATTCTCCAGCTGGGCTTCTCTACTTCAAAGTACAGAACAAGACAATTCTTGTGACAATTGACGTATTTTTAGGTGACGAATATCTATCAATTTTTTGATAAAAATCTTGGCAAAGATCGGATTTACGGGTAGAATGCCCATAATCGGCCTCTTGTAGGCTGATTTTTATTACACCACTCTACGAGGTATTTCATGCTCCCAACCTATCTCCTGTCCCTACGTGAAGGACTTGAAGCTGCCCTCATCATCGGCATTGTGCTTGGTGCGCTTAGCAAGATCCGCCGCACTGATCTCTCCTCCGCCGTTTGGCTCGGCACATTGAGCGCGGCCATTGTCAGTATCCTGACCGCCGTTGTGCTCACCACATTCGGCAGATCGCTCGAGGAAACGGCCGAACAAATCTTCGAAGGCATTACCATGCTCATCGCCGCCGGCATCCTGACCTGGATGATCTTCTGGATGAGCAAACAGGCTCGCTTCCTGAAGAGTGAACTCGAAGCAGGTGTAAACAAGGCTGCTGCATCTACCGGTAAACCTGCCATGTTCTGGCTCGCTTTTATTGCAGTTGTGCGTGAAGGCATTGAATTGGCACTTTTCGTCACTGCGGCGTTCTTTGCAGGTGACCAAAGCCAGGTGACCGGCAACATCATTCAAACGCTAGCTGGCACGATCCTGGGGCTTGGCACTGCGGCCTTGCTTGGCTGGACACTTTTTGCTACGACCGTCCGCCTGGACTTGCGCCGCTTCTTCCAGGTGACAGGTTTCCTGCTCATTTTGTTCGCGGCTGGACTTGTTGCACATGGTGTGCATGAGTTCAATGAGGTAGGTTGGATCCCCGCTGTGATCGAGCACATTTGGGATGTGAACGCCATCGTTGATGAGAACTCCCTGGCAGGTCAATTACTCAAGACCTTATTTGGCTACAATGGCAATCCATCTCTCACCGAGATGATCTCTTATTTTGTTTATCTGGCGGTTGTGACTGTTCTGTGGAGACGCGATACCGCTCCGGTAAAAGCACCGGCAACGTCTCGAGCATAATACAGGTGACAGTCACTTGGCTCCCTGCGCTTCGCTTTGGGAGTGCTCCACAAAAGTGACTGTCACCTCTTTATAACGGAAACAGGCTTCGGGCGGCGCACTGCGACCGAAGGGAGTGTCGAAGTGTCCGAATAGACGCGCAGCCTGTTTTGTTCTTGCATAAACCGTCCCGAAGGTTTCCTCGACTAACACTGTCAAGCCATTCAAATGTCGCCACGGCGACGCCTTCGGGACGCTCTCTTAGACGGTGCGATAGATTCCCAAATCACCTGAGGGGTTGTAACCGGGGAAGACCGTAGCAATATCCGTGTTGCCGAGCCGCCGCGCCAGCAATTCACTCAGAACCTGGCGGTAATCGGTTGTGATGGCGAGATCCGCGTGATCGTATAACTGATCATTGTGCAGGCCAGGCCACGCGCCGAAGACCTGACCGCCATTCACACCTCCGCCCAGGGTGAGCATGACACTACCATGTCCATGGTCTGTCCCGTAAGCTTCATTCTGCACTAACCTTCTTCCGAATTCACTGATAACGACCACTGACAGGCGATCCGTGTATCCCGAATCAAGATCGAGATAAAAGTTGGCGAGTCCGTTCGCGAGATTGCCGAGCAATTCTGCGATGTAGCCGCCGTTTCCATCGGTTTCGTATTCGTGTGTGTCCCAGCCACCGTAATCCACTGTGGCGACGCGTAAACCGGCATCGAGTTTGATCATACGCGCGACGGTCTTGAGTTGCTGACTTAACTCGTCGTTGTTGTAGGATGCGCCGTTGGATGGCTGATACTCCTGTTCAACCAATGGGCTGACAATCCCCAGAGAATCCAATGTGCGCGCACCTGCCCGATGGAGAAGCGTATCGCCACTGTACATCTGGCGCAGGGCATTTTGTTGAGATAGGACGAGTCCGTTGTCCCACTGCGAAAAATCGGCCGGGTCATTCAGGTTGACAGTCGGAGTGAAATTCAGCAAAGAGGATGGCGCGCCAGCCGTGGAAAGCGCGGGCAAAATGGATGCCACGCCCTGGCCCTGAAGATAACGCGTGATCCAGCCGGAGGCGGTATTCTTTGCGCCCGGCGTGCCCAGTTCAATATATTCCATCGCGTCGAAATGGCTGCGCGTGTCGTAGTTCAAACCCACCGCGTGGATCACGGCCATTTTTCCATCCTGATACAGGCTCTGCAATGGAGCAAGCGCGGGGTGCATTCCGAATTGGTCATTCAAGGACAGAAGATTGGAAATCTTGATGTCAGGCCGGGCGGTTTCATAAAAGCCCCGGTCATCGCCCTCGATTGGCGGGATGACATTGAGCGCATCCCAGCCGCCGCGCAGGAAGACAACGACCAGCGTATCTGAAGGATCATCCTGTTTGGCAAAAGCTACATTCGAGAGACGCGCGCCAGCCAGCGCGGCGATGGCGTAAGAACATCCCTGTAAAAAGTTTCGACGAGTAAATTTTGTTGTAGGCATAATATTTTCCTGCTCTCGTCGCCATCCCCGGCGACGCCCAACGCTGTCCAGACGCTTCGCGTGCGTCGCGAAGGACGGCGTTGGCAGCAACTCTATTTCCACTGAAAATCGGGGCTCATCAGGATCACCTCGACCATGGCGGGCAATACCCAGCCGACGTGGTCTTCGGACAATTGCTCCTGCGTGCCATATTCCTGCGCCATGACTGCAATCACCGCCTGTCGATCTGCCTCTGCCATTGGGCGATTCAAAATGCGTGGGATCCAAAAATCTGCCAGAGATTCGGCAGTGCGTAGTTCGCCTGGGGTTTGTCCGACGAGATCAGTTTTAATGAAGCGCTGCTGGTCTTCGTCGTTCATCCAGTTTTCCGAGATGCCAACGGCAAAGTTCCAGCGATACAAAAGGGACATAGAATTCGACCATGCCTCTTTCACATCGGGATAGCCATCCGGCGGGCGGCGTTCGAAGAGCGGCTGACCCATCATGGAGCACATCCAGGGGATACCGCCGGGCACACGTGTGAAGTCTGCGTTGACGGCGCGCATCATCGAGATGGCAGCTTCGATCGGACGCTTGATCTTCTGTCCCCAGGTCTGGCTGAATTCCGGTGAAAGCAGAATGGTCTCGACCACGCGCTTGAGCTGATCGGGCGCGTCCCGGTACTCCAAAAAAACGGACGCGGCGGCTTCCACAACGGTATCAGGTGGCGTGTCCGAAATGAATCGGCGGGCGAGTTTGCGCGAGATGAATCTCGCGGTCCCAGGATGATTCGCCAGCAAGTCCAGCACATCGCGTCCATCCTGCATATCAGGCTGATCGGCAGGGATATATTTTCCGAGGATCAACTTATTGAAACGGTCATGCCAGGGTTTGTAATAGATAAATCGCCCGGTCTTTTCAATCCCATCTTCGTATTCGTAAATGTCATCGTCGACGCGCCAACCGGTGAGCGCACGCGCCGCTTCGTACACATCGTTATCCACGTAACCGATGGCAATGCCATTCGCATCTTTCTGGACCGTGTTCGGATCCCGTACCCCCAGATAGTTCTCAGCCCCCAGCGTGTGCAACTCAAAGAGTTCGCGCGCAAAGTTTTCGTTAGGCCCTGCATCGGAACTATTATTTTGATTCAGGTAATACAACATGGACGGATGCGTTGCGACTGCTTCGAGCATCCTGCGGAAATTGCCGAGCATGTGAGCACGTAACACATCGCGGTTGTAGGAGACGAGCAAAGGCACGCCATCATCCTGCCAGAAATAGACGTTAAAATGATTGTGCCAAAAATCAGCCAGCACTTCGACGAGCTGTTTTTTGCTATACACTGCGCGCAGGAATGTTGCATCCACAAGCTCATGCGCGGGCTTACTGTACCATTCCCAATATGCATCGTCGTTTGAATTGTACGGATTACTGGCAATGTGATCGAAGTAGAGTTCGTCGTGCGTCTTGTGCAGGGTTTCAAACCCGGCAGCGTTATAGCGTGCGTCAAAGTCGCTATCGTCAATCGAATCAGGATTGAGTTGTTGTGCGATATAGGTGCGCAATCTCTCTTCATTCGTGGCTCCCAGCGCGTTGAAGGCTTCCAGATCGCCGGGGCGCGGACCAAATCCCATGCGGTTGAGTGCAATGATTCCTAACGGGACAGGAGGAAGCGCGGGTTCAGGCGGTACACCTGTTGGAGCGACGGCTACAGTTGGAGGAACCCGCGTCGGGTCTGGACCCGGGATTGGCTCAGGCGCACAAGCGGCAGCCGCCGCTGACGTCGCCGCGACAGTACCAGCAAGCTTCAGAAAATCTCGACGGTTAAGAGCTGGTTTAGGTTGAGTCATAAAGTCTCCTCTTAATGATGACGGAATTTACCAAACCTATCGTTTCCCCATCAATCACCCATCAGTTCAATGTCACTCTGAGCGGAGCGAGGAGTCTCGTTTGTAGAGCGACAGATGCTTCACTTCGTTCAGCATGACAGCGCCAAACACTTCACCAAAAGAAGTGATCACTTCCTGCTTCACACGCTCCATCGTGGGCGGACTCGGGAACAGATCCGCCAGCGAAACGATAGGTTCATCCTGCAATCCGCAGGCGATGATGCCATCCCAATAGTCCATGTTGGGATTTACATTCAACGCAAAACCGTGGCGCGAGACTCCGCGTGCGTCCACTTTGACTCCGATCGCTGCGATCTTGGCAGGTTTCTTGCGGTCTTCCGGCTTGCAACGCGGACAGCGCGAATGGACATCAGCCTGGATCCACACTCCGGTGAGGCCGGGCCTTTGTCCCGCCGCCAGCCCAAGCCGCGCCAACGCGACGATGAGAGTCTGCTCCAGCTTGCGAACATAGCCCACGTAATCGGCTTGAGGAATGTGCATCTCTCCCTCACCTCCGTCCCCTCTCCCGGCGGGAGAGGGGGGTGTTAGTGGAATCAACGGATACCCAACCAATTGCCCAGGCCCATGATAGGTGACATCGCCTCCCCGATCCACCCAGTGAATTGCGATCCCTTTTTCTTTCAGTTGGGATTCACCCCACAGCAGATTCTCCTGATTGCCGCGCCGGCCAAAGGTGTACACGTGCGGATGCTCGAGCAACAACAAAGTCGGCAAGCGTTTGCCCTCTGCAATTTCACGCGCGTATTCATCCTGTAATTTCCAGGCGCGTTCATATTCGATCAGGCCCAGATCTTGGACGACAATTTCCATACCTCTAATTCCGTCATGGACTGGTCGCTTATCTGGCAACGCCGCCCAGGTAAGGCGCGCGCTCGACCAGCGCGACACGTTTTCCGTATTGAGCCACTTTCGCAGCACCCTTTTCGCCCGCTGGCCCGGCACCAATAACAATCAAATCATAATTTTCTGTCAAATACGTTGCTCAAATACTCGTTTATACAGATCGGAATCCAGCAAATTATTGGGATCGCACCTTTTCTTTAATTTCTTGAATTTTACTATTGTTTCTTCACCCAGGAACGCACGCGCCGATTCAGCAGAGGTCTCACTGTTTTTTGCAAAATAGAAACGACCACCTGCTTCCAACACCATGCGATCAAACTCTTGTAATAGATGGCTTAGCTGTGCACGCTCATTGCCCGTCACTTTGAAATCCATGGCCAGTGAGAATCCATCCAGTGCGTGGGTCAACAAAAACTTATCGGGTCGGTGGCGTTTGGTCACACCCAAATACGAGGGCAAACCGCGTCGATGCGAAAGCTGGATCATTTCACGCCATGCAACTTCAGCGGTCTCCTTCGGCAAAAACGACTGATATTGGATCAATCCACCGTGCCCGAATGAGCGCTCCCAGTCGGGCACATAATCCAGCAGAAAGTGGAATTCGGCATGTGATTGTCGAAATGTATGTTTGCGCAGGCTCGCAGTATACTTGGCAGTGTTGATGCCCCAGACACCCAGATTGTTCATAAAGGGATTCATAAAGTAGTGCAGCAGCGATTTGGGCATCACACCAAACAAACGATCGGGCAAATGCTGATAGGCAAGTTGCATTGTCTTCTGCGGTTCGGGGTCTTCGCCTTCCCTCAAATTGCGCGCGGCATGGATCTGTCCACGGCCAAGGCTGTGACCGCCTGCCGTTGTGTCGAGCCAGCCGACGATGTAGTCATAATGAGGCGCGTTGTCGAGCAGGTCGCGCAGGTGTGAGTTGAGATTCGGTACAGGCCGCGCATCCACAGCGATTAGTCCCGAGTGGATGCGTTTCATCTGCAGCGTAATGGATGTGAAGACGCCAAGCAACCCAAGTCCGCTGATCAGCGCGTAAAACAAATCTGCATTCTGTCGAGGCGTACACGTGATCAACGCGCCAGTCGGCAGGATGGCGGTGAACTCAGGCACATGTTCCCCGATGGGCCCTTTCTGAAGATTATTTTTTCCGTGGATATTCGCAGCCAGACAGCCCCCCAACGTGGTTTTCATCGTGCCCGAGACTACGGGGGGCCACCAGCCATCAGGTTCGACACATTGCCACAACTGCTCAAGTGTGACGCCCGGCTCGCATCGCACCAAGCCGGAAGCTGAATCCCATTCAAGGATTTGATTCATGGCTGACATATCCAGCGCAATGCCGCCGCCGTTTAGAGATGCGTCGTTATAACTGCGGCCCGCGCCGCGCGCGGTGATCGTCAATCCGAGTTTCTTCGCGATCTGGAAGACGTCATGAATATCTTCAGTGCGAGTGGGACGAAAACAATAGGATGGCGCCCGCAATGAGTGACCAAAGTTTTCAAGGTGTGCAAAGTTGTTAAGAGGGAGAGACATATTTGTGAATGGAATGGATAGTCATCTTTGCGTGCTCCCCTCACGAGGCATTTGGCAAAATGACCGTCGCCTTTCTAAGTTAAAAAGATAATCTTCTAAAGATGAATGAAGGGGTGTGCCGAATCGCGAGCATGATCCAACGCCAGATGAAAGGAGTATAGATTAATTGTCTGCGTTTCTTCATGGCGTTCCAAATATCCTCTACGGCTTTTTCAGGAGAAATCTGAAAAGGAGTAGGACCTTGCGCAGCTTTGAGCATTTCTGTCGTTACGAAGCCGGGTTTGACAGTCAACACGTTAACACCCTGACGCGTCAGGCGATTCCGTAACGCCTCAAGATAGGTATCCAGCCCCGCCTTGGATGTGTTGTAGCCGGGATTGCCGACGCGCCCGCGATCACCAGCCACAGATGAGATACCGACAATCTGCCCGGCTTTTGCAGATTGGAACATTTCAGCAATAGGAGTCAGCCAGGCCATTGCGCCGATCAAGTTGATCTCGATCATCCTGCGATCATTCTCGAAGTTATACCTATCCATGCCGCCGGGCGGATAGTTCACGCCCGCCACAAACACAACCAGGTCCACACCGCCCAGATCGGCAACAATCTTCCGTAGAAGCGCTGGAACCTCTTCATGGTTAGCCACATCATGAACAAACGCACGGGCACGGGATTCACCAGATGCGCGGTTGATCTCATCACGAAGCTTTTCAAGTTTCTCTTTACGACGCGCCAGCAACGCCAGTGTATAGCCTTCGCGGGCCAGCTGTCGCGCCAGCGCCGCACCGATCCCATCCGAGGCGCCGACGATGATGCCGCGTCGGCGTGGATTCAACGGCGTGGCGCGGGCAGGCTTGCCCTGAGGATGGGGGGAGTCTGTCACATTATGCTCCATCAAGGGGGATTGACATCCATTTTAACATATCCCCTCCGGCCAGGCTGTAACGCGCGTGTAATAAACTACTGTTGGGGGCTTGTTATAATAACAACCAAATGTTACCTGTGATAGGACAAAAGAGCCAACTAAACCTTCAACGAATTGTGATTAAATGCCGCACTGTGAACTCGAAGAATGGGCGATAACCGATTAAAGATCCTGGAAGAGGCGCGTCGTGTACTGGAAGAGGAGGGTGGATCACACATTGACCAGGAATCACTTCTTAAACTGCTTGATATTCTTACGATCTCCCTCGAGAAGTTTTCCCTCGAAGAGACCTATAATGCTCAAAACGTTGCCCTGGAGCTGATCAATCATCGCGCCCTGCTCGCGATGCTCAAGCAACAGACCGACGAACTGGACGCGCTCAAAAAGCTGAGCATCAACCTTACCTCAAGTCTCGATCTGCCCGATGTGCTGGATGCAGTCGTCTGGGAGGCAATGCGCCTGATAAATAACGCACGTGATATCAACATTTTTCTTTATAAGAACTACAAACTAACCTTCGGCGCAGCACTCGATTCGGATGGCACACGCAACAAGCCCTGGTCAAAACCCAGATCCAACGGCCTGACCTACACGGTCGCACGCCATGGCGAGGTGATCACTGTGGAAAATATGCAGAATCATCCGTTATTCCAAAATGTTCCCCAAACCTGGGTCGGCTCCATCATTGGCATTCCGCTAAAAGTGGGAGACACAGTTGTCGGTGTGATGAACCTCTCGCGATCCACAATTGGCGGGTTCTCGCCGTCCGAATTGCGGCTGCTCAGCCTGCTTTCCGATCAGGCGGCTGTCGCGATCGCGAACGCCAGCCTGCATCAAATGATCAGCAGGCAGGCCTACAGCGACACGTTGACCGGCCTGCCGAACCGGCGTGCGCTGGATGAACGACTTGAGGAGGAAGTAGTGTCCGCACGTAGAAATAACTATTCCTTCGCGGTCATCATGATGGACCTCGATGGATTCAAGTCTGTGAATGACACCTATGGTCATGCGATAGGTGATGATGTATTAAGGCTGGTCTTCAGCCAGATGGCGCGCGGCGTCCGCAACACGGATTTTCTTGCACGCTATGGAGGCGATGAACTGACCCTCATCCTGAGTCAGACAGAGGTCACCTCGGCTCAGATCGTTTCTGAAAAGATTGTAGAGGGGATGAAAAAGCTCAAGTACAGACTCCCGGATGGCAGGCGACTCAAAATTGGAATTTCGGGCGGCATTGCTCTTTTTCCCCTCCACGCGCGCAACGGACCAGACCTGCTGCGTGCGGCAGATGCGGCGCTTTATCAGGCCAAGAAATATCAACGTGGGAGTTTTCATGTCGCGCGCGGCGTCACAGGTCCGCTGTCATCGTATCGAATAGGCGATGAATAAGGTCTCGAATTCGTTATGTGGGGGTTATAATCTGCAAAATCCACTTAGGAGAATTCATCCATGCCACGCAAAATCAAAATCATCCTGAACCCCATGGCAGATATGGGAAACGCATGGCGCGTCGCGCGTGACCTGCGTTCGATCACAGAGCAGCACGGTGGTGTGGACTGGAGCGGAACGGTGTATCCAGGTCATGCAATTGATCTGGCAAAACAAGCAGGCGAACAGGGCTATGACATGGTCATCGCCATGGGCGGAGATGGAACAGTGCATGAAGTCGTCAATGGATTGATGAAAGTTTCTGAAGAGAAACGTCCCCTGCTTGGCGTTGTGCCCGTCGGTTCAGGCAATGACTTTGCACACGGAATCAATGCATCCCGAAAACCGACCGAGGCACTCGTCCGCGCGCTGGATGGCGAAGCCTCGACTGTTGATCTCGCCTTGATGACCGACGAAAACGGACACAAAGAATATTTTGATAATACACTTGGAATTGGCTTTGGTGCGGTCGTTACCATTCGCTCCCACAAACTTCCAATCTTGCGCGGCTTTATCATGTATCTGACTGCTGTTATTCAAACCATTATTTTGGATCACAATCCCATGGCAATGCAGATCGAAACCGACGATGAAAAATGGGAACAGAGTGTCATTTATCTGGTCCTCTGTAACGGTCCGCGCGAAGGTGGCGGCTTCCTCATTGCGCCCGAAGCAAAAATTGACGATGGCATTCTGCACTACGCGATGATCACCAACGTCAGTCGCCCAATGATGCTCCGCATTGTGCCTGAAGTGATGAAAGGCACACACGGACGCTTTAAACAAGTTCGTCTGGGCACATGCAAGAAATTCTCCCTCACCGCAGACCGTCCACTCTACATCCACGCCGATGGAGAGATTTTTTCAGGTCCTGGAACAGACCTTCGCAAAGTCAGTTTTGAAATATTGCCCAATGCATTGAAAGTGATAAGAGGATAAATAAGTACATCCTACACGAGTCGACACGAACGTGTGTACCCGTTTACATGTTTACCTGTCTGCTTGTATACTAACCCCATGCCCGACCTCTTTCACTCTCTGCTCAAGCAAGATATCGGACATCTGCGCATTATCGCGGAGCTATGGGGACTCGAATTGGATTCCATAGACGCAGACGCGGCGCGGGAGGAACTTTCCGCTTCTCTCCTCGAACCAGACCTGTTTGCCGAGTTAATCGACTCACTCGCCCCCGAAGCCGATTCTGCCATTACCGCCCTTGTCAATGCGGGCGGACGAATCCCCTGGCCTACCTTCACACGCAAATACGGTGACATCCGTGATGCGGGCGCAGGCAAACGTGATCGGGAGAAATTGTATCTCAACCCCGAATCAACAACAGAAATCTTATATTATCGTGGGCTTCTGGCACGTGCATTTTTCGACACAAAAAAAGGACCACAGGAATTTGCCTATATTCCTGATGATTTTCTAAGCTTGATCAGCCGTACAGAAACAGAGGGTATGGAGGAAAATAATAAAAGTTCAGAAGACTCTGGGACTTCTCCCATAGGACGCGCCGCCTCGCCCGGCGAACGCGGACAAGAAATTCTCGCGAATGACTTAATTTTGGATGACGCGACTACATTGCTAGCAGCATTACGACTGGGCATCGAACCTCCCAAAACAAAGATACCGACAAAAGTTATTCAAGCTTTACTTCAGTCATCAAATTTAATTAAAGGATCTGCGCCTCAGCCAGAGCCGGTAAAAGCTTTTCTCGAATCACCGCGCGCAGACGCACTGGCTTCACTTCAAAACGCCTGGACCGAAAGCGAATCCTTCAATGAGTTGCGCCTGATGCCGGGCATCATTTCTGAGGGCGAATGGAAAAATCAGCCACAGGAAACAAGGGAGTTCTTGTTGAACCTGTTGGATGCTATCCCTGAGGGAAAATGGTGGAGTCTCAACGCTTTTATCCGTGACATCAAACAAAAATATGCCGACTTCCAACGCCCCGCAGGGGACTACGATTCATGGTTCATCAAGCGTGAATCGGACGGACAATATCTGCGCGGCTTCGCATCATGGGATCAAGTGGACGGCGCGCTCATCAATTACTTCATCACGAATATCCTTCACTGGCTTGGACAAGTGGACTTATGCATTGCTGAAGGCGCAATCGAGCCCACCTCTTTCCGAATCACGAATTCCGAATCTCACATTGCAGGCAAGGAAGATAAGAAAATACATATCTCATCTCAGGGATTAATCTCTGTTGCCCGCCTCGCGCCACGCGTCGTTCGTTACCAGGTCTCACGTTTTTGCGAATGGGAAGAACCGAGGGACGATGTTTATCGTTATCGCATTTCGACCAATTCGTTGAGCAAAGCCAAAGAACAGGGATTGAAAGTTGAACATCTGCTTGCCCTGCTCGCCAAACATTCCGATGCAGGGATTCCGCCGACGTTGGTCAAAGCCCTGAAACGCTGGGAAGTTAACGGAACCGAAGCGCGGGTGCAGACTCAAGTCATCTTAAAGGTGAGCAAACCTGAAGTCCTGGAAGAGATGCGTAGGTCGAAAGCGGCAAAATTTTTGGGCGAGGTATTAAGTCCAACAACGGTGATCGTCAAAGGCGGAGCCATCCAAAAAGTGATGGAGGCTCTCACAGAACTGGGTCTGCTTGCCGAAGTGACAGCCGATTAGCCGCCCAGGGCTGTGACAACGGTTCTGTTCAAATCCAGCGACTTACCGCGTTCAAGTCCCCCTTCGATATCATCTGAACGTACGTTCTTGAGATCTTCGAGGACAAGCTGTATATCGCGGTGCGTATCGCTGTTCGTTTCAGGATGATTCATGCATAAACCAAGGATTTCGAGTGCACGTTCGCGTTTACTCTCCGCTGCGAGGATATTTGCGTAGCCGCCGAGTGAAAATAATACCCACGAGACGGAATCATTTTCAATATTCAGTTGCAGAGCTTCGCTCAAGGAAGCATACGCCTCGCGGAATTCACCCAAACCCACTTGCGAATAAACGAGGTTGATCAGCATGATGGGCAGGGTATAGCGATTGCCTAATTCGCGCGCCAGTTTGATGCCCTCCTGTATATAGGGTTTGGCCTCCGCATACCTTCTTTGCACACGAATCAGTTCACTCAGATTGTTATATGTGCGTGCGAAACCATAACGGTCGCCCGCATTCCTGCAAATTTCGATAGCTTGCAGATGGTAATCATGTGCTCGTTCGAATTGACGATTATTTACGCTGATCATCGCAAGCATATTCAGGGAGAATGCCTGTGCAATGGCATCCCCTGCCTGTTTTGCAAATTCGTAGCTCTCTTCGCCATATCTCTGCGCGTCGGCATATCTCCCTTGGTAGTGGCTGATATATCCGAGATGAGCGAGGGTGTAGGCAATCACATCAATATCTTTCAACTCCTGCGCGATGGTAAGACTTGCCTGCAAGTGTTTTTCCGCCTGGTCAAACTTACCCTGTTCCGACCCAATGCGACCCAGTTGCGCCAATGCTCTGGATTCAAGCCCGTGATCATGAATAGTGCGCGACAGCGCGATACATTCTTCAAAACGTGCGGTGGCAGTGGCATGATCGGTGAGCCATAGGTGAGCGACTCCGATGGTCAGCAAAAGACGGGCCCGCATCGCCGGGTTCTGATCTCCCGATGAGGCAAGGATGGCTAATGCACGCTCAGAGGCAGAAAGCGCCTCACGATAGGCACTGAGGCGCATGGACTTGTCCGCAGCCCGCTCAAGGAATTCGACCGCGTGTACGGTATCGCCTGCCAATTCGTAATGCTGGGCAATCAAACCGAGATACTCATCAATCCGCTCGCCGCTTTGCTGGATCAGCCAATCGGCCGCCATGCGATGATACAGCTTGCGCTTGGCTTTTAACACGCGTTCATACGTGACTTCCCGCAGAATGGTATGCTTGAAAATGAATTCTTCCGCGCTGGCAAACGCGGATGGCTCATGGGAAAAGACCAACTCTTTATTTCGTAACGCGCTTAACGCAGAATGGACATCCTCCCCACGCGTGAGCACATGCGCAGGTTCTGATCCATGAATCGCTGCCACAGCCGTATCCCAAAATGTGCGCCCAATCACTGCGGCACGTTCGAGCACTTCGCTCTCTGTGGAGGGGAGCCGGTCGAGGCGGGCTTGCAGAACGCCGGTCAGCGTTGCAGGGACACGCAATTTGGTTACCTGGTGTGGAACAATCTGCCAAGCATCCTCACCCTTCACAATTACACCATCTTCGATCAGCACCTTGATCAACTCTTCCAGATAAAAAGGATTTCCCTCTGCATTTTTAGCAACCGTTTCAACAAGGTCATGGGGCAGATCTGATACATTCTGCAAAATTTCGCCGACCAATTCCCGGCTGGCATCGAGGCCAAGACCTCTGATCGTGATAATGGTGCAAAGTGGAAAGTTGCTACCCCAGTTTGGATGGGTTTCATCCAGACTGGGACGCGCAGCACACAGAATAAAAACTGGCAAATTGGTTTCCAGTTTTGCCAAATATTCGATCAGGTCGAGGGAACCATTATCCGCCCACTGAATATCATCCAGCAAAAGGACAACAGGCGAATCTAGCGCAAGTTCTGAAAAAAATTGCGCGATGCTGTTGAAGGAGCGATCACGGATCTGACGCGCATCCTTGCGGATGCCGCGCACAAACATGCTTTCAGAAAAATCAAAACCAAGGAGTTGGCCAATTAATGCGGCTCGCTCTTCGCTCCCAGCCTCAGCCATTGCCGCCATCCCCCTCATTAATTTTCCCCGCGCCTCAGCCTGTGTGTCGCTGTCTCGAATCTGAAAACGTTCGCAAAAGACATCGCGCAACAGGCTGTAAGGCAGACTCATTGTCTCTTCATCGGCACGGCCTTTAAATAAACAAAATTCGGTTGGATGTGAGTCTAGCCACGCTTCAAATTCGTAGATGAGGCGGCTTTTTCCCAGACCCGCCTCTCCTTTCACAACGACCACTGTGACATGGCCACTGGTCACACACTGCTCAAGAGCAGATTGTATGGTCTGAAACTCTGTTTTACGCCCGACCATTCGGGTTGTTACGCCTTCGATCCCGCGTCTTCGGATTCGAAATGCTCGCGGCCTCAGGTGCTGGATAACATAGGTTTGCAGTGGCTCAGTCTTGCCTTTCACCATAAGCGGCGTTTGTTTCTGCACATCAAACACGCCGCGCACCAGTTGATAGGTATTATGGGAAATGAGGACATCACCACCATTGGCAGAGTGGACCAAACGGCTGGCCGTATTAACTGTATCGCCCATGGCAGTAAATTCGCCCTGTGTGCCCATCGCGCTCAGCAGAACCTGCCCACTATTAATCCCTACTTTTAGGGGGATGGCAAGCGGTCCAACGCCATCCTTGAACATTTCCTGAATTTGGAGCGCGGCACGCACAGCGCGTTCGGCATCGTCTTCGCGGGCGGTTTCTGTTCCCCACAGGGCCATGACCGCGTCACCAATGTGTTTATCAATGCGACCGCCATATTCCTGGATAATCCAGTCTGCCCGTGCCCAGAGGCGATTGACAAGGTTCGCCACATCTTCGGCGTCCCTATTTTCGGAAAACGCCGTAAAGTCGGAGACATCCGCAAATAAAACGGTCACCAGTTTTCTGCGCGCCTGATTCGCCGTATCTGGCTGGGTGGATTGTCTTTCCAGTTCATTTAATTGGTCATGTAAGACTGCCAGTGTTGTCCCCACCACAGAATCTCCCAGGATCGAACGCATCCCCTCCTGCGCCTCGATGGCTTTTTTTATGTCAGCGATTTGCTCTTGCAGAGATTTGGCACTCATGGAATAACCAGATTATAAATTGAATCTCGGCAATCTTCACTATTTTGACCAGTTCATAATGTGGTGCTGGGTTATGCTGTGGTTGCTTTTGCCTTCCACGGGCTGAATTGCTGCCGCGCCGCTGAACCGGCCTGGTGCGATGAAGAAATCAGGTTACGTACTTGTTGCCGTCGGTCTTGTAAGGGAATATGGCGACCGTCACAGGAGAATCGTGACAGTCGTTTTTTTATAAGATTGCTATAATGATTAAAAATGCCTCGGTGGTGTCGACACGGTCTAGCTCTGCTACATCTACTCGACCGCCGATAAAAAACACAGGAGTCCCCATGTCCAAACTCGATTGGCTCACGCAGGAGATTGACGGCTTGAAAGAACAAGGCCTGTACAACCGCATCCGCACAATTGGCTCGGCGCAGGGCGCATGGCTGACGGTGGATGGAAAGAACGTGCTCAACTTCTGCTCGAATAATTATCTCGGCCTGGCGAACCATCCGAAGATCGTCGAAGCCGCAAAGGAAGCTACGAAGAAATATGGCGTGGGTCCCGCCGCTGTGCGTTCGATCGCCGGCACGATGGACTTGCACGTCCAACTCGAACAGCGGCTTGCGAAATTCAAAGGCGCGGAGGATGTCATTACCTTTCAATCTGGTTTCACCGCCAATCTCGGAACCATCTCCGCGCTCGTGGCCAAAGAGGATGTGATCTTCTCAGATCGACTCAACCACGCCTCGATCATTGATGGATGCCGGCTCTCGGGCGCGAAAATTGCTCCCTATGAACACAACGATCCGAGCGCGTTGGAGGACGCGATCAAAGAACACGCATCGAACTTCCGCCGCGCGTTGATTGTCACCGACGGTGTTTTCAGCATGGACGGCGACATCGCCCCCCTCCCCGACCTGGTAAAGGTCGCAAAGAAATATGACATCCTCTTCATGGTGGACGACGCACATGGAGAAGGCGTTCTTGGCAAAGGCGGGCGCGGCATCGTCGATCACTTCGGCTTGCACGGCAAAGTGGACATTGAAGTCGGCACGATGTCTAAAGCGTTCGGTGTCGTAGGCGGAATGGTCGCGGGCGACAAGACCATCATCGAATGGCTGAGGCAGCGCGGGCGACCGTTCCTGTTCTCGTCCGCGGTCACCGCGCCCGACGCGGCGGCCTGCCTGGCAGCGGTTGATCTGCTCGAAGAATCTACCGAATTGGTGGATAGACTCTGGGCAAACGCAAAATATTTCAAAGCTGAAATGAAGAAACTCGGGTTCGATACGGGCGTGAGCGAGACGCCCATCACACCCGTCATGCTCGGCGAAGCACCGCTGGCTCAACAATTCAGCCGCGAGTTATTCGAGGAAGGCGTCTTCGCCATGGCAATCGGATTCCCGACTGTGGCAAAGGGCAAGGCGCGCATCCGCGTCATGATTTCCGCCGCGCACGATAATGACGATCTGGGGAAAGGTCTGGAGGCATTTGAGAAGGTAGGGAAGAAGCTGGGAGTGATACAGTAGTAAGGTTTGATCTGGATTAAGTTTATTTACGTATTGGAGCGCGACATGAACCAAACGCTTATTATTACAACAACCGTTACTAGGGCAATCGCATCTAAATGGGGTAAAACTGGGTAACT
>Ga0214473_10003995_pt1 | contig 17748 bp, 20 predicted proteins | sample RVTome_7_FD_203509 | JGI IMG/M metagenome (GOLD analysis project Ga0214473, IMG submission 203509) | Soil microbial communities from uranium-contaminated site in the Upper Colorado River Basin, Wyoming, United States - RVT98D197 | ecosystem: Environmental > Terrestrial > Soil > Contaminated >... | reverse complement strand
TTATAGCACAAAAATATTATCGAAAAGCTGGTGTTCCTAAACTCTTGAAAAAAATTCGAGAGAAAGGCGTTCCAGCCTGGCTTCAATCATCAAAAGCGGATGTTGAAAAATTAGAATTGCTGCCTGAAAAGGAACGTTATTCATCTGAAACTGATTCACGTCAGGTTTTTCACCGTTTAGCCGGATGCTGGACTTACTGGGGTTGGCAGGGCAAGTATTATGATTCGGAACCGGATGCAAAAATTTTTTATGATGAGCTGATTTACATGCTGGCAAATCAGATGTCAGCACCTAATAGCCCGCAATGGTTCAATACGGGTTTAAACTGGGCATATGGAATCACCGGACCTTCTCAAGGCCATTACTATGTTGATCATAAAACCGGAGATTTGGCTGCATCCTCTGATGCTTATACGCATCCACAGCCGCATGCATGTTTCATTCAATCAGTTAGTGATGACTTGGTTAACGAAGGTGGTATAATGGATCTTTGGGTTCGTGAAGCCCGTTTATTTAAATATGGCTCAGGTACAGGTTCTAACTTTTCTAATGTTCGAGGATCGAGTGAACCGCTCAGCGGCGGCGGCAGATCCTCCGGCCTAATGTCATTCCTAAAAATTGGTGATAGAGCTGCAGGTGCCATCAAATCGGGTGGAACAACGCGTCGTGCTGCTAAAATGGTTACGATTGATATGGATCACCCGGACATAGAAGAATTTATTAATTGGAAAGTTATTGAAGAACAAAAAGTTGCTTCTTTAGTTGCCGGCTCCAAACTTTGCAATTATTATCTGAATGCAATAATGAAGGCTTGCTATGATGAACATCCGGAAAATGATCGATTCAGTAAAACATTAAATAAAAAATTAAGAAATGCCGTAATCGAGGCGCGAAAAGCGTATATACCAAATAACTATATTGAAAGAGTAATCCAACTCGCAAAGTTTGGATTTAAATCGATAGAATTCCCTACTTACTCTGCAGATTGGAACTCGGACTCATATACCACAGTATCGGGACAAAATTCTAATAATTCAATTCGTGTTACCAACGAATTTATGAATGCAGTATTGAACGATGGCGAATGGAATCTTTTTTGGAGAATTGAAAAGAAAAAAGCTGCTGCAGAAAATAGGGAGCCAAAATCGTACAAGACTCTTCGGGCAAACGATCTTTGGGATGAAATCTCTTTTGCTGCATGGTCTTGTGCTGATCCAGGAATTCAATTTCATTCTACTATTAATGAATGGCATACTTGCCCTGAGAGCGGAGAAATAAAAGCTTCTAACCCGTGCAGCGAATATATGTTTTTGGATGATACTGCATGCAATCTCGCGTCGCTCAATCTGGTGAAATTTTATAATACTGAAACAAAAGAGTTTAACGTCGCTTCTTTTCGTCATGCAACTAAATTGTGGACGATTGTTTTAGAAATAAGCGTTTTGATGGCTCAGTTTCCAAGTAAAGAAATTTCACAAAAAAGCTATGACTTCCGGACCCTTGGGTTGGGTTATGCAAACTTAGGATCTTTGTTAATGCTTCAAGGCATTCCATATGACAGCAATGAAGGACTTGCAATTTGCGGTGCAATTACTTCAATCATGCATATGTCATCTTATGCGGCGTCTGCAGAGATGGCTAAAGAGCTTGGAACCTTTTCGCAATATGATTCTAATAAAGATCATATGCTAAGAGTGATTAGGAATCATCGCAGGGCAGCTTACAATGTTCCAAGTGATGAATATGAAGGATTAACAATCTTTCCAATGGGAATTAATCCAAGACACTGCCCGTCCGATTTATTAAAAGCTGCTCGAGAAGATAGTGATAACGCCCTTGCACTTGGAACCGAATATGGCTTTAGAAATGCGCAAGTTACTGTTATTGCTCCAACAGGTACCATCGGCATGGTGATGGATTGTGATACAACCGGCGTGGAACCGGATTTTGCTTTAGTAAAATTTAAGAAACTTGCAGGTGGAGGATATTTCAAAATTATCAATCAATGTATACCACTTGCATTGGAAAGACTTGGTTACAATAAAGACCAGATAAATGAAATTGTTAAGTACGCAAAAGGTTCTGGTACATTGGTTGGTTGCCCGTATATAAATCCCGAATCGCTTAAAGCAAAGGGTTTTTCCGAAGAAGTTCTCAATAAAATAGATAAATCCCTTCCTTCGGTTTTCGATCTTAGCTTTGCATTTAACAAGTTTGTTATCGGAACAGATTTCTTAATTAAAAAGCTCAACTTTACCGAAGATGAAATTAATGATTACGATTTCAATTTACTTGAGAAATTAGGATATTCTAAACAAGAAATCGCTTCAGCAAATGATTATGTTTGCGGAACTATGACAATAGAGGGTGCCCCGTTCTTAAAACATGAACATTACCCGGTATTTGATTGTGCCAGTAAATGCGGCAAAAAAGGAACAAGATTTATAAAATCTTTAGCCCATATTAAAATGATGGCCGCAGCTCAACCATTTATTTCAGGAGCTATTTCTAAAACAATCAATCTTCCAAATCAGTCAACAGTTGATGATATAAAAGAATCTTACTTGCAATCTTGGAGATTGGGAGTAAAAGCAAATGCAATTTATAGAGATGGTTCGAAATTATCGCAGCCATTGAACACATTAAGCGAAGAAGATCTCGAAGCAATAATCGAGGAAAAAGAAAAGAACGATATAGTCAAAATCGCTGAACGAATAATCCATAGATATATTGCTAAGCGAAGAAGATTACCATATAGAAGAACAGGCTATACTCAGAAAGCAAAAATAAACGGACAATCTGTCTACATAAGAACCGGCGAGTATGAAAACGGCCAAATTGGTGAAATATTTATAGATATGCATCGTGAAGGCGCTGCCGTTAGGAGCTTGCTAAATTGTTTTGCTATTTCAGTCTCGCTCGGTCTTCAGCACGGAGTTCCACTTGAAGAATTTATTGATGCATTTGTGTTTACTAAATTTGATCCAAGCGGAATCGTTACAGGCAATGAAAAAATAAAAATGGCTACATCTGTTATAGATTATATTTTTAGAGAATTGGCTGTTTCGTACCTTGGAAGGTATGATCTTGCACATGTAGATCCAACCGAACTTAACGGTAAGGTCTCTAAAGGAATAATTAAAAAATTTATTGAACCTGAATTTGAGAGTGAAGAAATTATTAGTGAGCGTTTGGTTGAATTAGATAAAAACGATTCATATGAGTATTCCCTATCATCGAATACAACCGAAAGTTCTGCAACTATGGATAACTTACCTTCAGATTCGTTGACATCAAAAGTTAAAAGAGCTATTCAAGCGGGATACACTGGAGATATTTGTCTTGAATGCCAAAGCACAATGATGGTTAGAAACGGAACATGTCTAAAATGTTTAAGCTGCGGCGCAACTACAGGATGCAGCTAAGTTGATGAATTTGAGTTATTTGAGGTGGTTCTTTAGATAAGTTTTTATATTTTCCAAATCCAGGGTGCATTAAATATAGCTATTAATGCTACGCCCATATCACCGAATAAAGTTTCCCCCTAAAAGCTACTTACATTGCTCCAATAATATGAAAATTCCTTTCACTGCGAGAGAAATAGTTAAATTATGCTAAAGATTAAAACAACTATTGTTATACGTAAGATAATTCTCAATCTCACATTGGAAAAGACATGAATGAAGAAAATTATGGCAAGGAATGGAGAACAAATTCCACGATCAGTTGCTGCTAAAAATTTCATTGATTCTTCTCCCACCAATATACCGTTTTGAGTAATATTTGAGATCAAGAGAAGAGATAATAACTCCCTTGGCTGAACTGGCATGAGCAAAAAGATCATCACCAATGTAGATTCCAACGTGTCCGGGGCGGACTGCTCTCCTCGTGTTGAAGAAAACTAAATCCCCAAAAATGAGGTTTTCTCTATTTCTTATTGGATATCCTTGAGTATATTGTTGGCGTGCAGATCTTAATAGCATTACATCTAAACCGTTACTAAAAACATTTTGAGTAAAGGCCGAGCAGTCTATTCCATTCTGAGAATTTCCGCCAAACTTGTAAGGAGTATTGATGTATTTAATAATCTCCATCAACATCCGTTCTTTAGGCGTTGTATTTGTTAGACTAGAATCAACTAAATCAGTTGATGCCCTTATTTTACTAAGTACTGCTGAAATATCAATTGATGATTCATCAAGTGGATTTTCTTCGTCATCATCTTCCCAGCTTTGAAAATCAATTGAAGTGTCCTGCACCTGAGAATAATAAAGAAGATCATCAGCATCACTTTCTAATAATCCTACGTTCAAAGAGTCTTCACGGCTATCAACTCCAACATTATTTTTGTACCGTAAAGTAAAAGAGGAAGGAGTACATCCTAAGTATACAATTGAGAATAAAATAACAAATGAGATTAAAGAAAGAACTTTTTTTAGCTGCATATATCAGCCGAGATAAGCTTTTAAATTTGTACTTCGTGATGTGTGTCGAAGCCTTCTAATAGCTTTCTCCTTTATTTGGCGAACTCTTTCTCTCGTGAGATTAAACCGTTCTCCAATTTCTTCTAATGTAAGTGAATTTTCCTTATCTAAGCCAAAATATAATTTAATAACCTCCGCTTCACGTTCAGATAGAGTTGATAAGGCTTGTTCTATTTCGGCTTTCAATGATTCATCCATCAGAAAATGATCTGGAGATGGCTGAAGTTCACTTTGAATTACGTCAAGCAAACTGTTTTCTTCACCTTGTGTGAAAGGAGCATCCATTGAAACGTGACGTCCGGAAATTTTTAAGGTATCAGCAACTTCAGTAACATCCATATCTAATTCTTTGGCAAGCTCGTCAGCGCTTGGTTCGCGTTCGAATTCTTGTTCAAGATTGCTATATGCTTTACCAATTTTATTAAGCGCACCAACCCGATTCAAAGGCAATCTTACAATTCTTGATTGCTCAGCAAGTGCTTGTAGAATAGATTGTCTTATCCACCAGACAGCATAAGAGATAAATTTGAAACCTCTCGTCTCATCAAATCTTTTAGCCGCTTTAAGTAATCCGAGGTTTCCCTCGTTTATAAGGTCTCCAAGTGAAAGCCCCTGGTTTTGATATTGTTTTGCTACACTTACAACAAACCTTAAATTAGCTTTAGCAAGATGCTCTAACGCGGTTTGCTCACCCTTTCTAATTCTAATAGCCAATTCAATTTCCTGTTCGGGAATAAGCAAATCAATTTTCCCAATCTCTTGAAGGTATTTATCAAGGGATTGGTTTTCGCGATTTGTAAACTGTTTTACAATTTTCACAAGTCAGCCTTCATTAATTATTTTGCCATTAGAAATATTATTACAAATAATTTACACGATAAAGCCAATTCAAATTCGCACAAAAATAAACGATTAATAATTCAAATGAAAGTTTAGATAAATATTTAAGGTTTTGCAGTTTAGTGATTTGACTGAGTTATCCGACAGAGATATATTTCTTAATCCGAATAATGCAAAAATATTCTACTGTTTAACTAAGATATTATTTCTTTTGGATGATAAATCGTTAGCCCACTTTTTCGGTATTTAGTTTTACTCAGAGTGACAATTGGCAGCTTGTTATAATCAGCAACGACACAAAACAGCGCTTCTGCAGTATTTTTTACAGAAAAAGAATACTTGGGAACAAGCAGGCTGTAACGTGAATGTAAACCTAATATTTTTAACACTGACAATACATCTAATATTATTTTCTGCTCAACAGTGGATACAGCTTTATATAACAATTCTGACGCATTGATTACCGTAGAAAAGCAAATTCCTTTTTGCAATAAGTTTTCAATATAGGAATCATTACCGACTGAATCATGAATTAAATGTTCCTCAATAACATCGCTGTCTATTAAATATTCGTTGACTTTATTTGACAATTCGCAGCATTCCCTTTTTTTCTTTTTTTAATCTTCCTTTAGCGTTCAATAATTTCAGCACAACTTCTTCTGGTATTGATTGCATCTTAATTATAGAACTTATTTTTGAGCTATAATTTGTATTCAAATTAAATCTTGAAATGCTATTTAACTTTTTATTACTCATTTAAAAAACTTTTTCCATTTAATGAAGTATCAATCATAAAAAATTCCGCCACAGTTTTGGCAATATCAGAAAAAGTATTACGGGTGCCAAGGTTTTTTCCTGATTTGTTCTTTCTATAAAATATTAACGGAACATACTCCCTGCTATGATCTGTGCTCAGAGTTGTCGGATCATTCCCATGGTCAGCAGTTATAACCAAAGCATCCGATTCATCAAGCATTTCAATCAGCAGAGGTAGTACAGTATCAAAATTTCCCAAAGCATTTGCAAAACCATATGGATCGTTACGATGACCGTAGTACACATCAAAATCAACAAGGTTAGCAAAAATAAAACTATTTTTTTTATTATTAGTGTAATTTAATATTTTCTGAAATCCCTCCTGATTAGATTTAGTTTTCTCTATGGTGTTGATACCACGGTAATTAAATAGGTCATTTATTTTTCCAATCCCAATTGTATTTATAGAATTTTTTGATAATACATCAAGGATTGTATCACTGGGAGGGGGAATTGAAAAATCTTTCCGATTTACTGTCCGGGAATAATTACCTGAACTGCCAACGAAGGGCCTGGCGATTACTCTTCCAATCACTGTCGGGGGAGTTAAAACTTCTTCTCGTGTAATTCTACAGATCTCATACAATTTTTCCAAAGGAATAATTTCCTCATGCGCTGCAATTTGAAAAACAGAATCTGCAGATGTATAAACTATAGGAAATCCCGTTCGAATATGTTCATCGCCAAGTTCCTGGATTATCTCTGTGCCTGAAGCAGCTTTGTTACCAAGAAGGTCCTCACAACCGGTCAGTTTTAAAAACTTGTTCGTTATTTCTTTGGGAAACCCATTGGGAAAATATGAGAAATCCAAATCCACATAAAGCCCGCCTATTTCCCAATGACCTGTTGTTGAATCTTTTCCTTTTGATACTTCTTTCAACTTCCCAAATGAAGCCTTAGGATTACCAACTTCATCAATTCCTTTGATCTTTGAAATATTTCCAAGACCAAGTGATTGAAGATTTGGAAGATTCAAACCACCAACTTCTCTGGCAATGTTAACAAGTGTATTACTGCCTTCATCTTTGTAAAGATTTGAATCCGGCAGTTCTCCAATACCTACACCATCCAAAATTATAACTATGAAATTTTTCATGAATTGAATATTCGAATAGAGGCAATTGTGAAATGAATTTTAATTAATGCTTCGAACTGTATTTCCTCCGCGCTCAAGCGCTTTTTGCAAAGCAAGGTCGGCATTATAAATTATCTCTTCAATATTTGTTTTGTTGGTTGCTGCTGCGATTCCAACTGATACTGTGTATGTTGTTTGTTTTGTTACAATAGCAATTGGTTTTCTTGCAATCTTAACTCTCAATTTCTCTGCCCAGAGAAAAATATCCTTAGTTGTTGAATTAAAGAAATAAACACCGAAAACCTTTTCACTAATTCTTCCAAAAGTCGTGAGCGGTGTCATCTCGCTGGATATAATTCCTGAGATAGTGTTGAGCACTTTGGGAAAAGGATCTCCATCAAAAAGTGATTCTTGTTCGAGAAAGTCATCAATTCGAACTAATGCAAGAGTACCAGGCACTTTTAACTGAACTGCTTTATACAAATCAGCGTTGACCCTTTCTTTAAAGCTGAGAGCATTAAGGGTATGAGTTTCAATATCGAGGGTTATAAAATTTTTGAGAAGTGTTAGTGATGAAAACGAATTGATAGTAAATGATAAATAGTTTGAGGCACTTTTTAAAAATTGCACATCATCATTAGAATAGGCATTTTTCTTTAAACTTTCGAAGCACAGAACTCCGAAGTTCTGATTTTTATAAATGATTGGTATCGCAAGGAAAGAACCGTCAAATGTCACATTATCATTCCTAGTAAATCTTTTAATATCGTCTAATGATGTATCATCAATCTTAACAGGCATCCCTGTTGTAATACATTTACCTGTTAATGTCCCAACAATTTCGATTTCTAAATTTTGTCCTACATATTTTAACGAAGTATTATTAATTACTTTAACCGTTTTGAAACTTTGCTTAATCGGCTCATAATAAATAAATGTAAAAGCATCCCAATGAATTAATTGTACAAACGAATTTTGAATTAATGCAGCCAAATCCTGTTCGCTTTCAAGTTTGAAATTGGCTCCTATCATTTGTAAAATGTAGTTTAGCCTTTGTTGAGCAACCGAATCAGAGTGTTTCTCTTCGAAAATTGAAATGATCATAGTTATAACTCTAACAAATCTGCCAAGTGTGAAAATCGTTTCAATTCCAAATGCATCCTCAACTTTCGAATCAAGAGCAACTATGGCTATTAGTGAATTATCATAAAAAAGGGGTACTCCTACAAAACTCCTGATGCCTTGTTTGGTTTCATAATAGCGAATAACATCGGATTCAGCGACAATAGAAATATCGGTTAATAATTCAGGCTCACCTTTTTGAACGATTTTACTTAGTATATCATCTTCGAAATCAAATTTTCTTTCAGATAATTCAGTCGAATTTGAAACATATTTTTCAATTGAAAATTTTTCTTTTTTTTGATTGTACCAAAAGAAAATTACAGAATGAGCATAGTAAACTTCTTTGATTACTGTAAGAATTTTTTCCAATGCAAACGAAAACTGCCCCCCATGTCCAATTTCTTTTGGTAATTCTTCATTAGCAATTTCTTTAAATCTTTCTTTAAGATCAGGGGGTTTCAGGGTAGTTCGCGGAATTTTTGTGTCTAACGTAAAATTTGACCCGGTAATAACTTGCGGGTTAATGTGTTTGGAGACAATTTTAAATGAATCTTCATGGCTCTTTGAATCAGGATTGTAATTATCATCAATTAAATTCTCACTAATATCTTCATCATAACTCTCATTAATGTAGTTACCCTGGAATTTTAATGAATCACGCAGAAAGATAATGAAGGCCACATAAATGATAATTAATGCCAGCGCAATAATTCTAACAGTAAGATCATCGGCTAACAATAAAACTGCCGCCAGAAAAGGTACAACAAGAAAGATTAGAAATCTTCTTTTTTGTCTTCGATCCATTTAATTTATATAGATTGGAAAGTTTTGTATCAAATTACATAATAATTTTACAATTTTTTAGAATAGCAAACAAACAGTAAGCTGTTTTCCTATTTTTTCAATAAAACAATTCTTCAAATAGTTTGGCAATTTCTTTCTGACCCCGGTTTTTCACTGATGAATAAAGTACCACATTAGAATTCATATCGATCCCCGGGAAACATTTCTTCAGATTTCTTTTTGATAAATCCATTTCGGATTGATTTAGCTTGTCCACCTTAGATAACAAAATAATGTGAGGTATATTTAACTCATGCAGAAGCTTATTCAAATGAATATCTAGCTCGGCCGGTTTGGTACGGCTGTCAATAAAGTGGATTGCAATCCGTATATACTTAGAATTTGCTATGAACTCTCCAATTAATTTAGACCAATTAGCTCTTTCAGCTTTGCTGGTTTTAGCATAACCGTAACCGGGTAAATCTACTATATAAAATTTATTATCTATCTCATAAAAGTTAATCGATCTTGTCTTTCCGGGAGTAGAGCTTACTTTGGCCAGATCTTTTCTATTAAAAAATGAATTAATAAATGACGATTTACCAACGTTCGATCGCCCGCATAAAATTATTTCAGGCAATCGAAGTTTAGGTATTTCGCTTAATTTAAAAGCTGCTTTTATGAATTGCTGCTTTGCAAACATTTTTAAAATCCAATACAATTTAATTTAGGTTAGTAAAAGTATAAAGCATTTAAAATAAAAAACCCCGAAAAATCGGGGTTAGAAAAATTCATTTTTTACTTTTCTTTTCTCTTTTTTTCGGCTTTGAATCCTTACTTGCTTCATCTTTTTCTTCGCTCTTGGTTTTATCTTTTATCTTTTTTTCGGTTTTTTTCTTTTCCTTTTTTGGCTTTGCTTCTTTCACTTCTACAACATCTTCAACTTTATTTTCTTCACTCTTCCCCTTTTGCTTAGCCTCTTTTTTAGCCTCTCTCTTCTCCTTATGTTCTTCTGCTTTTTTAGTGATTACATCATTATAATCCACAAGCTCAAGAATTGCCATAGAAGCGGCATCACCAATTCTATTACCCAGTTTTATCACACGAGTATAACCGCCCGGACGCTCACCGATTTTGGACACAACCTCGCTGAATAACTCTTTAACAACTTCCTTATCATTGATAAATCTCATTATGTGTCTTCGTGAATGAAGATCGTTCTTTTTAGCTTTTGTTATCAAAGCTTCAACATGTTTACGGGCTTCTTTAGCTTTAGCTAAGGTTGTTTTTATCCTTTTGTACTTTAACAAGGAAGTCGCAAGCGAGTTCATTAATGATGCACGATGACTGTGTGTTCTGCTTAGCTTTCGTCCTTTTACTCCATGTCTCATTTAGTTTCCTGCAAGAAAAATTAATTTGTTTCTAAATCGTCTTTCAAGTACTTATCTATATCCATCCCAAACTCGAGCCCGAGATTTTCAACAATTTCCATCAGCTCGGCAAGAGATTTTCTACCGAAATTTCGAAATCGAAGCATTTCAGCTTCATCTCTTTTGACAAGTTCCGCAATATTTTTTATGTTGGCGGCTTTCAAGCAGTTGTGAGATCTTACACTGAGTTCAAGATCGTCTACATTTGTTAAAAGAATTTTCTTTATTCTTTCTTTTTCGGTATCCTTTTGCGTAGAAATATGAACCTCTTCCTGAACGACATCAAAATTAATAAAGAGCTGAATGTGATCTCTTAAAATTTTTGCTGCTTGAGTTAGTGCGTCCTCCGGCGTTATAGAACCGTCAGATGAAATTTCAAGGATTAATTTTTCATAATCGTTTCTATCAGCGATTCTAACATTTTCAACTTCATACTTTACGTTTTTAATTGGAGTGAAAATCGAGTCAATTGAAATCACACCAATGGTACTTTCCGGTGAAACATTTTCAGAAGCAGTAACAAATCCTTTACCTCTTCCAACCCTGATTTCCACATCAAACTTTGCATTTTTATTTAAAGAAGCAATATGAAATTCCGGGTTCAAGATTTCGACTTCATTGCTATGTTTTTGAATATCGGCAGCAGTCCATTCGGTTTCGCCATTAAAAGAAATATCAATTTTGCTAGGTTTTTTGCTTAATAGCTTAAATCTAACTTGTTTCAGATTTAAAATTATTTCCGATACATCTTCCCTAACTCCTTCAATTGTGGTGAACTCATGCAGAACACCGCCAAATTTAACAGACGTAATTGCAGAGCCAGGCAAAGACGAAAGAAGTACTCTTCTTAGCGAATTGCCTAATGTAACTCCATAACCTCTTTCAAGAGGTTGAAGCGTAAATTTACCATACGTATTGGTATAATTACTTTCGTCAAGTACAACAGCCTCGGGCATCTTTATATAAGGTGCACTCATTTATTAAACCTCAATTTTTATAAATATTAATTTCATTATTTAGAATATAGTTCAACTACAAGCTGCTCATTAGCATTTAATGGAACTTCAGATCTTTCAGGTATTTGAACAAACGTACCCGATAAACTTGCCTTATCGACAGATAACCAAGTATAAGTGTTATCACGTACTTTCTTTAACGAATTGTGAACTAAATCCAGCTTTTTACTTTTATCTTTTATTTTGATTATATCACCCGCGGTTAACAGGTAAGCAGGTATATCTACTAACCTATCATTAACCAGCACATGACGATGTCTAATTAACTGTCTTGCTTGTTTTCTGGAAGAAGCAAAACCCAAACGATAAACAACATTGTCCAATCTTCTTTCCAAAATTTTAACGAGGTTTTCACCTGTAATTCCTTTTGCTTTTATTGCCTTCTCAAAATAATTTCTGAATTGAGTTTCCAGCAAACCATACATTCTTTTAATTTTTTGTTTTTCTCTCAATTGGATGCCGTACTCAGAAATTTTACTTCTACGTGAAAGACCATGTTGCCCCGGTGGATAAGCTCTATTTTCCATTGGGCATTTTTCAGTAAAACATTTTTGCCCTTTCAAAAATAATTTTTGTCTTTCTCTTCTGCATAATTTGCAAACTGAATCAGTGTATCTTGCCATTTATAACATACTCCGAAATATTAAACTCTTCTTTTCTTTGGAGGTCTACAGCCATTATGAGGAATTGGTGTAACATCCTTAATTGAATTAATTTGGAGACCTGCAGTATTCAGCGCTCTGATAGCTGCTTCCCTGCCGGAACCTGGTCCCTTAACATAAACCTCTACTCTTCGCAATCCAAGATCATACGCTTCCTTAGCGGCGGCTTCTGCCGTAACCTGGGCAGCATATGGGGTATTCTTCCTTGATCCTTTAAAACCATTTCTACCTGCCGATGACCATGAAATTGTATTACCATAAATATCTGTAATTGTAACCTGCACATTGTTAAATGTGGCTTTAATATGAACTTCGCCATTCGAATCAATGTGAGTTCTCTTTTTAACTTTCTTAACAATTTTAGCCAATTATTTATCTCCTTCTGATCTCGACTGTTATTTCTTAGTTGGTGTTTTCTTTTTACCGGCGACAGTTTTTCTCTTACCTTTACGAGTACGAGAATTAGTTCGGGTTCTTTGACCTCTTGCAGGTAAACCTCTTCTGTGTCTTAAACCACGATAAGTTCCAATATCCATTAATCTTTTAATGCTCTGCTGAACTTCTGATCTCAGAGCACCTTCAACTTTATAATCGGCAGTAATAACGGATCTTATTTTAGCTATTTCTTCATCGGTAAGATCGGCAACTTTTTTATCAGGATTAACTTCTGCCTTTTGGAGAATTTCACCTGAAAGGTTTCTTCCGATACCAAAAATATATTGAAGTCCGAAAAGAACTTTTTTGTTTTTAGGTAAATCAACACCAGAAATACGGGCCACTTTAACTCCTTAAATAAAAATTAACCTTGACGCTGTTTGTGTTTAGGATTTTTACAAATCACTCTTACAACACCTTTTCGTTTAATTATTTTGCAATTTTCACAAAACTTTTTAACTGAGGCTCTCACTTTCATAAATTCTCCGCTATTTATACCTGTAGGTAATTCTACCTTTAGTTAAATCGTATGGAGATAATTCAATTGATACTTTATCTCCTACTAAAATTTTAATAAAATGCATTCGCATTTTGCCTGAAACATGAGCAAGAATTTCATGCCCATTATCGAGTTTAACTCTAAAATGAGCATTTGGCAATGTTTCAGTAACAACACCGTCAACTTTGATTGGACCTTGCTTTGCCATTAACAAACCGTTAAGATTTCAGGTGATCCATTAGAAATAAGAATCGTATGCTCAAAATGTGCCGATGGTAAACCATCTTGAGTCATAACAGTCCAGCCATCTTTGCCTGTTTTAACTTTGTAAGTACCACTGTTAACCATTGGTTCGATTGCGATAGTCATACCTTTTTTTAATTTCGGACCTGAGCCGCGAGCACCATAATTTGGAACAGCAGGTTCTTCGTGCAGAAATTTACCAACACCATGCCCGCATAAATCTTTTACTACCGAAAAACCGTTTGCTTCAACATAATTTTGAATTGCGAACGAAATATCTTGAACACGGTTTTCCAATTTTGCTTCATGTATTCCCTCATAAAGGGATTTTTCAGTTACATCAAGAAGCTTTTTCTTATCCGGTGAAACATTACCAACTGCAACAGATAATGCTGCATCACCATAATAGCCATTCTTCAAAACGCCAACATCAAGCGAAACAATTTCACCCTCTTTAAGAATCCGGTCTCCAGGAATTCCATGAACAACTTCATCGTCAATCGAAACACAAATTGAAGCAGGATAATCGTATGAACCTGCTTGCGAATAACCCTTAAAAGCCGCTTTAGCATCATTACTGTTAATATATTCTTCGGCAATATGATCTAAATCTATTGTAACAACTCCAGGACGAACATTGTTCGCTACCAATCTCAATGTTTCTGCGACTATCCTGCAGCTTTCCCGTATATAGTCAATTTCTTTTTTAGTTTTTATGTAAATCACTGAATAAAAATATTATCTTCTGCCCCTAAGCTTTCCTGATTTCATGAATCCATCGTAATGTCTCATCAACAAATGAGATTCAATCTGCTGAAGCGTATCTAATGCAACACCAACAATAATAAGTAAACTGGTACCTCCAAAAAATTGCGCAAATTGACCTGAAACTCCCCAAGCTGAAACAAATGCTGGTAAAATTGCAACGATTGCTAAAAAGAATGAGCCTGGTAAAGTTATCTTAGTCAAAATATTATCTATAAATTCAGATGTTTGTTTTCCTGGTCTAATTCCGGGAATAAATCCGCCCTGCTTCTTCATATTATCGGCAACATCTTTAGGATTAAATGCTATAGCGGTGTAAAAGTAAGTAAAAAATATAATCATCACCGCGTATATGACAGAGTAAACTGCCGATTCATAGTGAAAATATGAATTAATTGTCTGAAGAAAATCATTGTCTGGAAAAAACGATAATACTGTATTTGGAATAAACATGATTGATTGAGCAAAAATTATTGGCATAACACCAGCCGTATTAACACGTAAAGGAATATATTGAGTTACGCCGCCATAAACCTTTCTACCAACAACCCTTTTTGCATATTGAACAGGAATTCTTCTCGTTCCTTGTGTAACCAGGACAACCCCGGCAATAATGAGAACCATTAAAATCAGAATGACTATTTCAATAATAATGCTCCTTGTGCCGGCTGTAATCAGTCTATATTCATCAAGAAGGGCAAAAGGAAATCTGTTAATAATTCCAATAAAAATTATTAAAGAAATACCATTTCCAATTCCTCTTTCAGTTATCTGCTCACCGAGCCACATCATAAAGATCGTTCCGGCAGTTAAAATGATTATCGTAGAAACTGTCCAGCCAATTCCCTGAATTGGTTCGGGAATTATTGGTATTCCACGAAGATTGAGGCTGTATAATCTTATTGTAACACCCCAAGCTTGCATTGCAGAAATTAAAACGGTACCATAGCGTGTTAACTGGGTTATTTTCTTTCTGCCTTCTTCACCTTCCTGCTGAAGCTTTTGAAAATAAGGAACTACAGCACCCATCAATTGAAGAATGATAGACGCTGAAATGTAAGGCATTATTCCAAGTGCAAAAATCGCAGCATTGGAAAATGCACCTCCAACAAATAGATCATACAATCCAAATAAATTATCGGATGTTTGATTCTTCATGGTTTCGGCAAGCAAGGCGGAATCAATTCCAGGAAGAGTTACGTGTGCGCCAACACGAACAATTATAAGTAAAATTAACGTATAAATAATTCGTTGGCGAAGTTCATGTATCTTAAAAATATTTCTAAAAGTATCTGAAAACTTGGACATTAAGAATTACTCAAATCTTTTTAATTGTTCCGCCGGCAGTTTCAATTTTTTCTTTTGCCGCTTTACTAAAACCATTCACTTCTAATTGAAGCTTTACTTTAATTTCGCCGTTTCCTAAAATCTTTACCGGCAGATTTAATGTGGATGTTAGGCCTAATTTCTTTAGCAGTTCAGGATTGATTATTTCCGACGTCAATTTCTTTTCGTCAGCAAATTTTTGAAGATCATCTAGGTTCACAACCTGATATTCTACTCTTGAATGGTTTGTAAAACCATATTTGGGAACTCTTCTTTGCAACGGCATCTGTCCACCTTCAAACCAGGCTTTCTTTTTTGCACCTGATCTCGAGAGCTGACCATTCATTCCTTTTGTAGCAGTTTTACCATGCCCGGAACCTACACCTCTACCAATTCTTTTTCGGTTTTTTTTAGAACCCTTAGTATATTTTAAATTACTTAGTATATCCATAATCTCAACTAATTTTATTATTCCTTAATTTCTTCTACTTTAACAAGGTGTTTAACCTTATCTATCATGCCTCTAATCTGAGGAGTATCGGTATGAATTTTCCCCCAATTAGGTCTTCCTAAACCCAGCGCTTTTATTGTTAACTTTTGGTTTATTGGTTGATCAATAATACTGCGAATTTGTGTTAATTTTAATTTTGCCATGACATTTCAATTAAACAGTAAATAATTCCTTAACTTCCATTTTTCTTTTGGATGCCATTTTTCTCGCATCAAGTAAAGAAAGCAAAGCATTTAAGGTTGCCTTAACTTGATTATGTGGATTGCTGGAACCAAGTGATTTTGTTAAAACATCTTGAACACCAGCTGATTCCAATACCGCGCGAACACCGCCACCAGCAATTAGACCTGTTCCGGGTGAAGCTGGTTTGAGTAAAACTCTACCTGCACCATATTTACCGATAATTTCGTGCGGAATTGTTCCTTTATAAACAGAAACTTTGACCAGGCTCTTTTTAGCATCATCTACACCTTTGGAGATAGCATCTGTTACTTCATTTGCTTTGCCTAATCCAACACCAACGGTTCCGTTTCCATTACCGACAACAACAATAGCATTAAAACTGAATCTTCTTCCACCTTTTACTACTTTGGCGACACGATTTATATGGACTACTTTTTCCTTTAGACCATCTGTATCGGCTTGTTTAATTGTTTTATGTTCCATTCGAATGACGCTACCTATTTAAGATTAAAGTGATTTAGCATTACCGATTAATTAATATGCTGCCGGGAGAGGACTCGAACCTCTACAGACGCCTCCAAAGGGCGTAGTCCTGCCATTAGACGACCCGGCAATCCCAACTTCAGTTGAATTTAAAATTTTAAACCTCCCTCACGAGCACCATCAGCAATAGCTTTCACTCTACCATGATATCTATACCCATTCCGGTCAAAAACCACTTGCGAAATATTCTTCTCAAGTGCTTTTTTTGCAACCAGAAAACCGACCATTTTACTTTTACTGATTTTTCCTTTAGAGTTCTTTACCTCTTCCAATAATTCTTTCGATAATGAAGAAGCCGAAACTAAAGTGTTGCCTTCTGAATCGTCTATTAATTGCGCGTAAACATTATTCAAACTTCGGTAGACGGTCAATCTGGGTTTTTCTTTAATACCTGAGATTTTGCTTCTAATTTTAATTTTTGAACGAAGTCTGATATTTTTATTCTTTTTTATCATTTTGTTATTCCAAGACTCTTATTTACTTACCAGCTGTTTTTCCGGCTTTTCTAATAATTTGTTCATTAGAATATTTAATTCCTTTACCTTTATACGGTTCAGGCTTTCTAAATGATCTAATTTTTGCAGAAACTTGCCCAACCAGTTGCTTATCAATTCCAGATATAATAATTTGGTTTGGAGCGGGAACTTGCACACTAATTCCTGCAGGCGGCATAAAATAAATTGGATGCGAATAACCAATATTCATCAAAATGTTTGTACCTTTTTGTTCTGCTTTATAACCAACTCCAATTATATCCAATGTTTTTTGATATTGTTCGGTGACACCAATTATCATGTTTTGGATTAAGGCTCGTGTTAAACCATGTAAAGACTTATTAAATCTTAAATCATTGGGTCTTTGAATTGTCAGTTCCCCATCCTTAATTTCAACATTCATGTTATTGTGAACCTTAGTTTGCAACTCACCCTTTGGTCCTTTTACCTTAATAACATTTTCACTTTTAGTAACCGAAATACCTTTGGGAATTGCTATCGGTTTATTGCCAATTCTG
>Ga0214473_10003994_pt1 | contig 17749 bp, 15 predicted proteins | sample RVTome_7_FD_203509 | JGI IMG/M metagenome (GOLD analysis project Ga0214473, IMG submission 203509) | Soil microbial communities from uranium-contaminated site in the Upper Colorado River Basin, Wyoming, United States - RVT98D197 | ecosystem: Environmental > Terrestrial > Soil > Contaminated >... | reverse complement strand
GAGCTGTCGGCCAAGGTGATGCGCGACGATTTCTTCTACGAGGACCGGCCCGACGGGCTCGATCCCGCCGACTACGCGTTCTTCGTGTTCGATTTCGATTTCCGCCAGGACGCCGACCTGTGGCGCGGGACCCTGGAGTACACCGGGGCCCATGACCTGGGCGCCGGATCGGCCGCGCTGCTGCTGGCGTACGGCGGCAAGGTCGAGCGGGAAGACCTGGGGGTGGTGCAGACCGGCGACTTCGGCGACAGCAAGTCGAGCTTCACCCGCGACAACGGCGCCGGGTTCGTCGAGGTCCAGGGGCACCTGGGGCGCGCGGTGGATTTCCTGACCGGCGTCCGGTATGAACGCTTCGCGGGCCTGGGCGACGAGCTCCTGCCGCGCGCCGCGGTGGTGGTGTCGCTGGTGCCCGACGTGCTGCGGCTGCGCGCGTCCGCGGGGCGCGCCTTCAAGGCCCCCAACCTCGAGCAGCAGAACCTGAACAGTCCCTTCGTCGCCCCCAATCCCGGGCTCCGGCCCGAGATCTCGGTGAGCTGGGAAGCCGGCCTCGTGGCCACCGTCCCCGGCGCGGGCTTCGGCGCGCGGGCCACGTTTTTCCGTCAGATCTACGACAACCTCATCCGCCTGGTGCCGTTCGACTCGACCCGCGTCCAGAACCAGAACGTGGGGAAGAGCCGGGTCCTGGGGCTGGAGCTCGAGCTCGACCGCACCTGGGCGCCCGGGTGGCAAACCGGGATCGGCGGCACCTGGCTCGAGTCGAAGATGGTGGACAACACCGGGCTCGACGGAAGCCTCTATCCCGTAGGCAGCGCGCTGTTCGGCGTCCCCCAGTGGACCGGGAACGCGTTCGTCGAGGGCCGGCTGACCGGCGCCCTCTCGGCTGTGGTGCGCGGCCGGATGGTGGGAGAGCAGGAAGTGCTGACCGAGCGGTTCTCGGGCGCGCGGGTGCGGCTCGATCCCTATTTCCTGCTGGGCCTCACGGTGCGGGTCCAGCTCCGCTCGTGGCTCGAGGCGTACGCCCGGGGCGAGAACCTGCTCGACGCGGACTACGCCACGTCGTTCGACAAGCCGGGGTTGCCGCTGACGGCCGTGGTGGGCGTGCGGGTCACGAAGTAGCCGGAGGAATCGTCGCTCGCGGATCCCGCCCTGAGAGGGCGGGCTCGGCCCCGCGCTTCGCGCGGGCGCCCTGTAAGGGCGCGCTGCCGCCGAGCCCGCGCTCTCAGCGCGGGACACCGCGAACTGGCCCCGGGGTTATCCCCGAATCCAGAGGCCGATGATGGGGATGAGCAGGCTGGCCCAGGTGAGGAACAGCCAGCGCGTCTGCTCGCCCAGACGCCGCTCCAGCGTGGCCTTGAGCTCGGCGGACATCAGGTCGATCTTCCCATTCAGCTCGCCGGACACCCGGTCGATCTTCCCATTCAGCTCGCCGGACACCCGGTCGATCTTCCCATTCAGTTCGGCAGCCACTCGGTCGATCTTGCCATTCAGCTCGGCAGCCAGCCGGTCGATCTTGGCGTCGAGCTTGGCGTGCAGCTCCGCCACGCGCTGGTCGAGCTTGGCATCGAACCGCGCGAAATTGAGCTCATTGAGCTCACGGAGATCTGCCCGATAGGTCGCGTCCACCGCGTTGAACCAGTCGACCAGCTCGTTGGCCACGGCGTCGCCCAGGCGGTCGTAGAACAGTTTGGACAGCTTGGCGGTCACCGGCATCGGCGGACTCGTGTCAGGGTCGCCGACACCCTACAAGGTACGCTCGGCTCGGCCGGTACCGAAAGGTCGCTGGGCGGTGCGGAACAGCCGCCGAACGTGGTGTTGACCGTATCGCCGCCGGGGTGACGCGGCTCGGCGCGTAGGCCCGTGCCGGTGAGTCTCCGACGCATCACCGTGACGGGAGATCGAAAAACCCCGTCTGGCGAGCGGGATTCCACCGCAGCGTGACGCCGCGGCCGCCGCGCACCACCACGGGGGCGATCTCGACCTGCATGGACCGGCCGTCCCGCACCAGATCCAGCGTGGCCGACGTCGCACCCGACGGGATGACGCTGAGGCCGAACCGAATCGATCGCGGTGACGACGGCGGGCACCACGTCGGTGGCATCGGGAGGTCCGTCGAACCGGGCCTCGATACCCAGGTAGGTCAGCCCGGCCTGCTCGACCGTCTCATCGAACCCCAGCGCGCGCAACAGCGGAAAGGCGTCGGGCAGCTGCGTGCCGGCGATCGACCGTTGGTAGACGTCGGCCAGCCCGAGTTTCGTCATCACGTCACGAATGTGCGAGAGCTGATACGTGCGCGGCGCCGACTCGAGCAGCCCGCGGACCACCGCAGGCACGGTCCGGCCGCTGCGCCGCCTCAGCTCGGCGTCGACGATGAACGCGAGCAGGGCGCCGCCGCGATAGGCCATGGTCTCATTGGGCCCGTCGTCGCGCCAGTCGACGCCGGGCTGGGCGAAGGCGATGCGTCCCAGGGGTGAGCCGGACCGGGCCTCGCGCTCGACCCCCAGGATCCGCTCCGCGAAACGCGCCGGTGGGAGCATACCAGCGGCCGTGGCGTGCCAGATGGCGAAATAGTCGGTGAATCCTTCGCTGAACCAGACGAGCGAGCCAGGGTCGACGAGGGACGAACCCAGCCAGTCGTGAAACAGCTCGTGCGCGAGGAGGAGCTTCAGGTCATCCGGAAGCGGCACGGTGTCCGGCAAGTCGATCACGACGCCGAAGTCGGTGTGGGTCCCGCCACCGCCCGCGCGCCTTCGATGAAGAGGCGCACCGGGCTCCGGGGCCCACGACCGGTGCCGCGTGCGAACGACGCGATCGCGGTGCGCGCGTCCTCGGCGACACCCATCGTCGCATCCGACCCCGGTGCGAATTGGGCGACCTCGAGCACCGTCCCGTCGGCGTCGGACGTGAAGTGCCCGAACGACTGGCCGATCGCGAAGATGCCGTTGCCGTCCGGAAAGGATCCGGCGGCGCCGCCGACTTGCGGCCCCACGGAGAACCCCTGCCATCCGGTGAAGACCTGCTGATCGGGCGCGGCATCGACCCGGATGGTGACGTCGCGGGCGAGCGGCGTGCGGTCGATCGTGATGCCCATGAACGTGTTGCTGACGAAGGCGAAGACGTGGTGATCGCTGTGGTAGGGCAAGAGATGCCGCTGCTCATGCTCGGCCGACCCAGTCGAGCTTCGGATTCGCCTGAGACGCGGCCCCGGCCGTGGGAATCGCGCAGAGCAGGGCGCAATTGAAAAAGACGGCCTTTGTTCTCAAGCGGGCCATCATGGCGGTCTCCGTTCGTGGCGATGTCTGAGGAGATGCGTGGGGGTTCCAGACCGACGCAGGTGCGGGCCGGGCGTTCAGGCCGGGCACCTAGCCCCGCGATGCGCCTCGAACCACGGCCTGGCGGTGTTACGGGCCAGCCCCGAAGGAAGCGGAGGCGCTCTCAGGGCCCCAGGCGCCGGGTGCCGTCGCCCGCCCTACGGGCGACGGCGCACGCCCGGGCTCAGCCGCTGCAGATAGGCGGAGAGGTCCCGCATCTCCTCCCCTTCGAAGCGGGGCCATTCCACCCGTTCCAGCTGAGTCCGGTCGTACATGGCCGGCGCATGGTTCCACATCGCCGTCGCCAGCGCGAGCGGCGTCCGCACGGCCGCGGAGGCGGAGAGCGGCGGGCCGATGCCCTGCCCGGTCTCGGCGTGGCACGTCGAGCAGCCCTTTCGCGTGAAGACCAGCTCCCCGCCGCGGGCATCGCCCCCCGTTTCGTAGAACCGCAGGTAATAGAGGTATGCGATGACGTCGGCCATTTCGGTGCCCTGGAACCGGGGGAAGAGGATGGCCCGCGCGCGCATCGCCGCGGCCATTTGCGCCGAGTGATTCCACAGCCGGCCTGCGATCTCCGACACCTGAAGCCGCTGGGTCGCGGCGCGGAGATCCGGTCCGGACGAAGTCCCGCTCCCCGACGCTCCATGGCAGCGCACGCATCCCTTGACGGCGAACAGCCTCCGGCCGGCATCCGGATTCGGTGGCTCGAGCATCACCACGTCCCGGGACCCGAGGCTCGACGCCTGCCGGAGGTAGGCCTGGATATCCGCCAACTCCCGGCCGACGAAGACCGGGGTGGAGATGCCGCTGGCCGACTGCCGCGTCTGCATCATCGCCCCGGAGTTCCACATGCCCTCGGCCAGCACGATGGGGGCGATGTATCTGGCGTAGCCGTCCAGCGCGGGACCGCTCCGCCCGCCGCTCCCGCCGACCGAATGACACTCGACGCATCGCTTCTCCCGGAACCACCGCTCGCCGAGATCGGGGTCGCCCGGCTGGTCGAAGAGCTTGACGTAGTAGATGTAGCTGATGAGGTCCGCGAGCTCCGCCTCGGTGAACGTGGGCCACGGGAGACCCCGGCGCCGGACGGTCTCGATCATCCGGGGTGTGTGGTTCCAGAACAGCCCGGCAAGCTGCTGCAGGCTGCGGCCGGTGCCGGCGACCGCGAAATCGGGCCCGAGCGTGCCGCCGTTCCCCCAGATGGAGTGGCATCGCTCGCACCCGCGCTCGATGAAGATCCGGCTGCCGGTGGCCGGGTCGCCCCGCACCGAGACGGTCGCCTGGGCCCAGGCGCCGGATACGCCGGCGAGGCAGCCCGCGACCAGGAGGAGGACGGCCGGCAGCGGCTTCATGGGACGTGGCCTGCCGCCGCGGAGACATCGGGGGCGCCGCTGTACGTGGCCACGCGGTCGGCGACCTCGCGCACCGCCTCGCGCGCTTCCTTGATCTCCCAGATCGAGACGATGGGCACGAACTTCGTCGCGATCATGTACAGCAGGATGAACCCCGAAAGCGCGCCGGCCATGATCGACAGCTCGATCCACGTCGGGAGGTAATGGCCGAAGGACTCCAGCTCCCAGATCGGGTTCACCGAGGTCGGCACGACGATGTTGTACCGCTCGAGCCACATGCCGACGACGACCGCGATGCCGGCGATCAGCGTGCCCCGCGGCGTGCGGGTCGCCCGGCGTGCCATCAGCACAAAGGGCACGACGAAGCAGCCCACCACCATGAGCCAGAAGGGGACGGCGAACGGCCCGGTCACCTTGGCCCAGAAGGTCCGCATCTCGGCCGGCTCCGCGCCGTAGAACACCGTCAGGTGCTCCGCGAACGTGAAGTAGAACCACAGGAGACTCAGCACCAGGAGCAGGCGGCCCAGGTAGTCGAAGTGGACGTCCCGGAAGTAGTGCTCCAACCGGTAGGCCCGCCGCAGAATGACCATGGCGATCAGGATCGCCGCGATGCCGGAGTAGATGGCGCCGATGACGAAGTACGGCCCGAAGATGGTGCTGTGCCACATCGGCCGGAGCGTCATGGCGAAGATCCAGCCGATGATGGTGTGCACCGACACCGCGATGGGAATCACGACGATGGCGAGAACCCCGATGACGCGCTCGAGCACCGCGCGCTGCGACGGGGTGTCCCGATATCCCGCTGCGAGGAAGCGGTAGAGCCGCGGCGCCTTGATCCCCGAGTCGCGGATGATCGCCAGGTCGGGCAGCATCGGCACGTAGAGATAGATCGTGCAGGACGTGAAGTAGAGACCGATGCTCATCACGTCCCACAGGAGCGGCGAACGGAGCTGGGCGTGGAAAAGGACGTTCAGCAGCCGGTCGGGGCGGCCGAGATCGACGATCGGCTGGATCGCCCCGAATCCGATGACCAGCACGGTGATCAGCTCCGCCGAGCGGGTGATGGAGCGCCGCCATTCGGCGTGGCTCACCCGGAGAATGGCGGAAATCAGCGTGCCGGCGTGGCTGATCCCGATGAAGAACACGAAACAGATGATGTAGATGCCCCAGTACTCCGGCCGGTTCAGGCCGGTTCGGCCGAGGCCGTCGCGCAGCTGGAAGTAGTAGGCCAGTATTCCCCAGAGCCCGATGACGGCGAGCAGCGCCGCCGTGACGTAGAACCCGCGGGACGTCTCGACCAGCGGCCGCAGCAGGGCCCGCTCATCGGGGGGCAGGCTGGCGAGCCTGGCGGTCACATCCGGGCGCATGTCATCGCCTCGACGTGAGGTAGTAGACCTTGGGCTGCGTGCCCAGGTCTTCCAGCAGCCGCATGGCCCGGGGATCGTCCTTGAGCGCCGCCACCCGGTGATTCCGATTGTCGAGATCTCCGAACGTGATCGCCCCGGTCGGGCAGATTTCCGCGCAGGCCGGCTGGTAGTCCTCTTCCAGCACTTCCCGTTCCTCGGCCCGCGCGTTCTCCCGCGCCTTCTGCAGGCGGTGGTGGCAGAACGTGCATTTCTCCATGACACCCCTCGGCCGCACCGACACGTCCGGATTCAGGTACCGGCGCTCGGAGTCCGGCCACTCGGGCCCATACCAGTTGAAGTACTTGACCGTGTAGGGGCACGCGTTGCCGCAGTACCGGCAGCCGATACAGCGGGCGTAGATCTGACCGACGAGGCCCTCGTCGTTGATATAGGTCGCCTGCACCGGGCAGACCCGGATGCACGGCGGATTGTCGCAGTGCATGCACGGGCGGGGGTAGAACTGGGCCGTGGTGGCGGGAAACTCGCCCCGCACTTCCGCGATCACCCGCATCCAGCTCATGCCGCGACCCATCTCCGCCTGTTCGGGTGAGACGGTGGGGATGTTGTTCTCGCTCTTGCAAGCGACCTCGCACGCCGCGCAGCCGGTGCACCGGTCGAGATCGATCACCATGCCCCAGCGGGTCATCGCGTGCCGGCCGTCACGCCCGCTCGAGGCGGACGAAGGTGGACAGCCACGACGGCATCCCCGTGAGCGGGTCGACCGTGCCGTCGAGCAGCGCCAGGGGGCTGGCCGGCTCGCCGCCGGGGTGGCGCAATCCGTACGGGGCGCAGACGTTCTGGCGATCCGTGCCGGCGAAGACCTTGAGGCGAGCCCGATAGCGTCCCCGCGTCGAGACCACCCACACGTCGGTGCCGTCGTCGAACCCCAGCGAGCGCGCCGTGGCGGGATGGACCTCGATCCAGGGGCGCCAGGAGACGTGAGGGAACAGCACGGGCTGCTCCACCAGCCAGCGCTCGAGGCCCAGCGTGCCGGACGCGAGCGTGGAAACGCGGTAGGGCAGCAGCCGCAGGGGGTACCCGTCCGGCGGCGTGGAGCCGGCGCCGGCGACGTCCACGTACGGCCGTCGCCCACGACCCTCGGCGTCCAGTACGCGGAGCAGCGAGACGGGCATCAAGTCGACGCGGCCGCTCGGGGTTCGTGCCAGCCGGCCGGGGTCGGTGTCATCGTAGAACAGGTCCGTCCAGCCGCCGCGCTCGACCAGCTCGGCCCAGAAGGGCTCGAACTCGGCGTGCTCGGACAGCCACCACCCGCGCTCCTCCATCTGACGATGAAGGCCCAGTTCGAACGCGCCACCCAGGATCGTGCCGCGACGCGCGGCAAACAGGCCCCGCGCCCGGGCCTTGAGGAGTGCCGGGAAATCCTCGTACGGCAGGCTGGCCGCCACGCCGCCGCCCAGGCTTCGGGCAATCGCGAGCACCGCATCGCCGGTGTGCGTGCCGCCGCCCTGCGGCTCCACCAGCGGGCGGGCGACGCCCCACACGGGGTGGGGATAGGAGGCGGGCGCGGGAGCATCCTGCCAGCGCTCGTAGGCGAGCAGGTCCGGCAGCACCAGATCGGCGTAGCGCGTCGTCTCGTCGAGGAACGGGGAGAAGCTCACCACGAAGGGGATGCGCTCCTGCGCCTGGCGCCACGCCGCCGGATCCGTGGAGGCCGCGAGCGGATTGGTATAGTAGAGCAGCAGCGCATCGACCGGACGTCCGTCGCCTCGGTTGAGCGCGTCGGCGAACCGGGCCACCCGGTCGCCCGCTCCGAAGGGCGGCCACGGGCCGCCCACCCGTTCCCGCGTGAGCCCGGCGCGCGCGGTTTCGTCGAGGGCCGCCGGGGGGAGGGGGGCCAGCGGCGGGGCCTCGCCGAAGAGCACACCGCCCGGCCGGTTGACACTCCCCATGAGCAGGTTGAGGCTGTGCACCGCCAGGCCGGCGAGCAGCCCGTCGGGCGCCAGGAGGACGTCGGAGCCGCACACCGCGACCGGAAACCGGCTGGCAGCGAACGCTCGCGCCAGGGACGAGATCCGCTCGACCGGCACGCCCGTGAGCGCCGACGCTTCCTCGGTGCGGAAGTTCCGCTGCACCAGCGAGCGGTAGCCTTCCCGCCGCCGGCCGTCTGCGTCCACGAAGTCCTCGAACCCCGCGACGTGCCGGCGGACGAAGGCGGCGTCGTACAGCTCGTCCCGGATCATGACGTAGGCCATACCGAGCGCGAGGGCGGCATGGGCGCCCGGCCGGATCCCGACCCACTCGTGCGCGTGCGCCGCCGTCCGGGAGAAGCGGGAATCCACGTGGACGAAGCGCCCTCGCGCGCCCGACGCCACGCCCCGGCCGCCGAACGCGACATACGCCTGCAGCGGGGACCACCACGATTCGAACAGCGGGGCGCCGAACGAGAGCACGTAGTCGGACCGTTCGAGGTCGTAGCTCGGGGCGCGGGGGATGCCGTGCATCAAATCCATGACGGCACCGGCCCCGTCGTCGTAATCGTCGGCCACGTAGTTCGGCGATCCGAACGCGGTGAGGAACCGGCGCCAGAGGTCCTCCATGGTGCCCGCGCAGTAGCCGGCTACCAGCGCCAGGCTCTCCGGCCGGCCCGATGCCCGGAGCCCCTGCAGGCGCTCGCTGATGATCGTGATGGCGCCCTGTGGCGAGATGCGCCGCCACTCCCCGGCACCGCGCGCGCCGACGCGCATCAGGGGAGAGGCGAGCCGTTCGGGATGATAGAGCACCTGAACGCCGGCCACCCCGCGAGGGCAGGCGCCGCCGGCGCTCATCGGGTGCAGCGGATTGCCCGTGATCCGGACGAGGCGCCCATCCACCACGCGGCCCCGGATACCACACCGCGCGGGGCAGAGGAGGCAGCTGGACGCGCGCCGCGTTTCCATGCCTGGGGCCCACCCCGGGTCGGGCGTTTCCTCGACCGACCAGAAGACGTCACCCGCCTCCTGGGAGATGGTGAGCGCGGCGCCGGCGGCGCCGACGGCCCAGAGGAAGTCCCGTCGGGTAGGGCTCATCGCCGGTCACCCCTATCGGTGGCAGGCATTGCAGTCGAGCGTCTGCTGTTGCTCACGGTGACAGTCCAGACAGTAGTCCATCGTGATCCGCACCAGGGGGCGGAAAGGTGGTCGCTCGGTCTCGGCGATCGCGCCGTGGCAGTTGGCGCACTCCAGCCCGGCGATTCCGGCGTGCCGGCGGTGCGTGTAGAACACGTGCCCGGGCAGTCGGAACAGCTTATTGAACCGCAGGGAGTCCCCGCCGCTCAGTAGCTCCGTGACGCGGGCCGCCTCCGTCGAGGTCCCCTGGCGCACCTGATGGCACATGCCGCAGGTCTCAGCGCCCGGCAGACCGGCATGCGCCCCGGATCGCACGTAGGGATGGCAGAACTCGCAGGCGAGCCCGAGGTCCTTCGTGTGCTTGAGGTGATTGAATGCGACCGGCTGGTCTATCCGCTCGGCCCGCCGCGTCAGTCCGACGGCCGCGGCCGCCATGAGCGCGAGGACGACGAGTACCACCGGCACCGCGGCGCCGGCCCTGCGGGCCCGCGCCCCTCCGCCCCGCTGCATCCGCCATCCGGTCGGCATCGCTTCATGCCTCTCCGCGATCCGGCCCGCCACTCCGCTCAACGCCGACGGGGACCTCCCGCCACCCCGCCGGCGTGAGCCTGACCCGGATCGCCGGATCGGCTACCGGCCCTTCCCGTTGCCCAGCGACCGGATGTACGCCACCAGCGCCCGGACGCCGTCCTGGCCCAGCCGGGCACCGTTTCCCGGCATGGTGCCCTTGCCGTTCGTGATCGCCTCGGTCAGCTGGGGATCGGTGCGCGATGCCTGGAACGTGCTGTCCGCCAGGTTCGTCGGCCTCGGATTGAGTGCCGCCGCGGCCGCGCCGTCACCTTTCCCCGCCTTTCCGTGGCAGGCGCTGCAGTTCTGGGCATACAGCGTGGCCCCGGCTCCGTCCTGACTGCGGGGCGGCGGTATCTCCACCGGTCCCACCGAAGCCAGCACGGCCAGGAGTTCGCCCTCCCGCGGGACGGGGTCGGCCGACGCGACCCGCTTGGCGCCGCCCTTGAGGAACTCCAGGACCGCCGCGGCGTCGTCGTCCGTCATCCGGGCGAAGATCGCCATATCCATCATGATGGACTCCCACTGATCCGCGGTGTAGCGGATGGCGGGTTGCGGCATGTGGCAGCGCCCGCAGGTCTGCGACCAGATCTCCACGCCGGAGCGTTGCGCCTCGAGGCGCGCGGGCGCGGTCGCCAAGCCTAAGAGGCCGGCGGCGAGCAGCGCGCTGGTCATTCTCGTCATGGTCGGTCTCCTAGAAGCCGATGTTGAACTGCGCCACGGCCGCGTTGTTGTTGGCGACGAAGCCCTGGTCTTCCATGTTCACGTGATAGGCCAGCCGCACCGATGAGCTCGGGGACACGTAGTAGTTCGCGCCGAACGAGAACCGCCGCCGGTCGTCGTTCTCTCCGGGCATGTCCTTCAGGCTGAACCGGACCACGGGCTCGAAGCGACCCTGGATCAGGTACGCCGCCTGGGCGTACCCGCCCTTCTTGCTCAGATCCCCGCCCGTGGCGCCCTGATCGGCGAAGACCGCCTCGGCGCGGATCTCGAACCCCCGGTGGGACCAGGCCGCATCGGCCCCAAAAAGGGTGAGCGTCAGGTTCTGGGTGGGGTCGTCCAGGTAGTTCCCGGTGTAGATCGAGGCGCCCAGGTCGAACCCCTGTGGCCCGACCTCCACCCCGAGCCGCCCGCCAAACGCCTTGTTGTTGTCCCGGCCGCCGCCCGTGAGGCTCTCCTGATCGTTGTCCCGCAGGTCCCGGATGTTGCCGCCATCCTCGCCCAGGAGACCGTTCACGACGAACGCGTCGTAGACGATCCTGGTCCCGCCGGACACGCTCACGGCGCCGGACACCCAGACGCCGACGTCGCTGTAGGTCTGCGGGAAGACGTTGTCCATGCCCAGGGGCCGATCGGGCATCTTGTTGATCCAGGTGGGATGGATGTCCTTGTTGAAGCGCCCGAAGGGGACGATGAACTTGCCGGCCGAGATCCGCACGTTCCTGAGCCCGGTGTAGGACAGGAAGCCATACTCGAGCATGATCTCGTCGCCGGCGTGCTCGTACTCCACTTCGCCGGATGCGAACAGGTTCTTGTAGATCTTTCCCAGAGCGATGAGGTTGAAGTGGTAGTTGTCGAAAAAGACCTCGGAGTTGTTCGGCCCCGTTTTCGCGTAGCGCGCCTCGACGTCGGCGTAGCCCGTGAGCATGAGCCCCTGAGCCGACGCCGCTTCAGGCGTTCCCGCGAGCGCGACGGCGAGCAGGCCCCCTGCGACGATGGAGATCACCCGCATAGGTACTCCCTCCTTGGAGGATGACCATCGCTCCGCAGCGGGTCGCTGCCGAGCGATCGCACGGCGTCACGAACGCAGGGCACATACCACCGGGGTGGAACTCCGTAAGTGCTTTTTTCAGTGTCACTTACATGAAAACCTCAGGCCCGTCCCCGCGAGCGAGCGGCTTGCGGTGGCGCAAATCCGCCACCACGTTATGGCTGATTTGAGCCAAGCGCCCGGGAGTCGTGGCTCCGGTGGTTGAGAGATCCCGGTCGATCAGCACGTTGCAGCAGGGGGTCCCGTTCTTGCCACGGGAGCGCCCAGGAGACCAGCGCGTCTCGGAGGTCGGAGTGCGCCGCAACAGGATGATGGAAGTTTTCGCGCGGGGGATCCCGCTCAAAGGCGGGCTCCGGCGGCGCATCCTGGCCTGGTTCCTGATTCTCTCGCTGCTCCCCCTCTTCCTCTCGAACACGGTGGGCTACCGGGTCACCCGGGGGATCATCGAAGGACAGGTCTGGCGCTACCTCACCGCGCTGACCGAAGTCCAGGCGCAGCACGTCGCGACGGAGGTCGAGCGGCACCAGCTCTATCTCCAGGCCGTGGCCGCGGACCAGGATCTGGTGGCGGCGAACCTGCGGCGGGCCGGCGCCGCGCTGCGCGCCGGCGATCGGCAGGCCCCGGTCATTACCGCGCTCCACGAGCATCTGGACCGCAAGCTCACCGAGCTGGGTGCGCTATCCGAGCTGTTCGTCGTGGACACGGCCGGTCAGGTGATCGCCGCGACGCGTCACGCCCGCATCGGCGCGAGCTGGGCGGAGAGCGACCTGTTTCGCCGCGCTCGGGATGGGCTGTTTTTCGCGGAAGACTGGGACGTGCAGGAGGGGCGCCTGGGCCCGGTGTACCTGCTGGCCACTCCCATACGGGATGACCGGGGGCGCTGGGTCGGGCTGCTGGCGGCCACGGTCGGCTTCGATCGCCTGCCGGCGTTCCTGCGGATCCCCCCACATCTCGGCGGCGACATCCACGCCTACATCCTTGACGCCCGAGGACGGCCGCTGTTCGTGTCGCATCCGCACGGCCCGCTCGACTACGCCGACCCGCTCACCTCGCCGCTCGCGCAGCAGCCACCCGGCGCCATGGCGCGTTACGTCAATTACGAAGGCATCGAGGTACTGGGGACCACCGTCGCCATTCCCGGGATCGCGTGGCGGTATCTCTCCGAGGTTTCGGTGGCCAGCGCCTTCGGGCAGCTGCGGGGGCTGGCGTTGCTCGCCGCCGGGCTCGAGGCGGCGTTCGCCCTGGCGCTGGTCGGCATCGTCTGGGTTGTCGCCCGGTCGATCGTGGCACCGCTGCGCCGCCTCGTGGGGGCGGCCGAGCGGATCCGCGAGGGCGACCTGGGCGTCGAGGTCCAGATCGACGGGCCGGATGAGTTGGGGGACCTGAATCGCACCTTCAACCAGATGTCCCGGCAGCTGCGCACCTCGACCGCCCGGATCCAGGAGCTGCACGACCAGGAAATGCGGCGTGCCGCGCAGCTCGCCTCGGTGGGAGAGCTGGCCTCGGGCATCGCGCACGAGGTCAAGAACCCGCTGGTGGGCATGGCGAGCGGCATGAACCTGCTGGCGACGCGGCTGGGCGACGATCCGGAGGTCCGGGACATCCTGCGCCAGATCCGCGCGCAGCACGCCCGCATCGAGGGCGCGATCCGCGATCTCCTGAGCTACGCCCGCCCCAAGGAGCCGCACCTGGTGTCGGTCGATCCGGAGCAGCTGGTGCAGCGCGTGATCCCGCTGGTCCGACCGCAGGCGGACGCCGCCGGGGTGCGGCTGGAGCATCAGCCGTCCGGCGCGGTGCCGCGGATCCGGATGGACACGGGGCTCATGACCCAGGCCCTGGTCAACCTCACCCTGAATGGAATTCAGGCCATGCGCACGGGAGGCGTGTTGACCTTGGCCACCCGGCACGTGGATCACACCGTGCGCATCTCCGTGTCGGATACCGGCGAGGGCATTCCGGCCGACCGGCAGGAAACGATTTTCCGGCCCTTTTTCACGACGAAACACCAGGGGACGGGCCTCGGGCTGGCCATCACGCGCGGGATCGTCGAGCGGCACGGCGGCCGCCTCGAGGTCGAGAGCATGCCTGGCGCGGGGTCCACGTTCACGCTGGTCCTGGCCGTTGCGCCCCAGCCGGACCTGGCGCCATGAATCGGGAACCCCTGATCGCCGTCGTGGATGACGAGGCGCTCACTCGCACCTGGCTGGGTGAGATTCTCCAGGGCGCGGGCTACGAGGTGGCGACGGGCGCGTCCGGCCAGGACGCGGTGCGGCTGGTGCAGGAGGTCGGGCCCGCCGTGATGCTGCTCGACCTGCGCCTGCCGGACGCCGAGGGGATCGAGGTGCTGCGTCGCTGCCGCGAGATCGACCACGATCTGGTCGTCATCATCGTGACCGCCTACGGGGAGATCGACACGGCCGTCCGCGCCGTGAAGGCGGGCGCCTATGACTTCCTGGAAAAGTCCGTCGATCCCGCGGACCTGCTGATCACCGTCGAGAAAGGCGTGGAGACGCGGCGGCTGCGTCACGACGTGGCGGTGCTCCGCGAGCAACACCGCTGGCAGTTTGCCAACGTGGAGCTGGTCGGCCGCTCCCGCGCCATCCGCGACATCCTCCAGACCGTCGAGAAGCTGGCCCGCACCGAGTCGGCCACCGTCCTCATGCTGGGGGAGAGCGGGACCGGCAAGGACCTCGTGGCGCGGGCGATCCACGCCCGGAGTGGCCGGCGGGATCGTCCGTTCCTCGAGATCAACTGCACCGCGTTGCCGGAGCATCTGGTGGAGTCCGAGCTGTTCGGCCACGAGCGGGGCGCGTTCACCGACGCGCGCGAGCGGAAGAAAGGGTTGGTGGAGCTGGCCGACGGAGGAACGCTCTTTCTCGACGAGATCGGCGACATGCCGGCGGGCGCGCAGGTGAAGCTCCTGCGGTTCCTCGAGGATAGCAGGTTCCGCCGCGTGGGCGGCACGGTCGATATCCGGGTCGACGTACGCGTGATCGCCGCCACCAACCGGGATCTCGATCGGGCCGTGGCGGACGAAACGTTCCGCGGCGACCTGTACTACCGGCTGAAAGTCGTCCCGCTCCGGATCCCGCCGCTGCGCGACCGTCCGGAGGACGTCGCTCCGCTGGCCCTGTACTTCGTCGAGCGGCTGGCCCGGGATCTCAACCGCAACGCCCCTTCGCTCACGCCGGACGCCATCCGGATGCTCGAGGCGTATCCGTGGCCCGGCAACGTGCGCGAGCTGCGCAACGTGTTCGAGCGCGCGCTGATCCTGGAAGACGCGGACGAAATCCGGCCCGAGCACCTGCCTCCGGAAATCCGGGGACTTCGCCGGCCCGAGAGCGGTGAGGGCGCCGTCGGTCTACCCCCTGAGGGGCTCTGCATGGAGGCGGTCGAACGCGACCTCATCCAGCAGGCGGTTTCGCGCACGGGCGGGAACGTGTCGCGGGCGGCGAAGCTGCTGGGCTTAAGCCGCGGGGCGCTGCGCTACCGGCTCGAGAAGTACCAGCTCTCCGTCCCACCATCCTAGCCACGTCAGGGCACGTCGGCGCGGAGCGCTGGCGAGCCCGGCTGTGGACGATCCTCCCCGGCGCATCTCCCTCCGTCAGTGAACGGGGATGCGGCGTCGCCGGCCCACGGCGACGGGTCCACGGGCGGCGCGGGGCAGGTGGTGAAGGAGTGCCGGTACCAGTCGATGCCTTCGATGATTGTCCCGGAGGCGTTGTACACCGCGAGATAGAAGAAGAACGTCCAGTCAATGGCATTGACGAAGCACTCGTAGTCGCAGCCGTAGTCGCCCATCATCAGATCGCTCACTTTGCCCACCAGCAATCCCACCGCCTCCTCGACGAGCCAGTGAGCACCTTTCGTGACGGGCCCCCCCACGATCTCCATCGCCATGTCCATGATCATGGCGGTCTGCTTGTCGTGGACGTACTGGCGCCATTCGTCCCAGAACAGTCCCGTGGTGGCGTCGCAGGTGCCGCAGTGGACCCGCGCGCCGATCGCCTGGAGCCCCGTGGCGCTCCGGTCCCGGGCCGACACGAAGAAGCCCTCGAGAATGTTCAGCCCGAGACAGCTGAGGACCGACGTCTGCGAGACGGCCGCCTGGTACACGCTGTCCAGCGACGCCTCGATCCGGTTCCACGCCGCGCTCCCGATCCGGCCGGCCAGGGCCGGGGTCAGGTATCGCTCGATATCCACCGCGGAGAGATCGATCGACCCGAACGACCAGTGCCGCTTCCAGTCGCTCACGTGCACGATGAGGTGATCCGCGTCGGCGTCGTCGGCGATCAGCACCCGCCAGTCCAACGCCGTGCTGTCGAAAACGAAGGCGAAGGCGTATCCCCGCGCATCCTGGGGGATGCTCCGCAGCGGGAAGTGCAGCTCGACGTACATCGAATCCGGCGCGTAGACCTTCCCGCCGGTCCGGGTCTGACGGAAGATCGAGAACTCGATCGAGCCCTCGGGATCCCGCGCCGCCGGCGCGAATCCGGCGGGGTAGTCGGGCGTGTCGAAGCCGTAGGTGCTGGAGGCGATCTCCACTTCCCAGCACTGGGCCCAGGCGCCCGCCGGGACCACCAGCTGGAATCCCTCGAGCGGGCTCGATGCGTCCGGGTGGTCGAAGATGTCCACCATGCCGCCGTCCGGACCGATGACGGTCATCCGCGACGCGGCGTAGCCCTCGCTGCACGGGTCGTCGGACCAATCCAGCTCAGCCGGGTCATCCGGCTCGCCCGGCCCCGACGAGTCGCATACCGACAACAGGGCGGCGGCGAAGAGCGCGAGTGATGCGGGAATGATGCGTCGCATAAGGTTGCCGCCCCCGGCGGCCCGACGGGTGTCGCGCCGGTGGCGGAGTCTCGTTGTCGGGGGGGCGTCCGGGTGGCGCGTCTACCGCGGCAGCGGGCTGACGTGGGCACCGGCGCGGGTGATCTGCGCCGATGACCTCAAAATGCTGCCGTCGACCGTGCCGTCAACTATGGTACGCGCGCGACAATTCGACAATCGGACTCGGGGACAGGCGGTCATGGGCGGTCATGGGCGGTCGTGGGCGGTCGGGGGGCCGCCGTCACGCTGTCCTGGATCGTCCCTTCGTCGGAGCGCGTAGGCCCCAGGCGCCGGGTGCCGTCTCCCTGATAGGTGTAGACCAGCGTGAGGCAGCCGGGGTCGGCGCCGGGGCAGTAGTAGTTGAGGATGGAGAACTTGGCGAAGCGGCCGTCGTGGGTGCGGAGCACGAAGGTCGCCGGCCGAGGCGTAAGCAGGTGGGAGAGGTATCCGTAGCGATACCAGCCGTCGAACGTGGCGTTGACCGTATCGCCGCCGGGGGTGACGCGGCTCGGCGCGTAGCCGTCGGGCGGCGCCTCCATGATATCCGCGAACGGCCGGTCGAGCCGGAGCACGCCGCCGGCGCCGCCGAGTCCGGTCCCGCCTTTCACCACCAGGTGGTGGCGTTTGACGCCCAGGTCCCAGGGCTCGCCTCCGGCCGCGACGGTCCGCCGCGCCAGGTCGAACCGGGTCCAGCGATCGTCAGCTCGCGCGTCGAGGGTGACCGTGTCCGGGCCGGCGAGGGACTCGGGCCGCGCGCGGGGGGTGAGGGGGGTGGCGGCGAAGCCGGGCGGCGTCGGGCGGGTCACCGACCCGACGACGACCAGGGCCATGAGGGCCACGAAGCCGGCCAGGACCGCCCAGAGCCACATGGGGGCGCGAGCGGTAGGTGGGGGCGCTACAGCCGCTCCCCATGGATGCGGGCGAACAAGGGCGGGAGATCGATGGTGAGCGGTTCGGCCGTCCCTTCCGGCCGCCACGCGATGGTCTCGGCGAGCACTTCGGGGCGATCGTCGTCCGGGCGCCAGCGCTCGATCACCCGGGCGTCGAGATCCAGGATCCAGTATTCCGGGACGCGGGCGCGCTGGAACCGGCGGCGCTTGGTGGTGCGGTCGGCGCGCGCGGTGGAGGGCGAAAGCACCTCGACCACCAGGAGGAGGGGCGCGCCCGTGTTCCAGGCAACCGAGGGGCGCCCATCCACCAATCCCTGGACGAACACGTCGGGTTGGACCATCCCGTGGGGATCCAGCTCGATGTCGGCCGGCGAGGGCAGGACCTCGCAGCCTCCGTGCGCCCGCGCGTACAGGGTCAGCTCGAAGAGGAGGGCCGCGACCGCCCGCTGGTGCCCCTCGGCGGGGGCGGGCGTCACCAGCAGCTCCCCGTCCACCACCTCGTAGCGGTTGCCGTCGTCGGGGAGCGCCCGGACCATGTCGGCGGTCCAGCGCGTGGCCTC
>Ga0214473_10003993_pt1 | contig 17753 bp, 14 predicted proteins | sample RVTome_7_FD_203509 | JGI IMG/M metagenome (GOLD analysis project Ga0214473, IMG submission 203509) | Soil microbial communities from uranium-contaminated site in the Upper Colorado River Basin, Wyoming, United States - RVT98D197 | ecosystem: Environmental > Terrestrial > Soil > Contaminated >... | reverse complement strand
AGGCGCCCAGACCCCATCCTCCCCCTTCACGAACCGCAGGTACTCTAGCGGCATCCCCGGCAGCGACGCTCTCTGCCGAAGATCGTCTTCGCTCTCCGCCGTCCCTAGGTCGCCTTCGCTTAGGCGCCGTGCCGCCCACCACGCGCCGAGCGAGTTGTCCAGCAGGAAGCTCACCATGTATGGCTCGGTGAACAACTGCGTCACCGCCGGCAGTTCCTTCGCCCCGATCTTTACCTCCGAGGCGTTCACCTCGTCCTTCTTCTTCGATTGCCAGAACTGGTACACCCACCCCAGCGAATCCGACGCCCTGAACACCTCGCTTGGCAGGCCCGCCAGCAGCTTCTCCAGCCGTTGCTCGTGCTCCGGCGGCAGTGCCAGCTCAAACACCGGCGAGTCCGGCCGGAAGATCTGCGGCAGCATCCGCGCTGCATAGCGCGATGCCAACTCCCACCCGTTCTTCGCCCCTTGCCCTGCCGCCAGCTCCTCGCACTCCTCCAGGCTCACCGCTACAGGCTGCTCCGCGTCTGGGTACATCAGCAGATCGTTCTCTGCCAGGAACCGCGCAAACAGCATCCGGTGCCAGTGCTCGTAGGCCACTTCCTCCGCCAGCTCCTCATTGGCCTGCGCTCCCGTCTTCGCATCCCGGCTATCCCCCAACTGCCGGCCGTGGGCCCGCAGTCTCTGCCGCAAGCCTTTCTCTGTCCCAGACAGGTGCGGTTCCGCCTTCCCCCGGCTCACCCCTAGCTGCTCCAGCGCCCCTCCCGCTCCGGCCTCCGCCACCTCCCTCGCCTCTACCACCACCCGCTCGAGACGCGTACGAAGTGCGCGGTCGAGGGGAGCGGAGCCGAGAGCGATCCGCACGACCATCATCGCAACACCACCGGTCCTTTCCGTACCGCGTCCATGAGCACCGCACTCACTTCTGCGAGCCAGGCGTCCACTTCCTCAATGGAACTGAGCGTCCGACGTGGAATCTCCAATGCTCGCACTTCCGGAACCAGGTACTTCGCCGCGGCCTCCCTAGCGCGGTGGACGCGGCCAGGCAGAGCGTCTATCCGGTCACGCCAACTACTCAGGGGGTATTGGCCGAGCGTTCCAAGCAGCTCATCATATGTTGCGACCTTTACATCCGAAGGAGCATCAAGGCCGCACTGCGCACGAATTGCCAGCCGCTCCCCTTCCGGAAGCTGGGCCCACGACCGGTCGGCCTCCAAAGCTCCCACACCCTGCTCAAATTCGGCCGAGTAGCGCTTGTGCTCGCCTACGAGTTCGTGCCTGAGAGCGTCTTCCACGGAGCGGACGAGGGGCTGCACTGGATCCGGTTCGCCTAGGAGGAGACGCTGACGCTTGATCGACTCGGCTTGTTGTCGAGCCTCTTGAGCGGCCTTGAGCTCACTGGCGTGCCGTAGCAAAGCGAGAAGTTGCTCCCAATGTGGCCAGCGAGTCTCCACGAGCTTCGCTTGCGCATCCCATGTCTTGGCCAACCCGCCCAGCTCGTCGCGCCGATTGTAGAGTGCAAGCAACTGCTCATTGCCGCCCGTCAGCCGAATGGCATCCAATACGGACATATCTGGCCGCACCGGTTTCGGCGCCTCGCCGCCGGCGCGCTCACCAAGGACAGAGAGTTTCTGCAGGAAGTCCGGGACGACCGCCAGTTCCTCTCCTTGCCGTGCCGTTAGGCCGAGCAATTGAAAGAGCTTCCGGATCTGGATGCGTTGCTCGGCGGAGATTGTCGTCGACTCGACCTTGAACTGCACCTTCCCGATGGCCTTTCGCTCAAGGCCCATGGGCTCTACAGGTTTGCCGTGCGCGTCCTGTGCACGGAGGGCGTCGCATACAAGAAGGGCTTGGAGACCCCCGTCAACGGCATCCCGCGACCAGCCATAAGGATGCTCCTCAAGCAGGGAACGGATTTCCGCGCCAGTCTTCCCTCCCGCGATGCAGCTCAGGATGGTCTTGCACACCGGGTGCTTGGTGGGCTCCCCGTCATGTCCCACTTCTTTCAACGCATCGGCCGCCCCCTTCTTCGCCTTCTCATACACCTTGTCCCAATTAGGATTGTCGGCCGAAGGGAACTGAGGATACAGCCGCGCGACCCCATTCGAGGCAGCCTCTCGGATCCTTGACGCGAGGTCGGTACCTGCCACCTCCGCTCCGCCCCCTTGATAGACGCGCGCGTCGCCTAGAGCCTCGTCGATCAGCTCCCAGGCGCGTAAGTCGGCGAGTTCCTTGCTGGTTTCCATCGCCGCTCGCGCCTCCATACCTTCCGGCCCAGACGGGACTCCCTTCCGTTCCAGAGTACTCGACGCCGCCCTAAACTCGATGATCTGATGGCGCAGGTCGTCTGCAGACTCCTTTGAGATGTACACGAAGATCGTCGGCGACTGATTGCCGGCCTGGCGAGCATCAACACGTACCGAGTTCTCGTCAATGCTCCAGCCGTCCCGGACCCACAGGTACATCCGTCTGGAGGCGTCAGTGGGCAGTTGCGGGTCGAACACAGATGTGACCTCTCTTGCGACCTTAGACACGCCCTGTGTGAGGGTCAGCTTCTTGGCGAGGGCCAGGACGCGACTGCGGACACGGTCACTGCGCTCGGCTTCAACCACGTGGGCTTCATTCGCTAGTCGGTTCCGTTGCGCGACAAACTCATCGTTCCAGGCCTGACTCTCCTCGGTTTGGATCCGGTATTCGTCCTTGACCTTGATCAGGATCTCGCAGTCATCCAGAATCCCTGGGAGCTTCGCTCGAAGACCGCCGCTGCCTTCCGCAAGGTTTTCTACCATTAGGTCCGCAAGAGTGTTGGGCGTGGCCCTGAGCCCCGTCTCCTTGTTCGCCCCGGTCACTCTATTGATGAGGAACACGAGGCCGCACGCTCGCGCCAGCAAGCGTTCGTTCTCGGTGCCCTGCGCCCATTTCATGGTGCGCTCGTGCACTCTCCGCGGCAGGATCCTGGCCTGAAGAAGCCGGTTCGCGGAGTCGAAGTAAATGTAGTCACCCGGAACAACTTGGCCCACCGGCATATCAAGGTTCGTCTGGATCACCTTGTGAACCATACTCAGTTGGTTGCGGAGCTGACTATCCGTCCCAGTCGGATCGAGGGCACGCAGCGTAGTTTCCCAGAACCGGCGCCTCACCGGAAGGATGGGGTAGTCCTGGGCAAAGTAGTCAATGTCGTCGTGCCTATGGCGAAGGGCCGTCTCTTCAAGGTGGCGGGACACTTCGCCTGAGTTGCTGACCATCACTTTCGCGATCTCTTCCACGCCCTGTGGCTTCTTCGCCAAGACTACCCTTCGCACAACCGTGTCCACGTCTGTGTCGGACAGCTCAACGCGAAGGGTAAAGCGGCCCTCCAGCTTCTTGAGGTTCGGTGTTCCGGAAAGTGCGGTTTGCCCAGTCCCGATGAAGAGCAGGCTGCCGCCGAAGTTCTTGCAGCAGGCCTCAACAACCTCCTGAACGTCCGTCGAGCGCTGGCTGTCTTCACCGATGTACTGTTGGACCTCGTCGAGCACAATCACTGTCAGGGGGAATTTGCCTTCCCGGCTCAGCGCCTGCCGAGTAGCCTTGAGCATCTCTTCGGACGACACGTCGGAGACAAACGGGTAGAGGTTGTTGAGCGTGTCAACGCATGTCGCTGTTGAAGCAAAGAGGTTGGGCTTCACCTTGACCAGCGCCTGATGCAGCGTCTCGGCCACGTAGAAATTGTCAAGCTCCTCTTGCCACTGCCCACCATCCTCCTCCACCTCGCGGCGCACTTGCTTGAGTAATCCTTCCTCCTTTAGCCACATCAAGAACCGAGCCTTCGGGTACTGTTCTGGCAGCCCACCGGATCTGAACACAATCCCAAGAAGCGCCAGGCGCACACTGCCGCTGGCCCCAGCGCCCAAAGTACCCGACGCGGCACGCAACCCACCACGCCGCTTCGCCGCATTACTCAGCTCCGAGAGATGGTCCCGGATCTCCTCAGGGAGGCGCACAATCCCGCGTGCGGTAGCACCGTCCGCGAACGGGGTATCCACCCACAGCTCACGAAGCATCTTCACGAGATGTGATTTTCCGGAGCCGTAGAAGCCACTCACCCACACTCCCGGCTGTGTGGCCTGGTCTACGTTCTGCAGGAAGGTGTAGAGGATGTCTTCCAGTCCCTTTCGGTACTGGCCTTCGCACACGAATGTCTCGAGCTCATAGCGCAATACCTCGAGGGAGGACGCGCTCCGGTCGTCGTTGACATTGGCAACACCCTCATTGGCTAGCTTCCGCCTCGAAGGGTCATTGAGGTAGACCTCGCGATTGAGCATTCCGTACTCCTCCCTCACTCGTCTCGGTCTGCTGTGATAGGCACGGCCAAGTAGTTCCAGCCATCATAGGCGTCCAGCAGCCGATAGTTGTTGTCTTGATAGGTCCCGGGGAAGAACACCAGCAATCTGCCCTTCACAAGCGGTGCCAGCCTGTCGACAACGTCCTTCACTTTGAGCAGGCCAAACAACGATGCAACCCCGACAAGGGCCACAACCGAGTTCTCGTCGGCGCGTTGGCCGGCGAGGAATATGCGGAACTCCTCTACAATCCGTTCCAGATAATTCGGCAGCATGGAGGCGACAAGCTCAGGCTTTTCGAAGTACCTGGAGGCGTACTTCTCGGCAGCCAGCCATGAGGCAAAGGTGTCGGTCAGGTCGAACGCCGCCCATCCATGACCTGCATCCCGCGTGGCGAGCTCGAACTCAACGATCTTAGCCCTCAGCCGCAACTCATCGCTTTGCCTATACACGCAGAAGATCACCCGCTGAGCGGGCGCGGCATCGGGCTGCCAGGGAACCGTGATATGACGACCGTAGGATTCAAGCAGTCTGGCTACCTTGCTCACGAGTCCACTCCATTTCCTGCGCCGTAAGTAGGTTCGCGAAGGTCACCTCGACCACCGGACCGACGCGCTTCATGTTGATCCACCCTTGCCGGGAGGCCTCTTGGGCTAGTTCGGTCGTCAGCGCACCGGGCCTGTCCAGTAGAGCCGCATACTCCGTGCCGAACAGCGCGGGGCCACGCGCCCCCGTCAGGTGGCCGACAAGCACAGCGTAGGCGACCGACCCCGGGGTGGCGACTGCCCTCGCCCTCGTTTTCTTCACTCTGCCGCGAACGTGCCCTGAATCCGTCCATGTGGTACTCACGTTCTGCGCCGCCGACTTGAGAGTGGCCTGACTGAACCTGCCCGGAAACACCGCCTCGATGTAGTTCTCCACATCGACCCGCAGGACAGAGCTTCCTTCTGCAATGGCTAAGAAGAAAGGAGCGCTCGCCCTCAAGAAGGGATCTCGACAGTAGGCGCAAATCAGCGCCAGAAGCGGCTGGCCCTGAGGGTCCCGAGACCAGAAATACCTGAGGATGCGAAAGAGCGTGACCGAAGGATCAAGGCCATACAGGTTGGCTAAGTGTCTGGCGGCTAGGCTGCGCGCCATGCCGGACCGCTTGCCGAGGCGGTTGTTGGTGACGATCGCCTTGATGTATTCTGACCGAGCGGCTTCCGGATCGTCAATGTGGTCGAGGAGCGTGCGCAAGTCGGCGAGCATCATGCTGCGCGCCAGGTGAGCTCCACCCCCTTTGAAATTGAACCCAAAGCGCGATGCGATCGCCCGAGGGCGGCCCTCACGTCGTCCGCCAGCCCCTGGCCTAGCTTGCTGCCTCATTCCCCATGCTCCGCCGTTTCAGGCCCAGAGAAGCGGGGTGAGCGCAGCGTTCCCTCGGGAGATTGGCCGCGATCTAACCACCGGTCGACGGACTCGCGCCTAAACCTCCAATGCCGCCCCACCTTCTGACACGGGATCTTGCCTCGCTGCGCGAGCTTGTAGACCGAACTGCGCGGAATTCGGAGATATGTGGCGACTTCTTCGACAGTCATGATGTGTGGAAGCTTGACATCCACGGGAGACCTCGGGCCCCCTTGGCTCGGGAGTCAACAGGAACCAGCTCTCCGGCAGTGCTCATTGTTGCTCGTTGTTGACGGAAGTGCAATGGGACTGGAGGCCCTGACCCCTATCCAAATGCTGGTTGTTGCGCGGCCCAAACTCGAAATGGAGGAATTATCGCTACGACACGTATTAGGGATTGCCCCAGGATTCAAAGCGCGAATCGGTTGCCTGGATCACTCAGGGAGTGACTTCACCGTCGGCTGTTATTGGCAGGCCTTCGTCCACCGCCTGCCGTATCTTCCCGACCAGTTCATAGATGCCTCGAGTGAACGGCCTGGTTTTCCCACGCAGGACCAGCGCCTCGCCGCGATTGATCGCATCCTGAACGGCGGGGTGGTCGTACGGGATCTCAGCGACGACCTGGCGCCGTAGGCGTTCCTCTATTGCTTTGGCGCTCACCCCACGCCTGGCCTCGACCATGTTGAGGATCAAGAGAACTTTCTCGGCCGGAAGCCCGACCATTCCGAGTAGGTCGATGAAGGTCGTCGTTCGTTTGACCGAGGGGATGTCCGGAGTCATTACATTGAGAACGAGATCGGATTCCTCGATGATCGCGAGCGATAGGTCATTCAGTTCGGATGGCGTGTCGACAATCGTCCAGCCTAATCGAGCCCGTAACTCAACCAGCACGCTTCGCATGTGATCTGGAGTGACGGTCTCTGCCAGATTGATGGCAGGGGGAGCGGCGAGCACCCTGACACCGCTTTCGTGCCCCACCAGCACTTGGTCAAGCAACTCACTGTCCAGACTCTCTTCTGGCGCGACGAGGTCGGCGATCGAATGCGGGATTCCCAGATTGAGGAATGCGGGGACATCCCCGAACTGCAAGTCGGCATCGACCAGGACTACTGGCTTCTCTTTGTTGTGCAGCTTGACGGCCAGATTGGTGGCAAGCGTAGTACAGCCCACGCCGCCCTTCGCGCTGTACACGGCAATCAAATGGCCGCGCGGTTGCGCCGGGTTCGGTTCGGGCGGAGGGATGAGTGGGCCGGTTCTGCCCCGCCGGTCCACATAGGTTGCATAGGCCTGCCGGATTGCCGCGTAGAGCGATGTGGGTTCGGGCGGATGGGCAAGAACATCTCGAGCCCCAGCCATCATCCCGTTCTGAAATACCTCAATGCTGAGCTCGCCCGAGAGCAGCACGACCTGGATTGCCAGATCACTCGTCGTGATCTGCCGGGCAGCGTCAAATCCGGTCATGTCCGGGAGCGTGATGTCCATGAGCACGACATGCGGGCTCACCTCTTTGACAAGCCGGATAGCTTCGTCACCGGTGCGCGCCTTGCCCACGATCTCCATGTCCTTCTCGAATTGGATGAGCCGAGTGAGGCTCTCGATCGCATATTCTCGGTCGTGGACTAACAGGACGCGAATTGTGCTCATGGAACTTGGCACTCCATCATGCGGCTGCGGGCTCGGATTTGCGCAACTTCTCGCTGATTGCAGCAGCCTCCTCTAGCAGTGAATTCCTGTCTTGCACCCCAGTGATCTGTAGGAACATCTTGGCCCGCGTGGCCGCCACATAGAAAGCGGCCCGTCCCTCGGTGTCCGTCCCGAACCGGTCCGCTCCGACGATGAAGACGATTGGGGCGTCGTATCCCTTCGCGCCGTACACTGTCGAGATGGTCAGTTTCCCCGGATGAAAGATGTACTGGTCCTTATCACTCTCATTCTCCCCGAACGGTCGGACAAATTCCATGTCGGGAACCGACGACCTGACAAAGGACTCAAGCTGGGTGTGGTCGAATGTCGAAGGCCTGTAGAAGAGGATCAAGATGTCCTCGCGCCGAACGCCTTCTTCGCACACTAGCCGCGATATCTGCTGGGCGACCCAGCGGACTTCATCGGTCTCGTTGGCAAATCCGTTGACCCGCGGCGGACTCCCTCTCCGTTCTGCAAACCTCACATTGATGAAATCCGCGCTCTCCTCGACGAGACCCCTCTCCTTAAGGTAGGCGATGTCGGCATAGGTTCGAGTCAACGCACGCATTTCGGCTGGGGCCGCAGATCCGAGCAAGACGTTGAAGGCAAGCTCAACGATTGGTCGGGTGTTTCGAAAACATTCTTTCATCACCTGTGATCGCTCGCCGACGACGTTGATCCCGATGTCCCGCCACACAGGCCTTGCGCGCCCATAGAGGTTTTGCGCGTCATCGTAGAAGACGACGATGGGCTTCTCACCTGTCTTTGGATGTGGCTTGATCATGTCGAGCAGCAACTTGAACTCCTCGGGTTCAAAGTCCTGCCCTTCGTCGACGAAGATGGCGTCGAAGCACAGGGATTCGTATTGCTCCGGTGCCCTGGCTGCCCAACGTGCGATCTGTTCTCGGTACTGCGCTGCACGGGTCGTGCTGTCTTTCACATCCGATATGCGGATGTAGTTCAGGGGCCATCCATTGGCCTTGAGTCTTCCGAAGAGCCCGTTGAAGTGACCGATTGTTAGGACAGTCGCTGGAATCTCGGCGTCAAGGGTCTGCTCCTTGAAGGCCGTCTGCACCTTCTTGCGCAGGAAGTCCACAAGTGCGCGGTTGAAGCAGGTAACCGCCACTCTCGGCTTCTCGTCAGGCCACAGGGGCATCTGAAGCTGAGCCAGACTTCGGTGAAGGTGGCGCGCCACGAGATTCGCCAACACGATGGACTTCCCGCTGCCTGCGACCCCGCGGATGAGGCGCTGGGTACCGTCGAACTCCAACCTTGAGAGAGCCTTCTGCTCTGCCGAAAGGTACTTCTCCTGGTTCATTCGTTCGTCAACCAGGGTCCCAAGGGATGTCTGAGGGAGCTCAGCTCGGCATGGTCGACTTGCGTCAATGACATCCGAGTTGCCAAAGACCCGCTCGAGAAGCTCAACGTGGCTCAGATTGATGGGTTCTGGCTTCTTGGATAGCTTGAGCCCATCCTGAACCAGGGCGGATATGCGCGACTTGAGTTTCGATCGTGTAGAGATTTGATCGAAGAGCAGGAGCTGTGATGTCGGGTGAACCTGGTCGTATCCCTTCGTGCGCCACTCATTTTCCGAGATCCTGGGAAATGCCACCATGCAGTTGAGGAGGGGCATCTGGTGTTCATCTCGCACCAGCCGCATCAAGTCGTCCTTGATGTCAAACATCTGGTCTTCGGCCTGGCGGATCACATTCTGAGGTTCGATGTATCCGTTGTAGCGAAACATGATACTGCCGGCTTCAACACCTTCGATCTTGCTGATCGGAATGCCCTTCGTCTCTATGATGAGAAGCCCGATTTCGGGATGGCACAGGACAACATCTGGCGGTCTCTTGGTTGTGCGGGCCCGGCTGGGAGCGACGTAGATGAAGCCACTTGGAGTGTCTCCGTAGGCCCGCACGATCGCCATTAAGACGGCAGCTTCAGCATCATTCTTCACCAGGTCCTGGCCAATGACCCGGATCTTCGCGTCTCGGACGGCCGACAAAAGCTCCTGCTGAACTTGTGGCGACAGATTCTTCGGCTTCTTCCGATTCCTAGAGCGCCCAACCTTCCGTTGGGTTTCGACCTGCTTGGAAATCGCGGCGCTGTTGGTCATAGCTGCCTCTCTTACGCAAACAACGCGCGGGTGTAGGCGCGGTGCTGGATAGCGGCGGAGGTCACTTGTTGGGCGTCATAGCTCTGACGCCTGGTAGTGGGAATCCCGGCAACCACCCGAATCAGGGGAGTTAAGCCGGCTTCAGTGACTCCACTCGGGCAAGAGACCTGCCGAGCGATGCAGATCGATCCCGTGTTGGGTGCTGACAACGAAGGGTCCCCCTCCATACTGAACACCCACCGGCTAGGGAGCCGAGTGGCTGATTTCACTATCGCGCTTGGCGGTGTGGGGGAGCCTTACAGCCGGCTTTCACTTGGAGCTGCGGGGCCAGAACGGGCGTTCGATGGTATCGCTCGGCACTGGAATACCGGCATTTGTGGGATGGGTCGATAGTCTGATGAGAGGGCGGTTGTAGCGCTGGCGGTGGGGTCTCTCCCTCGCGAGGGGCCCAAGCCAGGCGCACCTCTCACAGCGGGCCAATTCCCTCTGCTCTGTTATTTATCCGGGAAATTGGCCTACACGGAAGTCAGCAGACCATGCTCAGATGCTGAGGCCGAAGCGCCGAACAAGTTCAGCGACGCGCGGTCCATCGATCGCCTCAATGCTATTCTCTTCGCAGAATCGGCTGCAGGCCCGACTGAATCTACCGGTCGTGATGAGAAAGGCCTTTTCGATGGTGGGGTCGGCGGCCACGACGCCTTTCAGCTCTCGCGCAACCTTCACCCCTACCGTTCCTTTATACCGCTTGCACTGAGCTATTGTGCGGGCCGGCCCCTTCCCCGTGTTGCGGATTGAGACAACATCGATGCCACCATCACTCGACTGCCCAGTTACCTTGACATTGGGGTGTCCAAGGCTCCTCAGCAGGTCCTTGGCGAGACCTTCGAATCGCCTTGCCGAGATTGTCTGAAGCCTCTCAACAAGCGCTGACAGGTCGCCCGGCGAGACGGACATAGCTTTCCCCTTGGGTTGGTCCTTCTCCTGAGACGGAATCACGTCGAGCATCTCCAGCCACTCGTCCACGCTGATCGCCTCATCGAATTGGGATTCCGCCATGCGTTCGACAATGTCCTCGAACAACAGCCCCTTTCGGAGCAACGTCTGAAATATCCGCTCTTCAATCGTGTCCGCCATCCAATAGGAGTAGACATTGACTCCGCGCTTCTGACCCGGCCGATGCACCCGGTCTTCTGCCTGCCACATGGTCGCAGGATTCCACCAATGGTCGAAGTGGACGACATAGCTGGCTTGAGTGAGATTGAGCCCGAGCCCGCCCGCCTTGAACGAGGCAAGGAGGATAGGCACGTCCTTCTGCTTCTTGAATCGGTCGATTTCACGTTCCCTTTCAACTTCACTTTGCTTCCCAATCAACTTGGCAACTCCGTATGCGCCGAGCGCCTTCTCGAGCTTAGAGACGCCTTCGCCGATGTACTGCGAGAACACGATGAGCTTGCCGTCACTCGCAGAAATGTCCTCAATCTGTTCCTTGAGGAAGTCCACTTTGGGGCTCGTGGACTTGCCAGGCGCGAAGTTGCAGATCTGTTTCAGGTCGCGAATCGTGGTGAATATGTGGACCCTCGTCACGCGCTTCCCTAGAGACCTCAGGCCCGCCCGCGCGTTGGCAGCCGCTCGGTCGTAAGCAGTCCGCTGATCTTCATCAAGTTCCAGCCAGTGGTCTTGCTTGATCTTTGGCGGCAGATCCGGCAGCACGTCCTTCTTCTTGCGACGAAGGAAGTATGGAGCAGTTTTCGCCACAAGCCGTCGAGGCTCCAGGTCGGATTCGCTTAGATATCCCGGACGCAAGAACCCGAAAATGGATGCCATGTCTTCTGGCCTATTCTCGACCGGCGTTCCAGTCAGCGCCCAGCGCCACCGCGCTTCGAGTTTCTTGATGGCTCTGAATCGCTTGCTTCTGGGGTTCTTGATGCTTTGAGCCTCATCCAGCACCACCACGTCGAATGAGTCCAACATTGATCGTGGCAGGTTGCCAGACTCGATGTCGCTCCTGAGCGTGTCGTAGCTCGTGGCGAACACATGTGCGGGTGCCTTCCAATCGATGGCCCGCATCTCTCCCTGGCCTCGAACGAAGGTGACCAGCAACTCAGGCGCCCATTCTTCGAGGTGGCGATTCCACTCCCGCAGGACGCTGACTGGGCAAACGATCAATGCTGTCTTGGCCAGACCCTTCTGGATGAGGAGTCTGAGAGCAACTGTCGTCATCACGGTCTTGCCGGTTCCCATCTCGTCTGCCAGAAGAGCGCTCTCGTTCCGCATCAGGAAGTCGATCCCGGCCGGCTGGTACTTGTATAGGTCGTGCGGCAAATAGAGGCTCTTTAGTTTCTCGATCGTCAGCGGCGGAAGGAGAATCGGGTAGAGCAGATCCCAGAAAGAAGGGCCGCGTGTGTTCTTTTTGCCGCGTCGTGGTACCTCAAGGTCCGCAACGCGCAGATAGGACTTCGCAAATGGCTTTGTGCCTCGAGATCTTCGATCCTGTGATTCCTTCGCCGGGAGGGGAAGTTGGTGCCAGTGGCGGTCGCGATAGTTCATCCCCAGCACTGTTCCGACGGGCAGTACGCGGAATCTGTTCTGGGGAAACGAAGGAGGGGGGATCGTGGCAGCGATGTGCGAAAGGCTGTATCTAAGCCCAAGTGGCTCAGTCCAGCGGCTCACATAGCCTGGGATCTTGAGGGCAGTCGGAATGAGCGACTCCGGTCTCGGAAAACCGACCAGAGTGGGTAGAACATCCCTGGACACGGATACTTCAATGTGGGTGTGGCCCGAAGTGTGGATTGAGGTGGGGTGCCTACTTCTTGTCAGGCCAAAGTAGTCCGGCGAGACACTGGACTTGAATGAGACTTGGCCATCCGATGAGCCTTCCAACACTCTCGGGCGATCGATCGAGACACCGAATCCTGTCGTTGCCGGCACAAGGAGTCGGACACTATCGGTATAGAGGACTCTGGGCGTCGCGAACCCCGCGAAGCTGTTTCCCAGTCGCTTCTGGATCCTGGCCACTACCGCCTCAAGTTGTAGTTTCTCCGATACGCTGCTTATGAGCTTCCGTCAGAGCAACTCGGAGTCGCTCGAACGGCTCCATCAGATCACGCTTCTGCATGAGCTTGGCGAGCATCGCCTGGGCAGAGTCTGCTTCGGCCGGGAACTCCGCGTGTGCCACCAGCCTTGCCTGCTTGTCCCCGCCTGAGCTTCCAACACCCCGACTCGCCGCCAGGACAACTGGCACCGATACCTTCGGTCGGACATTTAGCAAGACCGGCTTGCGGACAATCACAAGACTCGGCTCCTCCTTGGCGGCTTTGAGAAGAGGAATCCCAACCAGCTCAATGTGAATATGCTCATCCAGGGTGTCCCCATAAAGAACACGCTGCAGCGCCGTAGGCCTAATTGGGCTTGTACAGCGGAACTCATAGGGCTTGGTCTCGCCATCGGTGATGATCACGCCACCCCGGATGGCGGTGCCATTGTCAAACAACTCGGTGTCAATGAAGAAGAGCCGCTGTTCCTTGATGCCTTGGGTCATTTCTCAGCTTTCCTCCCTTGAAGCAGCTGGTACCGTGCTACGGACTAATCGGCCAATCGTACATCGAGTGCAAAGCCCGCGCTGGACACAATTGGGGATGATCACATGATCTGCCCAGCATTGCATCATCGCCGCAGCGCACTCGCTCATCGCCCGGCAGCAATCCCCTGGTCGCCGCCCGATCCCGCCCATCCGTGATCGGCCGCACCCCTGACGAGGCAGGACTGTCTCGATCCCCACCCGAGTGGCGTTGCAGCGGCCTACGGAGCCGGATTCCGCGAGGCGCCTGTCAATTCCGCCATCGCATCCGCAGCCTGTTGCAGAGCACCCTGCGCCACCATCTCAAGGACCTCTCTCAGCTGCTCAGCGGGAACGGTCTCTTCCTCAGCAAGGGACAGGATCTTCCCCGGGAGCGCAACCAGGAAAGCGTGCTCCTCTGTTGAACCTTCTTTCAGCCGCTGGAAGTAGTCGCTCACGCGGCTAGGGGATCCCCACAGGATCTCTCGCATCGCTCGCGTCGCCTCATCGAGTCGGCCCTTGACGGCATCGGAACGTCTGCTACCTCGCTTGGTGTCCATCGCATACTCCATTCTCACCTGGATTGGGCCTGATCAGCCTTGGCAATCTGCTGCTCAGTCGTGGGTCGTGAATAGAACTCATATGTCCCTGAATAGCCCCCCTCCCAGCCTGGTTCCACTGCGTCCAGGACGAGAGACTGCGCCGCAATACTAGGCGGATCGTCCATGTGGATCGCAGTTTCACGCAGCAGGAGCCTAAGGGCAGCTGGCGCATCGGCAGCGTTGTAGAACGCGATGCGAAGAAGAATCGGTTACTGCTTGCCGTCGGTCAGCTGCTCCCCAGCGGACTGAATTCCAGCTATGAAGCTTGTGGTCATGTGGCCGAATGGCCATCCCCCGCACTGTCTTCCTCCGCCCACCGGATCAGCGATTCCGCGAATCGCCGGCTAAGGTGGTCCTGATGCTCTGCGATGCAATCGACTATCTGGCTAAAGCCGATCCTGCTTCGGTCATCGTCATCCGCATGTGGTTGGATATAGAGGACATGAACCGGTTCGTTAGCCGTGACGATCTTGAAATCCCCTGCCTTTCGCCCACCGATTAATCCGGCGGCTTCGAGCTGCGACAGGAGGGCATCGTACTTGACCTTGTGCCTCGACGCCGCATAGAGACGCCTGACACCGCTCAAGAGCTCCGGCATCCCCTTGAGACGGGCCGTCTCCAGATACTTGTACTGTTCATCGTTGAGCGAGGACGAATCAGTCTTGAGCTCGACGAATGCCACCGGACCGCCCACTTCGATGACCGCCAGGTAATCCACCTTGAACGAGAGATCCTTTGAGAAGCCCTCCTCAATTGTCGGTCGGTGAATCGGGAATTCGGGGATGATCGCAATGGGAGCTTTCCCCAGGCGAAGCGCGAGTATCTCTGGCAGGTAGGCAGAGAAAAAAGCATCTGCTCGCCTTTCCAACTGGTAAGACGGCAGATGGCGCCATTTGTCCAGGTTGTCGAACAGTATGTCGATCGGATCCTGCATGATTGGGCTCCTTCCAAGCCGGTGGCTCATAGCTACCCGTCTAATGCTCACTCCAGGCTCGCACGCTTCATTTGATCTACTCGCCAAGAATGTTCCCCAAGGCTTCGAATCCGGTTTCTGTCAGGGCATACAAGTCCTCTCCAACCTTGGACAGCAGGCCGCCGATACTGTCGTCGTCCGATTGATGCCCTTCTGATGGTTCATCCGCCATGGCGGAGAATGCGGCGGCAAAGCCTGCATCCCAGCCATCGGGCGGTTGCCCTAGGTACCCGCGGAGCTCTTCCATTGAGAACTCCTTCTTCCGCAACTCCAGCATGAGACCTCCGAAGGCAATCAGGATCCGCTCTGCAGGAGACAATTCCGTCGCTTTGGCCCGAATCCTCCGCTCGCGTTCCTCAGACCATTGAGCGGCGGCGAGGTCCGCCTCCCTGGCCGCGTTCAGATCCTCCCGGAGATATGTCACGGCATCTAGTATCTCCGGCTTTTCCGCAACCATCTCCTCGAGGTGCTGAAGGGCGCGTCTATCGAGTGGATTGGCACGTATCGCATTGATCAATGGTCTGGCGGCATCGGCATACCGGCCCTGACCCTGCAGCGCCAGGCCGAGGTTTTTGTGTGCGTTATGTCTCTTAGGATCGGTCTCAATAGCCATCCTGCAGCATGGCTCGGCCTCTGAATGCCGACCGAGCTGTATCAGAGAGTAGCCAAGGTTATTGTTCGTGAAGTACTCGGTTTCCACTGCTTTAGGATCCAACGCTTTCGCCTGGGAGTAGTAATCGACCGCAGCCTCAAAGTGGCCGTCTTTCTCAGCCAACTGTCCCAGCGCCAGCCAATAGCTCGCCTGCGCCTCAGAACTTCCCGACAGGCCCATCAGCCTTTCGATGTAGCCCTTCGCCAGGTCGTGCTGGCCATTTGAGCCATAGAGTTGCACAAGCTTCCAAATTGCTTCTTCGTACTCGGCCCTCTTCTGATTGAGATTGCCCAGCAAGACGATTTCCGCCTCCGCATAGGTCAAGATGGGCAGGCCGTCCCGTCTAGGTGGGTCAACCATCAATCACCTCCAGCCAGGAAGCACGACCTCGATCGCGGTGTGTCAGTGTCCGAAGTCACGTGTGCACGCAGCGGTGAGCCCGCAACAGGTGAGGCACCTTCAGAATTCAATTCTCGCAGGCGGCCAACTCACGCGGCACTTCGAAAGCAGTCTCGCCCATCTGAGGATCGCTCATCGCCAATCGCCGTTTTCAGACCTGCTGACTACTGGGAATGCGTGATGGTGCAAACCCCCTCCAATTCGACTGTCAAGGTGTGTGCCGCCGTGGCACCCGATCCGGAGAAGAAGAAGAAGAGGGCACGCGTTCCGAAACCCATCGGTGCGCGCTGGTTGAAGTCGTCCGAGGTGATGCCGATTGGGCCAGGGTCTGCCGGGGAGAATGTCACCAGCAGCTGCGGATTGAACTCGATTCGGGTCAAGGGGCCTGCCGCGGCCCATGAGTAGGTTATGGCGGTAATGTCAATGAGTTGCATAGACGAGTTGTACATGTAGAAGTTGGAATTGCCTGGCCAGATCTGGATGACCGTGAACGACACGACCGAGCACGGGTCGAGCGTCGGTGTGGATGTTGGTGTCGCGGATGGCACCTGGGTCGATGTCGCGGTCGTGGTCGCAGTATAGGTGGCTGTGGGGGCCTGGGTACTTGTCGGTGTCGTGGTCGCCGTTGAGGTGTTCGACGGCGGAATGCTCGTGTTCGAAGGCTTGGGGGTGTGCGTGGAGGTTGGAGGGATTGGCGTCGAGGATGGAGTCGCCGGGCTCGGCGTCGGAGCGGCCGTCGGATCCAAGGTCTCAGAGGGTTCGGGTGAGTTCGCGGCAGTTGCTCCCTGAGTCACGCTCGGAGTTGGACTGAAATCCTGATCCGGTGTTGCGCGGGGCTTCTTGCCTGCGAGCCTCGTGCCTGTAGGCACTTCAGTTGAGCGAGCGGGAGTTTCAGTAGTCGCTCTGGACTGCTCGCGGCCCCAAGTCGGGCGACCGAAGGTTGGTGCGAGGACAACGACCAAGACCACCAAAGCAGCTCCGCCCAGAGCATCCAGCAGAAGGATCCTGAGAAGGAGTCTCTTTCCTGACCCAAGAATGCGCATATGTGTTGCTCCAATCCCCCGAGCAGCCCGCGGGTCCATCATAGACTGGCCCTTTGGATTATCAGCTTTACAGCCAGCTTGCAGTGGGGCTGACCTCCCGCCCGAAGACACATCGAATATCAGGCGACAATTCGGATCGAACAAGGGTGCTTTGCATTGGGGGTGAACTTGGAGGTGGCCCCGATTGAGAATAGGACGGTGATCAGCTAGGTCTGTGCGCCGGCACAGAGCACCGACTCCTCCCATCCGCTAGCATTCCGCCTCGTTGCCTTACCCACCAGCGGGGCTGTTTGGTGTACCCCAATGCTTGCCGAACGGAGCGAGCAACGCGAATCATCGCCGACAGGGTCTATAATCCGGTTGTCGGCGTCGAGGGGATGAAGGGCCGAAGAGTCTCGACGGGACACTGTATCACTCACGTGATGAGGGATTGACCGAGACAATGCTCCGAATGCTACGCAGGCCACTGCGGCTCGCCAAGCCGACCGCACTTGTGTTCGCCGCGGTTTCGATGGCGGCCTGTGCGGTTGAATTCACCCCTCAGGTCACCCCCCTCGTTCTCGTGACCGCGGTGGGCAGCCAGCATGCATTCGGCACCATCGGCCCAGCCGGCACCCCATCGCCGCTAGAAGCTTCTGCCGCTGCGGAGGCGGAAGTGGTCCTGACGATGGTGGCCCTCGCCCAGAAGTTGGAGCCCTCACCGAATCGGCGCGGTGACCCGCGGGTCGCAAGCTACGAAGAGATCTGGTGTGGGGACATCGAGCGCGTGTGCTACGAGCTCTGCTATCAGTCTCAATGCGGGACTTACGAGGCGTCGAACCCGCGTGTCGATCAATTCATTGCTGCGGTTGACGCGCGTCAGACTATGGGTCTCGAGCTGGCATCCAAGGACCGAACCGTGAAGGCACTGAACTTCGCCGCGTTCGGATCTTGCGTGGGGACCGTCGTTGCCGGGGGTGGGGTGTATGTTCTGGTGACGGCCGCTAACCCTGAACCGATTACCAAGACCATCCTTGCAGGTATTGGC
>Ga0214473_10003992_pt1 | contig 17756 bp, 20 predicted proteins | sample RVTome_7_FD_203509 | JGI IMG/M metagenome (GOLD analysis project Ga0214473, IMG submission 203509) | Soil microbial communities from uranium-contaminated site in the Upper Colorado River Basin, Wyoming, United States - RVT98D197 | ecosystem: Environmental > Terrestrial > Soil > Contaminated >... | reverse complement strand
AATCATATTGCGAGGAAATATATTTTTTATGTAGCCGCAGGCTTTAGCCTGCGTAGTTACCCTGAATTATGCAAGCCTCGTGAAGATGACAGGATGAATTTTCCAGACAGCAAAAGTAAAGACGCGACCCCCGCGTACGTACAACATTATCTTTTATACTTATTCTACCATTAGCAGAATTATAGATGGAGATAGGTATGCTGTCAAACATTTTTATAGCATTTTCATATTCTTCTGTTGCCCCTTTTCAGCCCATTACCCTTTTAAAACCTGCAGGATTTATTATATTGTTATAGGGATTATTTTTGAGTTTCTCATGCGGTGGTCTCTGGTGATTAGCGGAACATTGTAGATATAATATCTCCCTTAATTTTAATCTTCCCCTTCATCCTTCCTATTAACTTTGAGGATTGCTCTTCAATGGGAATGAGTTTTGCCAGGGGTTTACCGTGCTTAGTAATCACAATACCTTCTCTATTAACTTTCTCAAGAAGTGATAAGCATTGTCCTTTAAATTTTGTAGCACCTATCTTTTTCATACAAATATTATAATACTGACCATAAAAAATGTCCACTTTAAATTTGTTACTACGACCCCCTCGGGTTTCACAATAAATCCGCTTCCCTGACATATCGGCTCGTTTTTTTCGTTAAAAGTCAAAAAGTGATGCAGGGCTTATTCCTGAGAAACCAACTCTGCATTTACGTGAGCAAAAGCAAAAAAGGGTTCTTGCTTTAAAAACCAACACCATTTCTTTTTTCAGAAGGTGTAAATATCGCATGTCAAACATATGTTCTTATATTTCCTCCCTTTACACATGCCTGAAATTCCATGATGGCACAGGGCGAAATCGTATTTTAAAGGATCATGCGGGTCTAACTTTTTAAGTGATTCGGTTATTTCTCTGGCGGTCTTCCAGCCTGAAGTAACCCTTTTTGTCAAACCAAGACATCTTGAAATCTTTGCTATATGGGTATCAAGAGGAATGATTAATTTAGAAGGCGGGATTTTATCCCAGACTCCAAAGTCTATATCTCTGGTTCTTACCATCCATCTGAGAAACAGATTCATACGTTTACATGCACTGCCTTTTTTAGGAGAAGGGAAAAAGTGGGTTAAACCATGGGGTCTGATGTTTCTTCCGTAAACTGGCGATGTATCTGTATCAAGGAAAGAATTCACGAAACTCCCCAGTGCATGCCCGATGTCTTTGTGTTCCGGTCTGTAATAATAATAGAACAGATTTTTAAGAGAACCCCATCTCTTCAATACCTTACTTAACATATATACAAGGCAGAGCACATCTTTTTCTTTACTGAACCTGTAGCTTATAGTGTTAAAATATTTCTCATCTCGGAACGAGTCGATCCCGACTTTTTTTAATGTAAAATCCATAAAGAAATCGGCAGGATGTTTACCTGCTGGACGGAGAATCTTTTCTATAATGGGTTTAAAGAGTTCTATTTTTCCATAAGCAAAGCAGGAGGCAATAAAACCTGCAACCTCTATATCTTCTGTGTTTGAATACCTGTGAGGGAATTCAATGGGGTCATGTTTAAGCCTGTCTTTGAAATTATATCCCCTGTAAAACTTGTTGAGGATATTTTTCCAAGAAAATTTAGGCTTCAATAATTCACAGCTAATGAACATTAATTTACTATTAACCTACATTGCACGGATTGTAAGGATTACAATTGATATCAGCAAAACCGACGCAATAAGCACTGCCTTCCACCTTTTTCTTAAGGATGTTTCTGAACCTTTATTATCAAGAAAGGGTAGCAGCGTAATGAGCAAAAATATAGCGAGTGGAAGCACTGTGGTGCCAATGAATGCCCACCTGCCAGGGAAATATTTTACAAACTCATATAGCCATAGGAAATACCATTCAGGTTTTGGTTGATGCATTACGTTAAAGTCTATCTTACGTCCGATATCCGGAGGGAAAAGAAGGGCAAGAGCAATGGCAAGTTCGATGGTGATAATTGTTACCACAAGGATTTCAAATAAATAATCAGGATAGAATTTTTTTTCCTTACCCTTTGATTCTGTCTGTAGATACCCTTCACGCTTCACGCATTACACCTCACGGTCTTTATAGCCCTCCTGAAATTCCCTGCTGCCTGACCATGTGAAAGTGCACCCAGAGAAGGATAATGGATGCTACTGGAAGCCACAGGACATGAAGACTGTAAAACCTCAACAATGTAAAACCATTAACATCTGGACCACCCCTTAATAAGATTGTGAGATAATGCCCTATTAAAGGTACTGTGCCAGCCATGGAAGTGCCCACTACAGTTGCCCAATATGCCTTCTGATCCCATGGTAAAAGATAGCCTGTAAAACCAAAACCCAGTGTAACTATAAAAAGCAGCGAGCCTGCAACCCAGTTCAGCTCTCGGGGTTTTTTATATGAACCAGTTACAAAGACCCTTATAGCGTGTATTACAAGACATACAACCATAAGGTTTGCTGACCACTTGTGCAGGCTTCTCATAAGCCCGCCTAAATAGACTTTCCTCTCAATATATTTAATGCTTTGATAGGCACTACTTTCAGAAGGGGCATAGTAGATTGACAGTAAAATCCCTGTGAATAGCAGGAACATGAATAGCATAAAGGTTATCCCTCCAAAACAATAAAAGTAGTTGACATTTGGAGGCAGTGGTCTTTCAAAAAAAGATTTGTGGGGTCTTTTCAGTACAAAACGGCTGTCAAGATAGTCAAAGAATTTACCCACTTATACTTTTATCCCGACGAAAATCTTTCCATCCCGGTTTTCTACGGGGAGACGCGTCAGTGGTGCAGGTGGAGGGCCTCCGATAACGTTTCCGTTAATATCATATCTGCCACCGTGACAGGGGCAGAGGAATTGCTCCTGTCTGCTGTCCCAGTCAACAATACAGCCGAGATGAGAACATACAGCAGAAAATGCTGTTAGTCCTTCGGACAGTGTTGCCAGGAAAATCCTTGTTTCATTTTCTCTGCCCTCATCTGTATATGTCAGGTTTATTCTTTTTATTCCTTTCCGGGGAGCTTCCTCAAGCTCAATAGCAGGAAAATATTTTGTTTCCATTTTTTTCTCTTCCGAAGGATATAGATAGATAATAGATGACGTAAGGGCGCTACCCCCCAGAATACCAGGTACCCATTTTATAAGTTTTTTAAGGAACTCACGTCTTTCCACTCTGTGAGCTATTCACTAACCCCTGTTTATCATTTCCCGCAGCTCTTTGCCAACTTTAAAATAAGGGACTTTTTTAGGTGGTACTTCAACAGATTCGCCTGTTTTTGGGTTCCTTGCCTGTCTTGATTTTCTACTGCGGAGTTTGAAATTTCCAAAACCCCTTATCTCAACTTTGCCACCTTTCGCAAGGGCATCTTTGATACTCTCAAAGACAGTTTCTATAACTACCTCTGTCTGCTTTTTTGTAATGCCAACGCTCTGTGAAACCTTTTCTGCTATTTTCTCAATAAGAACTGATTTTGTCATAATCCCCTCCTTGTATAATGTTTATTATACTGATTACACCGATTATTAATATTTGATTACACAGATTACCTTCAGATAATCGCAGACCCTCTACTTTTTCATATCTGTGTAATCTGTCTCTCAATCTGTGAAATCAGACTTTTCATAGTGTAAGTACATATTTCAATCTGATGGTTGGAAAACCATCCTTTATTAACTCTCCTCCTGGAAAAACTCCACTGATAAAATTCCAGACACGGAATTTCTCTTTCTTAGTAACCACTTGAGGCTCACCTTTAATCCCACTCAGTTGACCTGCTAATTTAATGGCATCCTCCAGATTTCCTAATACATCAACAAGCCCCAATTCTTTGGCTTTTTTACCTGTAAATATACGCCCATCAGCAAGTTTTTTGATCTCCTCATATTCCATCCTCCTACCTTCAGATACCGCCTTGATAAACTGCTCATGGACATCATCCAGCACAGACTGAAGGATTTTTCTCTCTTCATCGGTCATGGATTTAAATACCGAGGCGATATCTTTATGTTTACCACTTTTTATAACCTGTGTTTCAACTCCGATCTTTTTTAAAAGACCTTCAAAATTGGGAATTTCCATAATTACCCCAATAGAGCCTGTTATGGTTCCTGCATTTGCAACTATCTTATCAGCAGGGCAGGCAATATAGTAGCCGCCTGATGCAGCCACAGAGCCCATGGAAACAACGACTTTTTTCTTCAATTTCAACTTTATTATTTCTTTATATATCTCCTGTGCCGGAGCTACTGCGCCACCCGGGCTGTCAATTCTTAGCACAACTGCTTTTATTGACTGGTTTTCAGAATAAGCCTTTAATTCTTCAATTACATCTTGTGAATCTAATATTATTCCCTCTACTTTTACGAGGGCAACCTTTTCACCAATCTGAACTTTATGGGTAAAAGTCAGCATGAAGCTTAGGATAGCGATTACTGCAATGATGATTACAAAAAAAATCAACGCCTTTTTCATCTTAGAAAGTCCCTCATTCAATCGTCAATTCTTAAGTTCTCATACTTAGATCAATCTTTCTTTCGGAAGAATCTACCTTTATTATCCTTGCTGTTATCTCAGTTCCTATTTTAAAAATTTCGTTAGGATTCCCGTCCCGGGTTTTTTCAATTTCAGAAAAATATATCAATCCCTCTACTTCTCCTTCAAGTTCAACAAAAAGGCCAAAATCAGCTATTTTTGTTATTTTCCCTTTTACCTGATCACCGGGTTTATATCTATTGGGAATTTCTTCAATCCATGGGTCTGGTGTCAGCTCTTTCAGCCCCACGGCAATTCGCTCTTTTTCTGGTTCAATGCCGAGTATTACAACCTCGATCTTTTGTCCCTTCTTAAGAATCTCCGAGGGATGCTTTATCTGTTTTGTCCATGACATATCAGATATATGAAGCAGGGCATCAATTCCTTCAGGCAGTGTTATAAAGGCACCAAAGTCAGTAAAGCTCTTTACCTTTCCGGTAACTCTCTGACCTGCGGTGTATTTTTGCTTTATAATTTCCCAGGGATTTGGCTTTAGCTGTTTTATGCTCAGAGAGATTCTTTTATTAATGCTGTCTACATTCATGATAACCGCTTCAACAGTGTCGCCTATTGAAAAATACTTAGAAGGTTTTTTTACCTTTTCCAGCCAATCAAATTCTGTTACATGCACTAGTCCATCCAGCCCCTCTTTAAGCTCAACAAAAATGCCGTAATCAGCAGTATTTGTAACTTTTCCAACAACCCTTTTCCCCGGAGGGTATTTTTCTTCAGCCTCTATCCATGGGTCAGGCTGTTTCTGTTTATAACCAAGGGTAACCCTTTCAGCCTCACGGTCAAAGTTGAGGACAATGACCTCAACAGTATCACCTATACGGAATAGTTCGCCTGGATGGCTAATCTTCCCCCATGACATATCTGATATATGCAGCAAACCGTCAATTCCACCCAGATCAATAAAGGCGCCGTAATCTGTAAGGTTTTTGACAAAACCTTTTACCAGTGCGCCCTCCTGGAGCTTGGATAATGTTTCCTTTCTGAGCCTGCCCTTTTGTTCTTCAAGGATAATTCGCCTTGATACTATTACATTAGACCTTTTGTTGTTTACCTTTATAACCTTAAAGTTACAGATCTCTCCAATAAGATGGTCAGTATCCTTACAGCTTTTGATGTCTATCTGAGAACCGGGGAGAAAGGCTTTTACTCCACTAATCTCAACTGTCATTCCACCCTTTACCTTCCCAACGATCTTTCCCTGAATGGATGAGTTATTATGAAAAGCCTCTTCCAGCGTTTCCCACGTCTTTATTCTTGCTGCCCTTTCCCTTGAAAGGCTTATAAAACCATTGGGGGCTGTTGCATCCATTATATAGACTTCTATCTCATCGCCGCTCTTTAGATTATTTCTCTCTTCTGCTGGGAGTTCAATATGTGGGATAAAGCCTTCACATTTGGACCCTATGTCCACTATAATCCCATCCTCCTTTATCTTTAAGACCCTTCCTTTAAGGATTGTGCCCTCCTGCAATCCCTTAAAGGTAGTGGCATAGAGTCTTTCTAATTCTTCCCTTTGTAATTCCATGATTTTATAATCTATGATTACACAGATTTTTCTTAGGCGGCACTTTTGTGACGCTCTATATATTATATTATCTCTTTAAAGAAATTTCTTTAATTTTCTCTACTACCTCATCTATAATCCATTGCGGAGTCGAAGCACCTCCGGTTATACCGACTTTTTCAACCCCGTTGAACCAACTATCCTGAAGCTCCTCAGCAGTTTCTATATGGTGTACTCTATCACAAATTCCCTTTGAGAGATTGGCGAGTTGAGAGGTGTTAGCACTATTCTTCCCGCCCGCAATAATCATGAGGTCTACCATTTTAGCAAGTTTTTTTGTCTTTTTTAAACGAAAGTCCGTGGAATCACAGATAGTATTATAGACCTTTACTTCCTTTGCAGAGCCAAGGACAAAATGGACAACCTTTTCAAGGGCTTCAAATGGCTGGGTTGTCTGGGCAATTATTCCAACCCTTTTTTTCAAAGGAGGAAGAGGTTCCTTACTGTTTACAACAATGACATCATCCCCTGCAAAGCCAAGTAGTCCCCGGACTTCGGGGTGTTGCCTGTCGCCCAGGATAAGCACCTGATAGCCCTCTTCTTTAAGGGTTTGCGCATACCGCTGCGCCTTTTTAACAAATGGACATGTAGCATCCACAATTTTGTAGCCTGTTTTTGAGATTTCTTCATAAACCTTTGGTGATACACCATGGGTTCTGATGATAAGAGTTTTTATCTCAGGAGAATGCACATCTTCAGTCGGTATCACACCCTCTTGGATAAGTTTATTAACTACCTGCGGGTTATGAATAAGCGGACCAAAGGTATATACACCTTTCTCCATGTCCTTAGATAAGTTAAAAGCAATGTCTATAGCCCGCTTAACCCCGAAGCAAAAACCTGCCCCTTTAGCCACTATTATCCGCATAGCGCTTTTTTAGCTCTCCTATTGCACACATAATCTTTTGAGTTATATTATCGTAGAGATTATTACCCCCTCCTTCTATTATGGAGAGATCTACGGGGCTACCAAATACTATTGTTATTTTAGCCTTTTTTAGCCACTTGCCACCAACAGGTAGCACCTTATTAGTTCCTATTATTAGAGTTGGAATTATCGCTGCCTTACTGAGACTGGCTATCATCCCAATACCCCGTTTTCCTTCTAATAATTCTCCTGTCTCACTCCTCCTGCCTTCCGGAAACATAACGAGTAACTCACCATTTTTAAGCCTCCTTACAGCTTCCTTCATTGTAGATGGGAGTGTTTTTTCCCTGTCAACAGGGAATGCATAGTGGCTTATGAACCAGCCCAGTAAAGGAATATCAAAAAGCCCTTTTCTTGCCATAAAAGTAACCCTTCTTGGCAGAACAGCAGCTATTAGAGGAGGGTCTAAATAACTTATGTGATTTGAGGCTACAATTACTCCTCCCTCTACCAATGTATTATCTTTGCCTTTAACATACAGACTACCATTGATACGAAGAACTAATCTTATGAACAGGGTACATAACTTGTAAAATAGATTGCGGTCTGATTTTGCTTTTTTGAGTAAATTATTTTGTAATCTGTCTGGTAAAATCAAGGCGATTTAAGTGCTCCTATTATTTTTGCAACAACCTCTTCCATAGTAAGATTGCTGGTGTCTATATAAATCATATCCTCAGTTCTTTTAAGCGGAGAAGTCTGTCTTGTTGAGTCACGTTTGTCTCTTTGCTTTATACTCCTAACGGTGGATTCTAAAGTCATTTCGGTCCCGGCGCTTTGGGATTCTTTCAGTTCTTTATACCTTCTATGGCCTCTCTCCTCAAGACTGGCATCAAGGAAAAATTTATTTTCCGCTTCAGGGAAGATAACGGTGCCAATATCTCTTCCTTCAATAACTACTTTTCCTTTAAGCCCGATTTCTCTCTGCAGTGTAAATAGCCGTTCTCTCACAGCAGGTTTGGCAGAGACCCTGGAGCTCAATTTTCCTATCTCTGGACTTCGTATCTGTGATGTGACATCTATCCCGTTTACCATAATTTTATTTCCATCAAAGGTTACATCTATTCCTTCGAGTAAGCTCGCAAGGTATTTCTCGTCCTCAGGATTTCCCCTGTCTTCCTTTACTTTCCAAGCAACTGCCCTATAGAGAGCGCCTGTATCAAGATATCTATAGCCGAGCCTCTGCGCAACAAGTCTTGACACGGTGCTTTTACCGGCTCCTGAAGGACCATCTATAGTGATTATGTCTTTCATAATTAGCTTAATCAAGGATTACAGGATGAATGATGAAAACTACACGGATATAATAACAAATCTTAAATTCTTAATCTATGAGGGTAGTGTTAATATGCGAAATCTTCAAATATTTAGTTTTCAAACAAGGCGAGAAATTCTTCGGGTGTCTTCAAAGATATTTGTCCTCTATATGTCTTTTGTAGGTTTTGAGTAATTTTTTATTGTCAGCCTTTGAAGGCAGGATACCTGTTATTTCTGATAAGATAGGTGAGTCAATTACTTCTTTTTTCTGTTGAGCTGGAATAGACTTAAAATAATCCGAAACCATTCTTGACAGACTAATCTTTCTTATTTTTGCTAACCGTAATGTCTTTAAGTCTCTTCTTCCATGAATAAGACCCAAAATATCAACACGAGATTCTTCAAATTGAAGAACTTTTAATTGGTCGGGGCTCATTCTTATGCTTAGGTTGAGTATCTCGATTCCTATTTTAGTCTCATTATGCGTATATTTCAGGGACAGTCCCGATTCTACTCCCGAAGTCTCGGGACGTAAATCTGGGACAGTCCCAGTGCCCTCTTTAAGATTATTGCTGTAGTTCCTTTAATATCTCCATAAACCCTGGAAAAGACGTATTTATACACTCTGTATCCTCAACAGTGGTTTCTCCATCAGCTACAAGCCCTGCTATTGTCATAGCCATTGCAACCCTGTGGTCGCCATAACTCTGAACGGTTGCTGCCTTGAGCCTCTCTCTTCCTGTAATAATAATACCATCTTCAAGTTCCTCAACTCTCACACCCATTTTCCTTAACTCTTTAGCCATTGAGGCTATACGGTCTGATTCTTTCACCCTTAATTCTTTAACGCCTGATATTTTTGTTATTCCACGTGCTACTGATGCCACCACACACAGAATAGGAAATTCATCAATAGCCCTGAGAGCCATGTCACCACCAATCTCTGTGCCGGTAAGCTCAGAATGTTTTATATATATATCAGCAACAGGTTCTCCAGAGATTTCTCTTTTGTTTTCAAATCTTATGTCTGCACCGATTACCTTAAGGATGTTAATCAGCCCTGTTCTTGTAGGATTAATACCGACGTTTTTTATTGATATATTTGAGTCAGGGACGATTGCTCCTGCTGCAATAAAAAATGCAGCCGAAGAAAAATCTCCGGGGATAGTTATGTCTGAAGGTTTAAGATTAGTCTTGCCTGTTACACTGACCTCCAGATTTTTTATTTCAACATTAGCTCCTGCTGCTTTTAGCATCCTTTCCGTATGGTCTCTTGATTTTGCAGGTTCTGTTACAGTTGTAACACCATCGCAATAAAGCCCTGCGAGCAGAATAGCGGATTTAACCTGTGCGCTTGCTACAGGCGATTTATAGTCAATTGGTTTCAATTCTCCTCCTCTTATAGTGAGAGGCGGGTAACCACCTTTTTCAGATTGGATAGAAGCCCCCATTTCCGTAAGTGGTGTAATAACTCTCTGCATGGGTCTGCGAATTAAAGACGAGTCTCCTGTCAGTGTAGCGGAAAATGGCTGACCTGCCAGCACCCCACACAAAAGCCTCATTGTAGTTCCTGAATTTCCGCAGTCAATAATGCCTTTTGGCTCTCTGAGTCCATTTAACCCTTTACCAATGACCACCAGGTCTTTTGAACCTTTGAACTTTTGAACCTTTGAACTTTTGAACTCTTTTGTTTCTATGCCCATCTGTTTGAATGCATTGACCGTTCTCATCGGGTCTTCTGCATGAAGAAAGTTTCGTATAATGCTTTTCCCTTCTGATAAAGACGAAATGATTACTGCCCTGTGGGAAATGGATTTATCAGGTGGAGGGGTGATTTCTCCATTCAGAGGATTTTTATTTTTTATGTTAATCTGATTCATCGCCTTGGGCGATTCGCCGGGGCGAAAGGACCTGCCTTCCCGGAATCGAGTCGAGCCCGACCAACTCCTGCCTTTTGAAATTCTTTCTCGAGTTTTTCCCATTCTGACTTCTCAATAAGTTTTTTTACATGTGTAACAGAGGTTATAAACTGGTTAAGCGATTTAAGGATGTTTTTCCTGTTATATGAGCATATATCTCGCCACATTTCTGAAGGGCTTAAAGCAATCCTTGTCATATCTCTGAGCCCACGACCACCGTGAGGAAGAATATTTTTATTTATATCCATAATGGTGTTTATAAGGACATAGGCAATCACATGGGGCAGATGACTTACTGAAGCAAAAATTGAATCGTGCTCCTCGGGGCTCATCAGAATTGTTTTAGAGCCAAAGGCTTTCCAGAGTTCAATAGTTTTTTTTAAGGCTTTTCTATCTGTGTTTGGGCTTGGTGTGATGATACATCTTGTATTGTTAAAGATTTCTGATGATGCAGCGTCTATACCCGAACATTCTTTGCCTGCTACGGGATGCGCGCCAACAAAGCTCACACTCTCTGGCATTAAGTCTTCAAGTTCTTTTACCACCTTTGCCTTAACACTTCCAACATCAGTGACTATCGCACCTTTTTTTATGTATTCTCTTATTTCTTTCGCTATTTTTTGAAATTGACCTACGGGTGTAGAGAGTAAGATTAAATCTGCATCTTTAACACCTTTTTTTGGGACGGTAGAGTATTCATCTATAATTCTTAGTTCTTTTGCCCTGATAAGATTTTGTTTTTTTCTTCCTATTCCTGTTATCTTGCAGTTAAATTTCAGCTTTTTGAGTGAAAGGGCAAAAGACCCTCCCATAAGACCCACACCGATTATGGCAACTTTTTTAAAATCCATTTTTACATTTCCCTTCCCACTGCTTTTGCAATTGCCCTCAACTCTTTCATCAGGACTTTGAATTTAGCCGGCTTCAGTGATTGTTCTCCATCGGAGAGTGCCTCTTCAGGATTTATATGGACCTCAATCATGATGCCGTCAGCGCCGGCTGCTATTGCAGCCTTTGCCATGGGAGCAACAAACTTCCATTTACCAACACCGTGACTGGGGTCAACAATAACAGGAAGATGGGTAAGGTTTTTTAATACAGGAATAGCACTCAGGTCAAGTGTGTTTCTTGTAGCTGTCTCAAATGTCCTGATCCCCCTTTCACAGAGCATGACCTTATTGTTGCCCCCTGAGAGAATATATTCAGCAGCCATGAGAAGTTCCTTTATGGTTGCAGAAAGCCCTCTCTTCAGAAGTATGGGCTTGTCATGAGAACCAACCTCCTGCAAGAGCCTGAAATTCTGCATATTTCTGGCGCCTATCTGTATAACATCAGCATATTTAAGAATTACATTAATATCTCTTGGGTCCATAATCTCTGTAACGACAGGCAGACCTGTTTTTTTCTTGACCTCTGCAAGGATTTCCATTCCTTTTTCACCGAGTCCCTGGAAGCTGTAAGGGGAGGTTCTTGGTTTGTATGCACCTCCTCTTATAAACGTTGCGCCTGCCGCTTTAACTTCCTGTGCTATTTTTAGAAGGGTAGATATATTCTCGATAGCGCATGGCCCTGCGATAACGTGTATTTTTTTACCTCCAATAATGTTTTTCCCGATTTTAATAACAGTGCCTTCAGGTTTAAAATCTCTGCTTGCGAGCTTGAAGGGCTGAATGATCCTGTGGATGTGTTCGACGCCCGGCATTGATGCAAAGGCATTAGCTTCATCTTCTGTGATTTTTGATGTGTCACCGATTACCCCGATAACTGTCCTTTCAGTGCCCTTTGAGATGTTGGCTTTAAAACCTTTGCTTTCGAGTTTTTTAACGATGTGCCGAATTTCTTTATCAGTAATATTTGGTCTAAGAACTATAATATCCATTGTCCCTCCCTCTGAAAAATTTAAAATTTAAAAATCAAAATTCAAAATTGTGGAAGATAAATTATAAATTTTAAATAGAAAAAATCCTTAATTTTACATTTTTCATTTTGCATTTTGAATTTTTTTCATTGTGTCTATCAATCTTTTATTTTCATTTGGAAGCCCTATTGTTACACGTATTTCCCGTGGACCCATCGGTCTCACAATGACCCCCTGTTTTAAGAGGTCATTGTATAACTGATGGGCTGTATCGTCTTCTAATATTATATATATAAAATTTGCCTCTGTTGGAATATAATTAATTTTCATAGCCTTAAATTCTTTATAGAGATACTTCTTGCCTCTTTCATTTGTTCTTTTAGTTCTTGCAAGGTGTTTTTTGTCTTCTAATGCCGCAAGCGCAGCTTTTTGTGCCAGAGAGTTTACATTAAAAGGCTGCCTGACTTTGTTCATCTCTGTAATTATTGAAGTCTTTGCAATACCATAACCTATTCTGAGTCCTGCAAGCCCGTATATCTTGGAGAAGGTTCTCAGTATGAGTATATCTCTGCCCTGTTTGAAGTATTTCATACTATCTGCATAGTCAGGGGAAGATATGTATTCATAATATGCCTCATCCACAATAACCAGCACCCCCTCAGGTACCTTTTCCATAAAGGAATCCATCTCGGTCTTTGTATTGATTGTGCCTGTAGGGTTATTAGGGTTTGCTATAAAAATAATCTTTGTTTTGTCTGTTATTCTTGATGCCATGGCATTCAGGTCATGACGCCACTCTTTAAGCGGGACAATTATGTTTTCCCCTTTTGCTGCCTGTACAATCATGGAATAAACTATAAAAGAGGGGTGTGCCATTATTGCCTCATCGCCGGGACTGAGGAACGTCCTGACTGCCAGTTCAATAATTTCGTTAGAGCCATTGCCAGACAAAATTTCATCAGGGCTTAACCCTAATTTTTCAGACAGGGCATTTTTAAGATAATAACAGCTTCCGTCAGGGTATCTGTTTATATCAGCAATACCTTTACGCAAGGCTTTGACTGCAAGAGGTGACGGACCAAGAGGGTTTTCATTGGAAGCAAGTTTTATGGAGTCTGTGGTTCCAAGTTCTCTTTCCAGTTCCTCTATCGGTTTGCCCGGGACATAGGGTTTAATGGTTTTTATATGTTCTGGAGCTTGTAACATAAAAAAATTAAAATTTAAAAATCAAAAATCAAAATTATGGAAGAAAGAAGTAAATTAATGATTCCTTTTCGCCTCGGCGAATCCGACGAGTCGGAAATTTTACATTTTGCATTTTAATCTTTGAATTTTTACTAATCTGCAGATGGGTAAGACCCGAGGACCTTAAGATACAGGCACTCTCTTTTTACTTCATCAATAGCTTTTTTAACGGTTTTGTCCTCTACATGACCTTCCATGTCAACAAAGAATATATATTCCCATGCCTTTCTTCTGGACGGTCTTGATTCTATCTTTGTGAGATTTATTTTATGTTTTGCAAATGGTCGGAGTATTAAATAAAGGGCTCCGGGCCTGTCTTTGACAGAAAACATAATTGAGGTCTTATCTTTTCCTGTTTTTGTCCCGACTATTCGGGATGCAATTACAAGGAAACGAGTGTAATTAGTCTTATAGTCCTCTATGCCCTTTTTTACAAACTTGAGCTTATAAATGGTTGCAGCAAGTTCACTTGCAACAGCAGCAGCAGAATGGTCTTTTGAAACGTGTTTAGCAGCCGCAGCAGTACTGAGCTCCTCAATGATTGGTATACCCGGCAGGTTTTGTTCAAGCCACCCCCTGCACTGGGCAGTTGCCTGTGGATAAGAATAGATTTTTTTGATATCGCTTATTTTCCCTGTCTTTGATAAAAGATTATGTGATACTTCAAGCATTATTTCGGAAGCAATCTTTAAATCCGAGTCTATAAACATATCAAGGGTATAATTCACCACGCCCTCTGTTGAGTTTTCAATTGGTACAACTCCGTATTGTGCATTACCTCTTAAGACAACCTCAAAAACAGCCTTTATAGTACTTTCAGATATATACTCTGTTGATGAGCCAAACTGTCTTAGCGCTGCAAGGTGAGTAAATGTTGCAGAAGGTCCTAAATACGCGACTTTCAATGGCTCTTCTAAAGAAAGCGACGCAGAGAGTATTTCCCTGTATATTGATTTAAGAACGTCGTTAGGGAGGGGCCCGGGATTCAGTCTCTTCAACCTTTCCAGTATTTCCCTCTCCCTTTCAGGTGAATGCCTGTTTATACGTTTTGTCTCTTTTGTCTTTTTTATTTTAAGGACAACCCTGGTCCTTTTGTTTAATAATTCAAGGACCCTATCATCAATTTTATCTATCTGATTTCTGAGTTTGTTGAGTTCAGGCATAGCTTTCCTCATCCAATGTAAGTGGCAAGATATATGTTATAAAAAGACATTTTAACAATTTTTCTCTAATTTTTAAAGATTCTCTGTAGAGAATCTTTAAATGCAAGGAAATTAATTATTATTATATTCGCTCACTTACGCTCGCTGTTCATTTTCAAGAGTTCCGATATTATCTCCACTCCTGAGCTTGTGCCTATTCTTGTGGCTCCTGCTTCAACAAAGTTTAACACATCCTTTAGAGTTCTGATGCCGCCTGCGGCTTTTATGCCTATTTTTCCTTCTGTCGCAGCCTTTATCATTTTCACGTCCTCTATGACTGCATCCCGAAGTGTCGGGACAAAACCTGTGGAGGTCTTTATGAATTCTGCCCCTGCCTCCATAACTGCTAAAGAGGTCTTTATTTTTTCATCATCAGAAAGGTAATGAGTCTCTATTATTATTTTATGAACCACCTCTGGTGTAGCTGTTACTAAATCTGAGATTTCCTTTTTTACAGCATCCTGGTTATTTGCCTTAACATCTCCTAAATTTATGACCATATCCAGCTCATCAGTACCCATCAGCACTGCTTCTATGGCTTCGTAAATCTTCACCCGCGTAAGAGTCATTCCGAAAGGGAATCCTATTACTGTTGTAAGTTTTATATCTGTCCCTGAAAGCGTTTTCCTTGCGGTTTTTATAAATGAGGGATGAACACAGACGGAAAAAAAGCCATATCTTCTTGCCTCATCACAGAGTCTTCTGATGTCTGTTTCTGTTGCATCTGGTTTGAGAAGGGTGTGGTCAATTAGTTTAGCAATATCGAGTTTATTGTCCATTGTTTTTTTCTCTCTACTCTCTACTCGCTACCCTCTACTTCTTTAATATAATCAGAGACTTTTCTCTTATAAGCCGAATGGAGCATTTTAGTGATTTTACCAATTTTTGTCCCTATTTTTATATTGTCAACTTCAGTTACCGGCATGAGCTCCATGGTTGTATTTGAGATAAAGACCTCCTTGGCGTTGTAGATATCCTCACGGGTAAATCTGCCTTCTTTTGTCTTAATCTTTAATTCTTTTGTAATATCAAGGATTATCCTTCTGGTTATTCCATCTAAGATTCCAACATCAATCTCAGGTGTGCAAAGGACATTATTCTTTATGAAGAGTATATTTGTTATTGTTCCTTCTGCAACATAACCCCTGTAATTCAGCATGATTGCCTCATAGGCACCCCTGTTTTTTGCTTCTATTTTTGCGAGGATATTATTTAAAAAATTAAGGGATTTAATTTTTGGATTGAGTGCATCCTTAAAATTCCTTCTCACATCAACTATAGCAACCTTCACGCCTTTTTGATAATACTGCCTTGGATATTCCCTGAATGCATTGGAGACTATTACAATAGTTGGTTTTGGACACAATTTAGGGTCTAAGCCTATAGGTCCGGAACCCCTTGAAATACTTATCCGTATATATGCCTCATTATGTCTGTTTGTCCTTATTGTTTTATAAATAGCCATTTTTATCTCATCATGGGTTTCCGGGATTTTAAGACCAATCATTGATGCTGAACGGAAAAGCCGCTCCATATGCTCGTCAATCTTAAAAACAACACCTTTATATGCCCTCAGTGTTTCGTAAACGCCGTCACCATAGAGAAAGCCATGGTCAAAGACAGAGACCACTGCTTTTGATTTCCGGACAAGTTTGTTATTGAGGTATATCACGGAATCAGTTTATCACGGCAATGGTGTAATTTCCATCCTTAAAAGTGATTGCATCCAAAACCTCGACACAACTAAGGTGATGATTTAATAGAGTCAGAATAAAACTTCGAAAATAGTTTAAAATAACCTAACTGCGGGTTTGATTATTGAATATGTTTCGTAGTGGTTATGTCTCCATAACAGGCAGGCCGAATGTGGGTAAATCCACATTACTGAATACCATCTTAGGTGAGAAGGTGGCTATTGTTACGTCCAAACCCCAGACAACGAGGAACAGAATAATTGGGGTTAAGACACTACCTGATGCCCAGATAGTATTCATTGATACTCCTGGAATCCATAAGCCTAAACATAAGCTCGGAAAATTGATGGTTAGAGAGGCTAAGAAATCAGTAAAGGAGGTGGACATAATTCTTTTTATGGTTGAACCTGAGAACCCGGGCATCGGAGATAAATTTATAATAGAGATGCTGAAAGGATTGAGTAAGGCGGTATTTCTGCTGATAAATAAAGTTGATGCTGTAAAAAAGCCTCAGGTGCTCCCTGTTATTGATACCTGTAGTAAGCTCTATCCATTTAAGGAGGTTATACCTATATCCGCTCTTACTGGCGATGGCATTGAAATTCTCCTTAAAACCATTGTGGAGTATCTTCCGGAGGGTCCTAAATACTATCCAGATGACATTGTGACTGACCAGCTTGAGGAATTTATGGTCTCTGAGATAATCAGAGAGAAGGTCATGGAACAGACAGAGGAGGAAGTACCGTACTCTGTTGCAGTAGAGGTAATTAAATGGTCTGAAAGGGAGGACGGTGTTGTTTTCATCTATGCAAACATTTACGTTGAAAGAGATGGTCAAAAAGGTATTATAATAGGAAAAGACGGTTCAAGATTGAAGGCTATCGGCAGCAGTGCAAGACTTGAAATCGAAAAACTATTAGGCACAAAGGTCTTTCTGGAGCTATGGGTAAAGGTAAAAAAGGATTGGCGCAGTAACGAACGGATTTTAAAGGAACTGGGTTTTAGGTAAAGAAAAAGGAAAGAAAAAGGGGTCAAATCTTTCATCTTGACACTATTGTCAATAATAAAGATTTGACCCCATAACATATTGGATTTAACCAAAGGAGAGACTGCATGAATAGAAAAGTTTACATAATCAAAATGGTGTTTGGACTAGCGATAATCGCATCGTTTTATGGTTGTAGTAGTACTGGTGCCCAATTCGTTGACGGTTTGGCTGCAATTTCTGGAAAAGGTGGTACAATTGCGCGTAACGATGCTTATGAACCTGCTAAAGTAGTTGCGAAAGGGTTAAGAGAATATAATCCATCGACGGAATGGGAAAGTATTTTCCCTTATGAAGATGCAGATTTTATTCAGTTCCTGAATGAGGAGAGGATTCTTATTGGTTCTGTTGAGGTAGGGGGTTATCTTGGAGTGCCAGATTATAAGGACATCTTTCTTTATGATGCAAAGACCGGCAAGATGATATGGAAATCAAAACGCAAGTCATATAGTAGAGGTTCTTACAGTGTAATAACCAC
>Ga0214473_10003991_pt1 | contig 17757 bp, 15 predicted proteins | sample RVTome_7_FD_203509 | JGI IMG/M metagenome (GOLD analysis project Ga0214473, IMG submission 203509) | Soil microbial communities from uranium-contaminated site in the Upper Colorado River Basin, Wyoming, United States - RVT98D197 | ecosystem: Environmental > Terrestrial > Soil > Contaminated >... | reverse complement strand
CGGTCAGTCTGGACATGGCCATCACCAACTGGGATGACAGCCTCGGCAACTACCTTTACTACAACAGGAGCAGCCCTGGACCCGACGGCGACTTCGACGGTGACGAAGACGTGGACGCGAACGATCTGGACTCGTTCCTGGCATGTTTCTCGGGCGCCGGCGGCGGTCCCGTCGACTATGCCTGTCTGCCGGGTGATTTCGACCTGGACGGCGACGTGGACTGCGACGACTGGGACGAGTTCCGGCTCGTCTGGACGGGCGGGGGGGATCCTCCGCCGATTCCGGGCTGCGGGGTGGCCCCGCCGATGGCGCCGCCGTACCCGTACAACCGGGCGATGAACCGGTATCTTTCCTTCTCGCCGAACGAGGCCAGCGCCGGCGAACCGATCGCCTTTCTCGTCAAGCTCACATCGCTCGAGCTCGGTTCCTGCAGCGCGAGTGGAGCGCCGTGCCGGTTGGGTCACGGCGGGACTGACTGCGGGGCGTGCAGCGTCACCGGGGAGCCGTGCCTAGCGGCGAGCGACTGCCAGGTGCCGGGGCAGAGCTGCGAGCCGACCGGCCAAAGCTGCATCAACGACCTGAGCGCGTCCGTGGGGAAGACGTGGTGGATCGGCCCGGACTCCCCAGAGGGCAACGGCGTCCACCTGCTGGTGTCCGAGCCGTTCCGCCAAGTCAGCACGAGCTGGCCTGCCGTCATTCAAGTAGGTGATTGCGAGATCGTCCCCAATGCCACGTACGGCGTGCGGGCGGCGAACACGGCCACCGGGGCACTTTCGGACGAGCTATCTCTGGCTACGATCGCCCGCCCGGGGGCGAACTACTGGGCGGACGGGGTGGGCCCGCTGGGCGACTACTGCACCGGGACCTGGGCGCCCTGCCCGAACGGGGTGCCCGACTGTCCGTCCGGTGAGAGCTGCAATCCCCAGTGGTCACCTCCGGACGGGGCGACCAACTTCGACGACGTGACCGCGACGGTGTTCCTATTCCAGTCAGCCCCCGGCCGCACGGTGCCCGACGTGACCTGGGTGGACATGCACGGTGACGACGGCGGAGACGCCATGGTTGATCCGCCGAATTACATCGCCAATTTCGCGGACATTCAGTTCATCGTCTTGGCGTTCCAGGGTCGGCCGTATCCGTTCCTCGACCCGGCCGATTGCCCGGATGTGGGGGAGTGGCCGTAGGCGCGCCAAGGGAGAAGGTCGAATCGTCGGGTACGAACGCAGCGGCGATGCCCCGTTGCGGCCGGCAATGCCCCTCGGTCGGGTCACGAGCCCCGACAATCTCGTTCCTCGCCCCCACGGCCCCGAAGCCGTGCTTTTCCAGGGTGCCGATGGGATCATCCTCGGCGATGGCGATACCCGCCATGCCGGCCAACCCACGTGGCGCGATGCAGGCAGCCCCACCCGCCGAAGCCCTTGGGTAACGTGTGACGACGCCGGCTTCTTCACCCGTTTCAACGGTTTCGACGACGATTTCGACGCACTTCCCCGTGACCTGAACGTTCGTACTGACGCCCGCGGCGTACTCCGCTCAGGCGGAGGACTCGCCCGGCGAGCCACCACCGTTCGCCCTTCACAGAGGCAGGGACATGTCCAGAAAGCCGAGGGTGGAGCTTCGCTGAAAGCACACGTTGTCGTGCAGTCCGACGGAACCGCTTCCGAAATCGGTCACGGCGTTATCGTCGACGGATAAGACGAACGCGCCACTCATCGGGTCGTACTGCCGCGTGACGCAGCCTATGTGAAGGTCGGTGTCGAGTTCAGCCGGGGTCGGGATGACGATCGCCTCGTATCCGGTCTGGACGAACGAGCGCTCATCGGCGATGAAAGGCGTTCCCCATGTCGGCCGGGCGTCACCGATCACTTCTTCTATGGAGGGGTAAGGTGCGAGGGGAACCTGTGGAGTGGGTACGTAGGGGTGATCGGCGAAGACGAGGACGCGTAAGATGATGGCCAAGAAAAGAGGCGAGATGAATGTCGCCTTTCGCATGATGTGCCCTTTCTGAGATCGACTTCGTGACTCGGGGTTGATGCCCTTGCGCGGGGTCCCCGAGACTTGCCCCGCGCCAGCGTTTCTCCATGAGGTTTAGCAGATGAACCGTGTCGGTCAATCCGGGATATCCCTGAGTTTTCGTTTTTTCTCGGTCCGCACTCTTGTCCGGCAGTTTAAGGTTATCGGACTTGCGGAACCGGTGGAAGGTCTTGTCGTAGAACGCCGGTTGGGTTCCGGATCGCCGGTCCAGGGCAGGGAGCCGTACCCACCCAACGGATAGGGCATGAGCTTTGACCCACGCAGCGGCGTCACTCCGCCAAGCACCTCGCGGGCGGGGAAAACGGAGCGAACGTCGCGAAGCTCGAAAACGGCACAAGGTCGCGGGGACGCCGGGTGCCGGGATTGCCTCGGGTGCCGCGCCGAATAAGATCCTGTGCGCACGGAGCGATGCCGGCGACGGACGCTATCCTCGCTCTGCACGGCATCGCGCGGCGCGGTCGGGCGCCCAAGCCCGCGCCGGTTCCTCAGGTAGGCCGTGGTCCAGGTCCGCCTGGAACTTCTCTTCGACAAGTTTGCCTTTTTGCCCCTGTGGGCCATCGGCGTCTACCTGAGCTACGCCATGCGGCGAGTGGAATGCCCGCGCTGCGGGGTGACGGTGGAACTGGTGCCTTGGGTGGAGGGCAAGCATCATCTGACCCGTGCCTATGCCTTGTTCCTGGCCCGCTGGGGGCGGCGGCTGAGCTGGCGGGAGGTCGCCCTGATCTTCAGGACCCGCTGGGAGACGGTGTACCGCAGCGTGGCCTGGGTGGTGAAGTACGGGCTTGGAGCTCGCCGCCTGGAGGGCGTGACCGCCATCGGGGTGGACGAAGTGCAATTCCAGTCGGGGCACCGCTACGTGACCATGGTCTATCAGATCGACTCCGGCGGCCGGCGGCTGTTGTGGGTGGGGCGGCATCGGACGGCGTTGCTCCGCTTCGTGTGCAGCCACATGTGGCCGCCGTACCTGCGGGTGATTGCCAGGAAGGCCCAACAGGCCATCCACATCCTGGATCGCTACCACATCGTGGCCCGGCTGAACCAGGCTCTGGACGAGGTGCGGGCCGCGGAAGCCAAGGAGTTGGCCCGGGAAGGCTACCAGCCGGTGCTGACGCACAGTCACTGGTGCTTTCTGAAGAACCCCGAGAACCTGACCCCCAAGCAGCGGGTCAAGCTTACGGATCTTCCGCGCTACGACCTCAAGAGCGTCCGGGCCTACCTGCTCAAGGAGAGTTTCCAGTTGCTGTGGGAGTACACCTCGCTGCATTGGGCGGCCTGCTTCCTGCAGGGGTGGCTGAAGCGCGCCATGGGCAGTCGGCTGGAGCCGATCAAGAAGGTGGCCCGGAGCATCCGGACCCACCAAGACCTGATTCTCAACGGGTTCGCGGCCAAGAAGGAGTTTTCCGCGGGCATCGTGGAGGGGTTGAAGTACAAGGTCACACTGACGCTCAGAAAGGCGTACGGCTATCGCGGCCTGGAAGTGGCCGAAATCGCCCTCTATCACGCCCTGGGACGACTACCCGAGCCAATACTCACCCACGAATTCTACTGAGGAAGCAGGAACTTCAGCACACCCGCCACAAGCGAAACGGAACCGACACAGACGAAGAGCCAGCCGATCACTATAATGGAGAGTGGACGCTTGTTCATTCGGGGTCACCCCACCGAACCGTCCGGGCTGGCAAGTACGACGGTCTAGCCTTCCGGATCCCGCAGCCAGCACTCCCAGTGGTTCGGACGGCCGGCGCCCGATGCGGGATTACGATGGCGCGGCATGACAATCTCGGCATTCATTTGTCGAGCGCGGGCGAGCGCAGCATCGAAGTCGTCGAGTTCAAACCACAGCAGCACGCCGTTGCCGTAGAGTTTGACAGTCGCATCCCCGATCGGGCCATGCTCGTGTTCGACATCTCAATGGTGCCGTTGAAGGACGACACGACCACGCGAAACCAGGCGTTTGTACTCTGGGCCACCATGCGCCCTCCGGCAGCCCAGGAGACGCTGATACCACTGACTGCAGGCCTCAACCTCGTGTAGGCACATGAGTGGCTGCGGTCGCGGGTCGGGCCGCGGGGGGCCTGTCCCCCGTCGGCCTGATCGGGCTGGCGACGCGGAGACGGTTCCCATCGGGGTTCGTGACGACCATCGCGCGCGGCCCCCGCGGCAGGTCCGCTTGGGGCTCGACGGACACAATCCCTCGAGCCACAATGTCCTTGTCGCAGGGGTCCACGTCCGGAACGACAAAGTAGGCAGCCCCGCCGATTTGGCAGTCACCAGTGTGCTCGGTGAGAACGATCGAGTGGCCCGAACGAGTCAACTGCATGGAAACGGGGAACCCCGCCTGGAAGCGGTGTTCCCAGTCGATTTGGAATCCGAAGCCGCCGATGTAGAACGGCACGCTGCGCCGCGCGTCCGCGATTCGAAACGGCGGAGTGACGGTCTGGTTCATGTTCAATCCCTCCGGACCCTTTTGGGCCCCAATTGCGGTGCGGTGTTATTCGATTGGCATCATGCCCTGCATCGCGCGAAGGTACATGATCTGGCCAAGGTGATAGCAATCGTGTCCCAGGTGATACTGGAGGCGTTTCAGCGATGAACCAGGGCTGGCGATGGCCGCCCGAATGTCGTCGTGCGTCTTGCGAAGCCGGTCGATCGTTTGGGTCCACGTCTCCGCGTTGTTTGAAGCGGGCATCGCAAAGTTTGCGGCCTCCAGCTCCGTTCGCGCCGGGCCCGCGCGCCCATCGATTTGGGTGAGGGTGTACTCTCGCCACATGCACACGTGGTTCACGATCTGCCAGATGCAATGCCGGCCCGACGCCGGACTCCATGCGGCTTGTTCCGGCGTTACGCCTTGGACGGCCCGGCTCCAGGGCGCGATCCAGATGCCCGCGTCCCACGATTCATCCCACAGTTTGAGGAGCATTTCGCGAGTCATGTCGTACTCCCTAAGCAGCAGTCCTCTTGACGCGTCGACTCAGGTGGCGTCAGCCGAGACGGTACCCCCGCGCAACCTGATCGCGCACCAGGCGACCGGCATCAGCCAGTCACAGTGGGCGAGGATCATCATCCGGTTGGGCCATCCAACCAGAACGTCGGGGCCGGGGGTTCCGCCATGGGCCGGAAGCAAGACCGCCATGAAGGCGGCGAATGCCAAGGCCCCGGCCAAGGGAAGCCAGGCGGTCCAGAACAAGGTTCTCCGGGCGAACGACCACGCTCGGTCGCGAGCCAGACTCCCGTTGATGAGCAGGGCTGCAAATGGAACCCCGTCCAGCATCGCACCAATCTCATGAAGTCTTCCAGAAACGGTTCGGGCATCACGGGCGGCCGTGATGGGATCAGACACGAAGATGCCCGCCAGGGCCATGCCCACGGCGCTGACCGCCAGCAGCGCAAGCCCGAGGTAGCCGCCAACCGTCCGCACCTGCGACAGTATGGCAATGCCCAGGGCGGCGCAACTGAGCCCCAGGACGACAAAGGCGAGCCGCATCATCCAGCCGTAGTCTCCGATCTCATATTCGCTGATGAAGCGCCATGAGGAATCGACTTCCGGTTTGAGGACGTGCAAAGCGGCAAGCAGGACCACGAATACAGCACTCGCCGCGAATGCGAGGCGCCCCGCGTGCTTCGCCAAGTCCGTCATCGGCTTCGTCGGGATCGTTGACTTGACCATATCGCCTGCGCGCTGATCATCCGATTGCTCCCCGTGGCAACTCCAGCCCCTCGCCCTGCGTCAGCCGGCGTCGCCTCGGCGAGCGGGCCTAGCCCGCGCTCCGCAGCTTTGATCCATGCACACGGTCCGTTACATTTGTTCGATCCATTGCCTCACAACGCTTCGAAGAGCGGCCTCCTTCGACTTGACGTCTTTCAGATCATGGATCTTCGTGGAGCACCGTTCCCTGGCGAGCCATTCCAGCAGGCCGGTGGGTTCGTTGATTTGCATCCCCTTCGTGGAGTTGTCCTTGACCTTGGCGCCCACGTGGAAGACGACGCGGACAAAGTCCTCTCTGGAACGAAGGCCGGCGGTCGCAAAATACTCCTTGAAGTGAAAGCTCGGCGCGTTCCATTTGATCCCTTCCCGTATTCTGGGGTCCGCGCCGAGAATGGTCTTCCTCACGGCTTCGAGGACCGGCTTCAGCGGGTGGTCCAACTTGCTCAGGAACTCATCGACTGCCGGGTCCGTCTGTGTGCCGCCCGTCTGCGAATCCGTCCCGCGCGAAGATCGCGGTCGAGGACCCGCGACGCGTTTTTTTGCTTGCATACGATGCTCCTTGGTTTGGAGTTAAGCCGTGTGCCTTGCGCCGCGCACACCGTGGAGCCTGCCGCCGACCCAGGCGCCGGGCATTGCGATTGCGACGAGGGCGAGTTCATACCATGCGGGGCCCACGCCCCAGGTCATGACCGCACCGGCGATGCTCAAGGCAAAGCCCACGGTGCCGACCGCCAAGGCGTTGCGCATGGGTCGATCCGGCGCGTTCATCGCCGCGATGTAACTGCCCACGATGGCGTAGGCGCTGCGATGCGCCGTCGCAAGCAACAGGAGCGCCTCGCCCATCGGCTCGCCGAGCGGCGGGAATACGCCGCATGCCTGAAGCGCAAGGTCGGTGGCGGTGGAGAGAATGATGACCGCGGACACGCCTGCCAGCACGGGGCCGATGGGTCGCAGAATGCCGGGAAGATGGTGCATTTCGCTCATGCTACTCCTCCGCCTTTCTCTACCCCCAAAGCCGCTCCCGACGCCAACATCTCCGCCAGCCGGTCGTAGCCCGCCGCCACGCCATCCGCCATCGGGGTCTTGAGAACGGCATCGCGGGCCTCACGCGACTCGTAGAGCACCGTCAGTGTGATCGTGGTCCGGCCGCCCTGCTCGACCAGGACCCACGTGTCCAGGGCCTCGCCCGGGTACCAGGATTCGTCGAACGACTCGGTGGCAACCAGGCGCTCGGGCGGCACCACCTCGCGATAGATGCCGCGCATTCCCATCTGGTGCCCGTCGGAATCATGCCGCCATAGGTAACGATAGTTGCCGCCCACTCTCAGATCGATCTCGCAGACCGGCATCGACCAGCCCGGCGGTCCAAACAACCAGCGTTGAACCAACTCGGGCCTGGTCATGGCCTCCCAGACCAGGTGCCGCGGCGCATCGAAGACGCGCGTCATCACGATTTCGCGGTCGCTGGGTGTGGCGACTTTCAGGGTTCCAGTATTCTTTATCGAGAGTTCTCCTCTACTGTTCGGTGTGTCCACGGTTCTTCTCGTGGGTTTTCAGTTCATCCAGCAAGGCGTCGAGGCGCTGGAAGGCCCTTTCCCAGACCTGGCGGTAACCCTCCGTCCACGCCGCGAGATCCTTCAGCGGAGCGGGGTTGATGCGGCAGATGTGCGTGCGCCCCACGACCCTTCGCCGCACGAGGTTCGCCCGCTCCAGGACCCGGATGTGTTTGGACACTGCCGGGAAGGACATTCGGAATGGGGCGGCCAGTTCGCCGATGTTGTGCTCGCCCGCGGCGAGGCTGCGCAGCATTCTCCGCCTGGCGGGGTGGGCCAGAGCGTGGAAGACACGGTCGAGGGTCGGGGCGCGATCTGAAACCATTTGGTTCACTATATACGGAGCCTGGTACGAATGTCAACCATCTGGTTAAACAATTTCAGCGCGCTCAAGAGAAGCGCTCTTGGGGTCGCGCGAAAGTCTGCCGAAAGAAAAACGGCGACCCCCTCGGATAGCGGTCCAGGGAAAGGCGCGGCTTTCCATCGCCGCGAGCGCTCTGCAACTCATTGTTAACAATGAAGTTGCGCCGTTCGTACCGGAGGATCGTCCGTTCGACTACCATGGATTGTTCCGTTGCCGACGGGGCGGGCCGCGACCGTCGCCAATCGGATACGGCACCGGAACGCCACAAATGCGTAGGAATCACCCCGAGTTCGAACCGTCAGTGAAGCAGGTGCGCAGCGCCATCTACTCGCGCTTGGGCACCAAAGAGGGACTGGAGCGGGTATTCAACTCGCACGACGGAAGCGCGAGGGACCCGCGGTCAGCTCGCCTGGCACCCCGCTGCGTGACTCCACCTGTTTGGCCATTCCTCGACGCGGTTGTTGTCAAGGGGTTGTCATTCTTCATGCAGCCTCTCGGCGAGCCGAAGGGGCACAGCTAGGTCGGGCCGACCGACTGCCGGCGCGCCGGGCCTCCGCATCCGCCGAGTCGGCCCGCGTTGGGCAGCACCCCGGACGCGGACGCCCGGGTCGGGGTCCGAATTGCCCTTGTCGACGCGAGCTCGGCCCGGTAAGTTAGGGCGCTGAACTTGGTCTGGCCCCGGGACCGGCCCACGAACAGCGGAGGCCGACCGGTCATGAAGATCCGCATCTGCGAACGTTGCCCGCTGAGATCCTATTCCCAGCGAAAGCCCGATTCGATCATCGCCCGGCTCTGGCGGTGGCACACGAATTGGTGCCCGGGCTGGAGGGCGTACCAGCGGACCCTGTCCGAAACGCAGGAGGCGAAACCGCGGAACTAAACGGGATCGTCGGCGTCGCCCGTCCGGACGCTGTTCACGAATGCCGGGTTCCGCCGATCCACTCGAACGTGTACGGGTCGCGTGTGCGCGACGGTTTACACGACCCCATCAGTGTCGGGATTAAGGCGGCGGCCCGATCCAGTGGCGCCAATGCGCTCGCTACCGACAACGGTCAGGCAGACGTCCAGCCTGCGTTATCCTGGGCCTTCAGCCTTCCGCACTCAGAATTGACCCCGCGCGATCGTGGGGCGTCGTGGGCGTTTTTGAAGGTTCGTGCATACGCGAAGGCCGGCGTCCGCGGCTCGAATGGTCCGATCCCGGGGCCCGGGACAACTCCGGGTGACGCAGAGCACCAAGCAGCCAATCCCCGACTGCGCCCCGTCCCAAATGAAGCGGAACGCAAGGGGACGCGATATGACCCCCATTTCGAGCTTGACTTTGCGAGTCCCACGGGCAAGACTTATCGGGACAGTGGGGGTGACGCACCGCAAACCGCGAGCGTTGCAGCTCTTATCGTCATCATCAATCCTCCAGCGGCTGCCGGGTTTGTGGTGCGTGGATGTCGGGCCGACGAGCGGCGCCGCGGACCGCGGCTCCGCAGGGGTGCGTCATGCGCGCGGATGCGGGAACGGCCCCGACTGCGAGGACACCACTTCGGACCTCCCAGCCGTCCGGACGGCTCGTTCGGCCGAGCCGCATCCTCGTCGTGCAGTTCGCGTTCCGCCGCATCGTCGATGCCCCCGTGCTTGGCCAAGCCCGTCGCAGTACGCTTATTTTCCCGCCATCGCGGCTACTTCGGTGTCTTAATGGATGGGATCGAGTGCGACCCCTTCCCGAGGCGCGGAGCGCAGGTTCGGATGGCTGTTTGGAGCGCAGGGCGGAGCACGGAGGGGCGGTCCCGTCCTTCGGATGCCTTCCGACTCCGCGCCGGCGCGCCCCATCTGCAGTGGAGTCGACCGGCGATGGGTAGGGGGAGCGGGCGGAACCTGTACCGGCAATGGTGCGCGGGTCTCGATAACGGCCGGGGGAGGGACTTACAAAAAGGCTCTTCCGCAGAATCTGTGGGTGGATTTTCGAGGCATGGCTCCCGTGTCCGAAGGCGGGCAGCGGGCGAAAGCCGAGAGAACGCGGCGAAATCGTCGCCCGGACTGTACGGGATGCAGGGCCAGGCTCCCCGGGCAAACCGGGGGCTAAAACGGCGCCCTTGGGCGGCGAGCTCGAAGCCTCGGAATCCCGCAGAAATCGGGGCTTTCCACTCCCCGAAGGCCGCTGGTCGACCCACGAATTCTGCTGAGGAGGCTACAAAAAGGAGGTCACGATGTCACAAAGTACGCTTTGGGCCGGTGGGGTCCTGATCTGCGTCGTCGCCATTGCACGCGTTGATTCCGCCAAGAGTCCCGAGGCCGCTCGCGTCCCGCCCGCTGTGGCCGCGGATCGGGTGGAGCTGCCGGATCCGGTGAAGGCCGGGCCATCGCGGGGCACCGTGCTTTATGTCGACGACGACGCGGCGGCAGGGGGCGATGGGCAAAGCTGGGCGGCCGCCTACCACGACCTCGAGGATGCCCTCGGCGAGGCCCGGTCCGATCCCGCCGTCGCCGAAGTCCATGTTGCCGGCGGGGTCTACCTTCCCTCGGCCCGGTGGACGCCTGACGATGCCCGGTCGGCGACCTTTCAGCTCATCAACGGCGTGGCCGTCCGCGGCGGCTACGCGGGCCTGGCCGATTCGGCTCACCCGGACGTCCGCGACCTGGCGTTATACGAATCCATCCTCAGCGCCGACTTCAACCGCGACGACGGCCCGGACTTCGCCAACAACGGCGAGAACGCCTACCACGTCTTCTATCATCCCGAGGAGCTCGCCCTCGACGCCACGGCCGTCCTGGACGGTTTCATCATTACCGGCGGACACGCCCGTAACATCCCGGACGCGGGCGGCGGTGGCATGTCCAACATCATCTGCCACCCGACGGTGTCGAACTGCACGTTTACCGGAAACGTCGCCGACTCCGGCGGCGGCATGTACAACGTGGCCAGCACTCCGACGGTCACCGCCTGTGCGTTTCGGCGTAACCGGGCCGCGGTCTCGGGCGGGGGGATGGCCAACGTCGTCAGTAGCCCTTCGGTCACATCGTGTGAATTCGAAGAGAACGAAGCAGATGGCGGAAACGGCGGCGGAATGTTCAACAGCGCGGTGAGCAACCCGACGGTAACGGAATGCGTCTTCGCCGGCAATTCGGCCGCCTCCGGCGCCGGGATGTACAACAGCGCCATGAGCAGTCCGACGGTGACGGACTGTGAATTCGTAGGCAATTCAGCCACCACCGGCGGTGGGGTGTACAGCTCCGGCAGCACCGTTACGGCGGTTCATTGTTCATTCGCCGGCAACACCGCCGAGTTCGACGGCGGCGGCGTATTCAGTTACTTCAGTGATATCATCCTGGCCAACAGCACCGTCACGGGCAACTCGGCCGGCAGGCACGGCGGAGGCCTGTTCACCACGTGGATCAGCAACACAAGTTTGACTAACTGCCTCTTGACTGGAAACGCGGCCGCGTTCGCCGGCGGCGGTGTGCGCAGCGATTTTGACAGCATTCTGGCGATTACACTCAGCACGGTCAGCGACAACTCCGCCGGCGCACGCGGCGGTGGCCTGGACACGAACGGGTCCCGCGACCCGCGCGTGACGAACTCCATCGTCTGGGGCAACGTCAGTTTGGCGGGGCCCCAGATCTACGAGCCGCACCCAGGCACCGTTGTTCGGTACACCTGCATTCAGGGCGGCCACGCGGGGCAAGGCAACTTCGACGCATATCCTAGCTTCGTCGCCCACGGCTACTGGGACGACCACGGCACGCCGGACGAACCCGGCGACGGCTTTTGGGTGCCGGGGGACTATCACCTGCGATCGGATTCTCCGTGCATCAACGCCGGCGACGACGGCGCCGTGCCGGTGGACGTTATCACCGACTTCGAGGGTGACGACCGCGTACAGCACTGCCGGGTGGACACGGGCGCCGACGAGACGCCGTTCCTCGGGGCGGATTGCAACGGCAACAACGCGAGCGACGCGTGCGACATTGAGTCGGGGATAAGCCCGGACGAGGACGGCAACGGTGTGCCCGACGAATGCCGGGGACAGGTAATCTACGTCGACGACAGCGCCGTCGGCGCCTCCAACGGCTCAAGCTGGCGCGACGCGTATACGGATGTCCAGGACGCCATCCGTAACGCGATGGTCCTCCGAGGCCAGGGGAACGAGATTCGCGTCGCCCAGGGCACCTATCGGCCGGGCCTGTTCCGACGCTACTCCTTCCACCTGATCAATGGCGTCACCCTGGCCGGCGGGTATCGCGGCATCGATCCACAAACGCCCGGCGACCCCGACGACCGCGACGTCGCGGTGTTCGAGACCATCCTCACCGGCGACCTCAACGGCGACGACGACCCCGACGATTTCCCCCGCGGGCCATCCTACACGGACAACGCCTACCACGTCTTTTACCATCCCGAGGAACTGGCCCTCGATGCGACGGCGGTCCTCGACGGTTTCACCGTTTCCGGCGGAAACGCGCGAGCAATCTACGGAGGTAGCGGAATGTCCAACCACGGCGGCGGGATGTACAACCGCCACAGCAACGCCACCGTGAAGAACTGCACGTTTAAGTGGAATTCATCTGACTATTCAGGCGGCGGCATGTATAATGACCACGGCAGCCCGCTTGTCGCGAATTGCACATTTCAAAACAACCACGCCTCATGGTCCGGCGGCGGTATGCACAACGTTTACGGTGGCCCGTCAGTAACAGGTAGCACGTTCATGCATAACTCCGCGCGGCACGGTGGCGGCATGTACAACTATATCAGCAGCGCTGGCGTGACCCGATGTACGTTTCGCGACAACAAGGCTGACTATGGTGCCGGCGTATATAATGTCGGCTGCGAAGGCAGGCAGGTATGGAGTGCGGCCGATGACATACAGTTTACATATTGCACGTTCGACCGGAACGTTGCCGAGTTGGACGGGGGTGGTGCTTACAATTGGTGCGGCGAACCCCTGTTTGCGACTTGTGTCTTCATGGGCAATACGTCGGGAGGAGCTGGCGGCGGGGTCTTCACCTTGGGGACGCCGAAGATCACGAACTCTGTGTTGCACGGCAACCGCGCAACTGAGTCGGGAGGCGGGCTCTACACCAATTTCTCCACGGGCCCGACGGTCGCAAATACGATCCTCTGGGGCAACGTCAGCCCGGTGGGAGCGCAGATGCACAACGTCACGGAGTCGCCCGCGGTTACATACAGTTGCATCGAGCGCGGTTATGCGGGCGAGGGGAACATCAGCGCTGATCCGCGGTTCGTCGCGCCCGGCTTCTGGGACAACAACGGCACGCCCAACGAACCGGAGGACGACTTGTGGGTGGGAGGCGACTATCACCTGCGGTCAGATTCGCCATGCATCAACGCGGGCAGTGACGCCGCTCTGCCCGAGGGCGCTACCACCGACTTCGAGGGCGAGGAGCGCGTACAGCACTGCCGAGTCGATATGGGCGTCGATGAGACGCTCTACACCGGACCGGACTGCGACGCCGACGGCGAGAGCGATGCGTGCGAGATTGCCGCTGGGGCGGCCGACGCGAACTCCAATGGCGTCCCGGACGAATGCGAGGATACCACCTGCGGCGACGGCGGCGTCTGGGAGGGCGTCGAGCAGTGCGACGACGGCGGGGAATCGCAATGGTGCGATGCCGACTGCACGTTTGCGATCTGCGGCGACGGTTTGCGCAACGCCACCGCGGGCGAGGAGTGCGACGGGGATGACAACGCCGCGTGCCCGGCGACGTTCAACGGCGGACCGAGGCTCTGCCGGGTGGACTGCACCTGCGCCCCGTCTACCTGCGGCAACAACCTGCGTGACCCGCATGAGGCCTGCGACGGAGACGACAACGCCGATTGCCGCACCGCCGAGTGCCGGCCGGACTGCACCTGCGTACCGCCGGATATCACCGAGATTTACCGCAACATCAATCCGCTGGTGCTTCCGCCGGGTGGAGGGTTCGTTGGTCAAGTGTTTGCCCCCGGGGCGGGGCGGCGCATCGCCGACGACCTGGTCACGGCCGCGGTCGCGCCGTGTCCGCTCAGCGAGGTCATCGTGCAGGTGCACGGCGGGAACTTCGACCCCGCCGCGGTCCCCGGCGTTTTCGACGTCATTCTGGAGTTGTGGACGGGTTGTCCCGGCGCCGGCGGGCTGCCCATCTCCGGCGGCGAGGTGACCGTGGGGCCGCTCGCCGACAACGCGCTTCACGACGTGCTCATCGCCCTTCCGGACCATCCCACGCCGCCGACCACAACCGTGTGGGTGTCGGCGCAGTTCAGCACGGATAGCGCCGGCGTCATGGTGGGCTCGCCGCCGGAACTAGGATACTCCCGGGACGTGTACGACGCGGAACCCACCCGCTGCAACACGCATTTCGACGGCACGTTTCCGGCCGTGCCCCATGCCAGCTTCGCGGCGCAGGTGTTCGCCGCGGGAACCTGTGAAACGCATTTCCTGGCGTACGCCGCGATCGACGAGACCGCGGCCAGTTTCGATCGAGGCCGAGACGTCCGGCTCGGCGACGATCTCGTTCTGGCCGCACCGGTGTGCGAGCTGAGCACGTACGAGATCGCGGTTCGCGGGCAATCCTCGCCGTACGCCGTTCTAGTCGATCTGCGTCGAGGCACGCTGGAAAGCGGTCCGTTAAGTGTTGTGCCCGGCACCGAGGCAACCTTCTTGGGTTTGCCCGGCCAGGTCGCGATCTTCCGGGCCGCATTTCCACCGGGAATCATCCTGCGCGCCGAAGACGGCCTGTGGATGATCTGGCGGACTAATCGGCCCGACACGGGTGTTTTGCTCGCTGGCGACACCCAGGTCGGTGTGAGCACCGACTTCTACGCGTGGGAGGACCCAATCATCGGCTGGCAAGTCGAGCCGTTCCCCGGCTACTCGGAGGGCGTTTTCTCCATTGCGGTCAACTGCCGCGGCGAAGCCCCGCTGGGGGCCTGCTGCCGGCAGCCCGACGAACATTCGGGGCCGACCGGCGTGTGTGCCGATCAAATCCCGGCTGCGGCGTGCCCGTTCGACCGGTGGCTGCCCAACGAGTCGCCCACCGACCTGACCTTGTGCGCCTACGGACCGTTCGATCCTCCGTGCGGCACGGCGGCGTGCTGTATCGAAAACGACGAGGGCTCGTCGACCTGCGATAACCTGACCAAGGAGGAGTGCGACGCCCGAAACGACTGCACCGGCGACGGCTGCCTGGGCTCCGGCGGCTTCTGGCAGCCCGGCGAGTTCTGCGGCGAAGGGGCCCAGCGATGCTTCGCGTATCCGTGCTACTTCGCGGAGAATGGCTGCGACGCCAAGGCGTTTGACATCCTCTGTCATAGCGATGCCGACTGTCCGGCCGACCGCCAGCCCTGTACCGCCCGAGGCGTCTGCGACCTTCCCAAGGGCTGCGACTACGTCTGGTGCTGCGACCACGTGTGCAGCCTCGAGCCCTCCTGCTGCGCCCCTTCCATCGGCGGCGGCTGGGACGACGAATGCGCGTGTCTCGCACAGGAAATATGCCCGATCTCGCCGTCGAATGAGGCCTGCTGGCACCCAGGCAGTGGCACGAAGGCCATGCGGATTCCCTTGGCGCGGGAGGGCCATCGGTTCGTCGGAGAGGTTCCCATCTGTAACCTGGATCGGCCTGTTCTGGCGTCCTTCGACGTCCAGCCCAGCTTCTGTTGTAGCAAAGCGGGCGTGGAGGAGCCGGGTCTTGGAACGCTGTGGTACTACTTTTCCGCTCCGGAAAACGGCTCGGCCCGCATCACCACGTGCCATACGCCTGACGGTCCCGGCCAGGACAGCATCCTTCAGGTCTATCGTGAGTCCCCGGCGCGACCGGGGACCTGGACCTCGTTGGAGGCGGCCTGCGACAACCTCGGCGGCGGGTTCGCCTGTAATGACGACGGCGGTTGCGGGCCGGACGGCAAGCTCTCAGACATCTGCCTTTCCGACCTCCGGCCCGGTGAACTCGTCGTCGTCATCATCGCGGCGCCGACCGGTGAAGGCATCAGTGCCAATTACACTTTGACCATCGAATCGCCATGCCAGCCCGAAACGACCCAGCCTCCATACTCGTTCTGCCACGGCGCCCTGGGGACCATCCAGGGATCGTCCGCAGGCGTGGAAGATGAGATTCCCTTCGACTGCAGCGGCGATCCGTTTACGCTGTGCCTGGAGAACACGTCGCTCAACTGCCCAGCCGAGCCCGAGCTGGAAGCCATGACCAACGACGTCTGGCTGGATTACCAGCCCGGCTGCACCGGTACGCTGCGGATCACCACATGTGAGCCCGAAGGGCCCTCGCCGGACACCACGCTGGCGATCTATGGGATTGACCCGGAGGGCGGCGGCCTGTGTCCGGCCGACGGCGGGCTCTTGTTCGGAGCCAACGACGATGCTCCGGTGACGCCGGAGGAAGCCCAGTTCAACCCACAGCATTGCAGTCTGGACTCCGAGGCGTGCTTGACGGACGACGACTGTGTCATCCCCGGTTCATTCTGCATGGCCAATGAATGCGTCCTCCCCTGCGCCACCAGCGCCGATTGCAAGGTCGACGCTCAGCCGATCGGCGAATGCGTCAACCAGGTCTGCGTGCGTCCGTGCGACACCGACGCCGACTGCCCGCTGAAGACCTGTACCATCGGCGGCAACCTCTGCACCTTGAACAGCAACTGCTTCTCCGGCCTCTGCTCGTGGGACGGACGGGTCTGTGACCGGAGCGTGGGCAGTTCTCCGTCGTTCAATTGCCCCCGGGTCTGCCGGGCCAATCGCGGCACCATCTGCACGATCGGAGGCAACGAGTGCCCGGTGGGCGACATCTGCATCGCCCAGGGCTGCATTCTGAACGAAGTCTGCGGTGCCGAGGTCTGCCAGAGTAGCTGCTGGCCGGGCTCGTCGGTGACCGTGCCGGTGAGCCAGCTCGAAACCTACAAGGTCCGCCTCGGCGGCGAGTTCGGAAGCGAGCCCGTCGGCACCCTGCGGCTTACCTGCACGGACGGCGACTGCAACATCGACGGAGTGCCCGACGTCTGCGAACTGTCGTGTGACGCCATGGGCGGGGTATGCGCCAACTTCAGCGACTGCAGCACCGCCATGGACTGCCACGCGGAAGGCGCCCCCGGCCATCAGCGCATCGATGCGTGTGACATTCGCGTGCGAGACGGCGGCTTCTGTACGGACACGGCGCCGCCGTGCTCGCGGGACTGCCAGGGCAATGGCATCCCCGACGATTGCGAGTCGGAACCGGACTCGGATGGCGATGGCGTGCTCGATATCTGTGATGCCTGCCCGGCTTCCGACCTTGCCGACACGATCGAGATTCAGGGGTGTCATACGGGTGTCGGCAACCAGGTCTTGGACAACGGTTGCACCATGGCGGAGACCCTGGCTGACTGTGCGGCCGGTGACCCGAATCACGGCCAGTTCGTCCGTTGCGTGACCCATCTGGCCAACGAATGGCGCCGCGATAGTCTGCTGACCGGAAAGGACCACGCTCGCATCGTCCGTTGTACCGCCGGCTCGAACGCCGAGCAGGTACCGAAGCGCGTCGACGACCGCGCTTCCCGCGGCGCCGGTGGCCGAGGCAAATGACGCATTGATGGCACCGCTTCATGGGGAATGGCGAGTGCGGTGCCGACGCAAAGAACCGCGCGGCTTGAGTGCGTGATACGGTTTCTTTGCAATTGGGATCGGACCTCGGGGACGGGCGAACGGGTTGGCGGCGGGCCGAGGCGCTGCCGCTTCAGGTGCACTTGCGCCCCGGCAACCTGCGGCGACAACGTGCGTGACCAGGACGAAGCCTGCGACGGCGAGGACAACGGCCGGTGCCGCGGCGGCGAATGCCGGCCCGACTGCACGTGCCGCGTGCCGCACATCCCGGGCATCGACGACGTCAGGACCGACGAGACGAAGAACCCCGGCGACCCGGGACGATAGCGCCCCGGCGGCGCTTATTCCTTAAATCCTGTCGAGAACGTCGTGAGACCCACCCGGCCTCAGTCCCCGCGCTTCCGGTCGGTGAGCCGTGACAGCCTTGCACGGGTCGAAGCCGAAATCGCACCGCGTCACCGGGGGCCGCGATTGCCCCCCGCGTCGGGAAGCAGTACAAGTACTGTCTTTGCCCACTGCCCAGGCAAT
>Ga0214473_10003990_pt1 | contig 17758 bp, 16 predicted proteins | sample RVTome_7_FD_203509 | JGI IMG/M metagenome (GOLD analysis project Ga0214473, IMG submission 203509) | Soil microbial communities from uranium-contaminated site in the Upper Colorado River Basin, Wyoming, United States - RVT98D197 | ecosystem: Environmental > Terrestrial > Soil > Contaminated >... | reverse complement strand
GCGTCAGCACTAATTTGGAACGAGTCGATTTTCTAGCCATGCCGTCAGCATAACACACGGCATAGCTAATGGATATGTTTCAATGAAACGGTATACTAGTGATGGAGCGAGGGGGGCGCGGCGGTGAAGAGATCCAATGAGCTTGGAGGAGTCCATCAATGAGAAATCTCAATTATGCTTCGGCGTTTTCCACAAAAAGCCCCTACGAAATTTACCAGGAGTGGGAAGGAATCCCGGCCTACAAGGATTTCATCGTCCCTGATCTTTTGAAATTGGAGCTGGGGTCTTGGGACCGGACCGGCGGGAAAGCAGCCTTCGTCAACATGGATGGCACGGGCGGCACATGCGATACGATCGTGGAAGAGATCGCGCCGGGCGGGCAACTCAAGGCGGTGCGCCATATGTACGAGAAGGCGGTGTTCATTCTCCAGGGCCAGGGCGCGACGACGATCTGGAACGAGGGCGGCAAGAAGCACACACTGGAATGGCAAAGGGGCAGCTTGTTTTCGACGCCGCTCAACGCCTGGCATCAACACTTCAACGCCCAGGGCAGCGAGCCGGCGCGGTATCTGGCCTTAAAGCCCTGGGGATTCAAATTCAAGGTGGAAGACCTAAGAGACACCGGGGAAGACGTGAAAAAAGGCGGCGCACAAATCGAGTATGAAGACCAGGATTCCGAAATCCACAAGTTATTCGTTCGAGAGTGCGAAACGCGGGGCGCGCAACCGCGCATGGCGATGTTCGGCACCTGAGAATCGCGCGCGGTTTCGTCCAATTATTTATCGGCTGTCACAAGGTGGGCGTCCGGCTATATCCGACATCATTGGAATGGCGCCCAAAAAAGTTGGCTGCCGCCGGGAGTTTTGTGCTAAGGTCGGTTAGTTGATTCTGCTGAAAAACCCCATGAATGCTTCGACGAGGCTCAGCATGAACGGAAAATCTCCAATGATTTCACCGGCTCCTCCGTCCGTCCTGAGGTTCTCGAAGGATGAACGGAGGGTTTTTCAGCAGAATCGTTAGTTTAATCCTGACCTACGCGACTATCGAGACCATCAGATCTATGGTTCAAAGAACTCCGCGTCCCGTGGCCAACCGCCAAAACAAAGGTTTTACGCTAGTCGAAGTTCTGATGGTGGTTGCCATCATCGGCCTTCTCGCCACCATCGCCATTCCCCAGTTTATCACTTATAGGGCGACCGCGATCGACAGTCAGATGAAATCGGCATTAAAAAACGCCGCCGTAGCGATGGAAAGTTACTTCGCCGAAAGGCAGGCCTATCCAACTACGGTGACCGCCATCGCCGCAGTCGGTTTCGACCCAACCGCCGGCGTGACTTTAACGATCAGCGTGACCTCGCCGAACAGTTATACGCTGACGGCCGGCGCGCCCAATGGCACGCAGCCGAGCTTCACCCTAAACAGCGCGACGGGTCTCATTAACTGACTTCAAGCCACCCGCCTGATCGAGATCAACGCGGCAACCGGAATGACCCAGATAGGTCGGTTAGCCCTTTTGATCAACCCTTCGAATCGAGCTCGCTCCCTGCCCGGGGGCTCTTGCCCAGAATTTCGCCCCACCGGGAGACTGTGCCTTAGTGTCATTCTGAGACCCTTCGACGTGCTCAGGATAAACTCCGCCGAAGAATCTCGCCTTCGCAACATCGTGAAAATGCGAGATTTTCGCGCTGCTCAGCATGACATTCTCGAGATTGCACGCATTGCGACACAGTCTCCGGGGCGCGGGATGGTGCCACAGGGTTGCTCGTGGGCTCCACCGCCCGTATTCCCTACTTCGGCGTGCGCAGGAAAAAAGTTTGCCCGGTAACGAACCGGGTCGCGTCGGTGAGCAGATAACGAACCAGGCCGACGATCTCGTCTTTATGGGTGAGTCCGTCCAGCAGCGGCGGGATCTCCTCGCGTTGCTTGAACTGCTCCGGCGTCATGCCGCTTCGCGACATGGGCGTATCGGTTGCGCCGGGGCAGACGCAATTGACCGTAATGTTGTGTGGGGCCAATTCCACGGCGAGGGATTTGGTAAATGCGATGACCCCCGCTTTGGAAGCGGCGTAGTGCGCCGAGCGCGCTTGGCCGGCAACTCCGCGGCCCGAGGCGATGCTCAAGATGCGGCCTTGCTTGCGCGGAATCATGTGCCGGGCCGCGGCTTGGGCGCATAGGAACACTCCCTTTAGATTGATTCTCATAACGCGGTCCCATTCTTCTTCCGGCATATCGACGACCGCGATCCGATCCATGACGCCCGCGCCGCAAAAGGCGTAGTCGACGCGGCCATATTTTGCGATGGCCTGCGCCATCATCTCGGCGACGCTCTGCGGATTGCCGACGTCGACCTTAGCCGCGATGGCGTCACCCTTGGCGTCGCGAATCTCGGTGGCGACCTTTTCCGCTGCCTCTTTGGCGTAATCGGCCACCACCACCTTCAATCCGTCGGCGGCCATGCCGCGACAAATGTCCGATCCGATGCCGCCAGCGCCGCCGGTGACGATAATGACATGATCCATAATTTGCTCCTATTCTTGGGACTGTCTGGCGGGAAGCTATCCTAGTGAGCGGCCTTGGTCAACCCGGCGCCGAAAACAACCGCCGTTCAATTGGCGCCCCGCCAGATAAAAAACGTCGGTTTAATCGGAATTTACGTGCTTCCCGGCAATTTCTATAACGAATAGTTTGGATTGACATTTTCTGGCCGATAGATTATTTAAGTAGCAATAGCTGATTGTGTCGAGGAGGTAGGATAACCCATGAGAAATGCATCCCGCGCTTTGCTGGTCATTGCCTTGATCCTATTGTGGGCGCCCCGGGCCGAACTGGCCGGAATTGAACCGGTCGGGAAATTGAGCGTTGAGGGTGGAGCAGAGAAAGAACAGGGATCAGAGGCCGGCGGCCGGCTGAACCTTGGGGCCATGGGCGTGATGCCCCTGGCAGGGAATTTTGGTCTGCAGGCACGTGCTCATTACGTCGGCGGCTTGGGTAGCCGGTTTGGCCTCAGCGCAGGCCCTCTGTTTTCATGGGGCTCAGGAAAGGCGGGACTCTTCGTCGCTTATCAGCATCGCACTTTCAACTCGAACAACTTCGTGCATCTACGCCCCTCGATCGCGTTTTATTTACCGCAGGCGAACATCAACTTATACTATTCGCACCCGGTGTCCGATCCACAAAGAGACGGAGGAGTATTTGTCGACCGGCGCATCCAGTACGGTATTAACCATCTCGTCGGAACGTTCAATTATTTCCCCGGTTTCGACCTGGCGTCGTTCATGAGGAAGGATAACGTGGAATTCATGCTCGGCGTGCAGGCAAACAGTTTTGGCGGCGCCGGCGCCCATAATCTCCAGAGCGGCGTAGGCCCGGTGTTTGGTTTCGCGTTCATGCCGATTAAGGGCTGGGAAATCAACGTAGTCAAAGGGACCATCGACAACCACGGTCGTTACAGAGTGGTTTCCGGCATCGCGTTCTATTTTGACAAGCTCGGCGCAAGCCTTAAAGAACTACGCCGCCGCTATCTCGAACCCAATCTCAGCGATGCCGGCGCCGGCGGAACCATAAACGGCACTCATGAGCTGCCGTATCGCCGGAGGACTTAAACGATATTGAAATAAAGACCACGGCACCACTCTCGTCAGCGGGCGCGTTCGGAGGCCGAAACATTGAGGAGAGAACTGGCCTGCGAGAACGCCGCCGCTGCTTCTTTGTACATTTCCAGCTTCTCATAGACTGCACCCAGCTCATACCATAGGGCAGGCGACTTCGGCAGGAGAGCCGTTCCCTTACGGTAGACTGCAAGAGCCTCGTGGTGTTTCATGCGGCGCGAAAAATAATCTCCCAGACAACTATAGGCCCGCGCGTCGCGCGGGTTGACTTGAATCATTTTCTCGCACACTGCCTTCGCTTGGTCGTCTTGCCCGGTTTGCCCTAGCACCTGCGCGATGCCAAAAAGCGCGTTGGTGTAGAGCGGCCGCAATTTGAGAGCCGAATGATAATCGGCAAGAGCTTTTTCATGGTCGCCCATTTTTCTGTAAAGCTCGCCGCGGTAATAGTAGGCGTGAAGCGCCTTACCGTCCAGGTCGATGGCGCGATTGAGGTCTTCCAGCGCGGCCGCGCTTCGACCTAATTCCATGCTGAATAGCGCCCGCAACATGAAGGCTGATGGGTCGGTGGGTGTCATGCGAACGCCCTTTTCGATCAATTCTTCCGCCTGCTTATATTCGCCGACCCGCTGCAAGTACACGCCCAGGTTCATATAGGCGCGCGGATTGGACGGGTCCTTGCGCATAACGTCGCGCCAGAGCGTGCCCCCGTCGCGCCAAACTTCGTTGCGCTTGATGGTCGCGAGGGTGAGGGAGCAAACAAGAATCGCGGCGAGTGCGGCGCAGAGCGCCGCGCGCCGGCCCCGCCGTATCTCACCGCCGGCTTTTTTTGATAGCCACGAAGTCACTTGATAAACAAGAACGACGAAGACGATCGAAAGGCCCAAGTTTGCGGGGTAAGGGCGGTATCCGCTCACAAGGTTGGTCAGCGGGATAAAACTTGCCTCGGGTAATAGCACGATGAAATACCAGAAAATGAAAAAAGAGATGACCGGCGCGGTGTTCCATAACCTCCAGGCAATTCCTAAAATGATCGACACCAGTGCGAGGGAGAGCAAAACTCTGGTTTCCCAAAGCGAGCTTGACAGACCAAAACCGGGGTAATCGAAAATGAGCGGATCGGGCCAGAAGAAAAGACCCATGTAATAAACCCAGGCGCGAAACTGGGTGTAGAGATAAGTGAGGGCGGACTCGGTTTTATCCCCCGTGAATATTCCCACGATTAGCCGCTGCACGAACGATGGACGAAACGCGACGTACGCGAGTCCGAGAAGCGCAGGAGGCAGGTATTTTTTCAATCGTCGCGGGTCGCGCTTGAATGGATGCCACGGGGATTGCCCTGACGGGTTGAGAAAGATGACTTCAAAGACCACCAAGCTCAGGGGCAACGTCACTGCCGACGCCTTGGAGCAGACCGCCAGGATGAACAAGCTCAATGCGGCCATGTGCCAGAACCTGGAATATTGTTCCTGCCCGCTGAAGGGAGCGCGCAGATAGCAGTAGAATGCCGCGACGTAAAAAAATGTCGCGAGCAGAGTGCTGCGGGCGAAGATGTAGTTTACGACCTCCGAGTTAGCCGTGTGAACCAAGAAAAGCCCGGAAGCAAACAGAGCGAGCCAGGTGGCCGTTCGTGTGGAGAGGCCCGGCATTCGCGCCGCGCTTCGAGCGGCGATATTCTTGAAGATCAAAAACAAGATAAACGCTACGCCGATATGCAGCGCTAGATTGGTCAACCGGTAGAACACCGGATTAATGCCTCCCATCCAGTAGTTCAAGGCGAAAGTGGTCAAAACCATCGGTCGCCAATCTTGTTGTCTGGACATCGTCCAGGTTCTCATGTCGGTGAAGTACGAGGGCAAATGCTTGAGGTCCCGGATCGCCGGGTTATTGACTATGGCGTCGTAGTCGTCAAAATGAAAACTATTGGGGAGGGAATTCAAATAGGCGACGAAACCGAGCACGGTAAGGGCGAGAAGAGGAAGGCTTGCGTGAACGATTGACTTCATGGTGCATGCATCTGTGGGTTTTACGGTTGCGAAGTTGCACCTCGAATCCTAAAATCTGCGATTCTTTTATTCATCATATATCGTCATTCGCTGCAAAGTAGAAGCCCCTTCAGATTCATGCTAATGCAAGATTGAAAAACCCGCGTCCCCATTTTCTTTAACGTGGGGGCTGTTATCGCGCGCTGGGGCGCGCGAAAATGACAGGCTTCATGTTTGATGATCTGAAAATGTTTGGTCGCTACGCCTTTGGTCTTCGCAGCTTCCTTAAGGAAGGTCTCACTTCCGAGGAGTGCCGTCGCATGATTGGCACGCAGCTTAAGAACCGAGCGAATTCGTTTTTACGGCTGATGGAAAAGGGGGTGTTCGGCAATCCGCAGAGCCCGTACCGTCAACTCCTGTCACACGCGGGTGTCGAGTTTGGGGATCTTGTCCGCTGTGTCGAACAAGACGGTGTCGAAAACACGCTGGAGAGCTTGTATGCGGCGGGAGTGTACGTCGGTTATGATGAATTTAAATGCCGGCAACCGATCCGACGTGGAACCTTGAAAATAGCGGTCAGCCCTCGGGATTTCGACAACCCGCTTTTGGCCAAGTATTACGAAGGCACGACCGGAGGATCGCGCGGCCTGGGGACTCGCGTTGCCATCGACCTGGATCTCCTGACCTATGAAGCAGCCCACTTCGACCTGTTTGAAAGCGCTTTGGGCATTCATAAAAGTCCGCTCGCTCTTTGGCGTCCCGTTCCTCCGGCCGTCTCCGGCATGAGAGTCATCTTGAAATTGGCGAAACTGGGTTGGCAAACTGAGAAATGGTACAGCCAAAACCGGTTCAGGCCAACGATGACGACGGCCCATTATTTTTTATTTGCTGCCGTTACCATTTATGGTAGCAAACTCTTCCACCATGCACTGCCTAAGCCGCAATATGTGCCGCTGGATAAAGCATCAATCGTCGCCCGATGGCTGGAGAGGAAAAGATCGGAGGGAACGCCCGGGACCCTGTTAACACAAGCCAGCTCGGCAGTGCGAGTGTGCCGTACGGCTTTGGACGAGAACATCGATATTTCCGGATCATTCTTTCTTGTGGGCGGTGAACCATATACATCGGCTAAGGCCCGGATCGTGGCGCAAGCGGGATGCCGCGCCGCCTCCTATTACGCAATGGCTGAAATCGGTACCGTGGGAGAGCCCTGTGGGTCTCCGGAGTCGATCGATGATATTCATCTGCTCGAAGATAAAGTGGCGGTTATTCAGAAAGAGAAGCCCATCGGCCAGTCGGGATACTCAGTCGGATCTCTCCTCTATACGACGCTCCTCCCGAGCTGCCCTAAGATCATGCTTAATACGGACACGAGTGACTATGGAATTCTTGAGACGCGTGATTGTGGTTGTCCCGCGGGAGAGTTAGGCCTGCGAACACACCTTAGCGGGATTCGCAGCTACGACAAGCTCACCAGCGAAGGGGTGGCTATTACCGGAAGCGAATTAATGCAACTCCAGGAGGATGTTTTACCTCAGAAGTTTGGAGGTGATCCGATCGACTATCAATTTGTCGAGGAGGAAGAAGATGGAATTCCAAAGGTGCACATTCGCGTAAGCCCCCGCGTTGGTCCTGTGGATGAACAACGCATTGTGGATGCTGTTTTGGAAGTTCTGTGTGCGAAACGCGGCGCGAATAGAATGATGGCCGATCGCTGGCGACAAGCGCGCACGATTCGGGTGGTGAGAGAAGAGCCTCATGCGACTTTTGGTGGGAAAATTTTGCCTCTGCATATGCTCAGCGGGCCAAAAGGCGGTTAAGCCGAACAAATCAAATTCGTAGATAATCGTTGGAAGATCGCTTGGAGAGCTAGGCCTTTCCGGCAAGTCTCCAGGGACCCGGCATAATGGCGCGCGATAATTGTTCTTCATACCAAAGAATTTCGCCTCTCGAACCGAATCGTCTGTAATCGGTAATGGCCTTAAATCTCATATCGCTTGCGTGGGGAGTTCGGGACGGCTTGCGTCTAAATGCCACCGAGCTGGAGGCTCTGCAACTTCAACGCCTGCGACGTTTGCTTGATCATTCCTACGAAAACGTGCCTTACTATCGCAAGCTTTTAGATTCTGTAGGGTTTCGCCCAGGCCATCTGAAGCAAATCTCAGATCTCTCCGCGATTCCGATCACTACCCGCCAGAAGCTTCAGACAACGCCATCTGCAGAACTGATTGCTCGCGGTGAGCATCTCGCGCGCCTTGAGAGATCACAGACCAGCGGATCGACGGGTGCTCCCTTGCACATCTACCGGGCGCGGCGTGAAAAATGGTTTCGGCTGTTGCTGACGCTTCGCGCCTTTCTCCACAACGGAATGAGGTTGACAGACCGTGTTGTCACGATCAGCAGCCGGCCGCCTTCCGGGGGCGCCGAACGCGACATTTCGGTCCGCCGACTGTTGCGTCGAAGGTGGAATATCTCCTTCTTCGAGGAAGCTGACGTTCAGTTGCGCAAGCTCTTAAGCCTTCGGCCTGCTGTGGTTTATGGCTACGCGGCCAACGTGGCCGTCTTGGCCGATTTGCTGCTCAAAAAAGGCCTGGCGCCGATGCCGTTGCGAATCGCTGCCAGCAGCGGAGAGATTCTGATGCCAGGATATCGGAGGGTCATTCAGAAGGGGTTTCGCGTGGACCCAGTGGACATGTATAGTGCTTCCGATCTTGGCCATATCGCCTGGCAATGTAACCGTCGAAAGGGGTTTCATATCAATGCGGACTGGCTTCACGTCGAAATCGTTCGACAAGAGCAACCGGCTATTCCCGGAGAATTTGGCGAGGTCGTAGTGACAAGTCTTTATCGCTATGCTATGCCGCTGATCCGCTATAGCCCCGGTGATTTCGCTTCCCGGGCCGAAGCGCTCTGTCCCTGTGGGCTCGGACTACCGTTGCTGAACAGCCTTGAAGGACGCGCGCAAGCATTGGTGCCGCTCCCGAACGGCCGCTACTTCATCGGCTTTTCCACACTCATGAGTCAGTTTTCCGAAATTTCGCGCTACCAAGTCATGCAAAAGGCGTTGGACCATTTCCTGGTCAACGTAATTCCAGGAGCGGGCTTTTCCAGCGAGGTCTTGAGCCGCGTCTCCGCAGACCTCAGTGCCAAGTTGGGTGCTGGCATTCGCGTGGAGGCTCGGGCGGTCACCGCATCCGAGTTGATCGAGGGACCGGGAAAATTTCGACCGGTGATTCCCATTGCGCCGATCGACTTCAACCGGCGAGTATGATGAGTTAGGCGGGTGCCGTACCTGGTTAAAGACAACCATCAAGAAAAGCCGTCGTTCTGGAGCGACTTGGCGATCTGCTTTCCCTCGCTCAAGGGTGCGCCGTCGACGCGGTATTATTTCGAATGCGAACAAATCCTCTATCGGGATTTCTTTCCCGGTCTCACAGGGAAGCTGTTGCTGAAAACCGATCTTTGGAACGAAGCGAAGAATACCGAAATTCTCGGCTGGGCCGCGGCTCAGGGAGCGCAACCCGTCGGCTTCGACATCGCGCTTGATTTGGTGCGCCAGGCGACGGCGGTGTTCGGCAATCATCGCTTTACGTTTCTCAACTCCGACGTGCGCCACCTGCCGTTCGCGACCGATAGTTTTGATCTTCTCTATTCCATGGGGACCATCGAGCACTTTCCGGAATACCGACTGGCGGCCGCCGAACTTTTTCGCGTATTGAAACCCGACGGAACGGCGATCATCGGCGTGCCGAATAAGCTGGACCCGTTTCTCCGGCCTTTGCTGGTCTACGTTCTTGGTCTCTTCCGGCGCTATCCCTATGGCATGGAAAAATCGTTCACTCCGGCGGGACTGCAGCGGCTCCTTGAATCGGTTGGATTTCGAGTGACGACCCGGACCGGCATTCTCTTCATGCCCGGCTGGCTGCGCATGGCGGACTTATGGTGCCACTGTCGCGTTCCCTGGCTGACCGCGATCACGGGCCCGTTGGTGAGAGTATTCGCCGCGCTTTATCGCCGCTTCCCGGCCTTACGCAGCCATGGTTACTTAACGGCCTGTGTCGCGGTCAAGCCGGCTGCCGGCGCGCGAGAGTAATCGAGCTGATTATTCATCGGCCGGAGAAAAGACGCAGTAGCTGTAGTCCGAGGAGTGAGCCTCGTAGTGAGTGGGCACAGGAGCGTAAAGCTGCGCCGGCTTGTGCGGTGCTTGGTAATAGGTTTGCGCTCTCCTTTCACTGTGCTCTCCGCGTCTTAAGCTCGCCGGCCGCTTCAAGGTACGGACCCATTGCCCGCGAACGCAGAGGCTCGCTCCTCGGACAACTTACGGTGACTAATCCCGCTTAGAGCGTGTCGGCTGTCCATTTCCTGCCGGTGAAACGAAAGACGTTGGTGGCGCAGCGCCAGAGCATCAGGGCGCTCAGGCCGATCAAGATTCCCGCCAGGCCCCAGCCGTAGTTCAGCGACAGCCAGGAAATCGGAATAAAAACACCGCAGCCGCCGGCGAGCATCGCCCACATGAGAAAGCGCGTGTCGCGGGCGCCGATCAAAAGGCCGTCGATCACGAAGACGATACCGTTCAACGGCTGCATGAGCGCCACCAGCAAGAACAGCCTGCCGCCGATCGCCGCGATCACTTCCGGACTCTCGGTGAAGAACCGAATGATCGAGGGCTCCGCCATGATGAACAGCGCGCCGAATGCCATTCCGGCGGCGGCGCCACAGACGATCAGGGTTCGCCCCATGCGAACTGCTGTCTCGTTACAATGCGCCCCCAGGTGCTTGGCTACGAGTGCCTGGCCGGCCACCGCCAAGCCGTCGATCACATCCGAGCAGAGCATGAAAAGCTGGAAAGCGATTTCGTAAGCGGAAAGGATTGCGGCGCCCATGCGAGCGGCCGTTGCGGTGGCGAAAATTAGCGAGAGGCGCAGCGCTCCGGTGCGCAGGGCGAGGTCGCCGCCGATGCGAAACAGCGGGCGCAGTTTTGCTATGCTGATCCGCCAGCCGACCGCGCGGTAGGCCGCGGTGCGGCGTGAGACAAAGAAAATCGCCAGACTCACGGTCGCGCCGGTGAGCTGCGCGATCCAGGCTGCGATGGCGGCGCCCCTGAGGCCGAGGCTCGGCAAGCCGAAGTTGCCGTAGATCAGGCCGTAATCGAGGAGCAGTTGAAGTCCATTGGCGAGGAAAGCGATGAACATCGGAGTCCTGGAATTCTGGATGCCGCGGAAAAAGCCTACCGATGCCAGCAGGATCAACGTGAAGGGCGCGCTGGAGATAGTAATTCGGAAGTACGAAATTCCCTGGTCGGCGACGGCAGGGTCAGCCCCCATCCGCTTATAAAGCTCGCCGGCAACGAAAAATCCCGCTGCGGCCAGTGCGGCGCCGCCGACGAGTGCGAGAAAAAGCGCGTGCAGATAAGTCTCGCCGCAAGCTCTCGCGTCGTCGGCGCCGAAATGATGGCCGATGAGAGTCGTCGTGCCGAAGGTGAGAAAAGCGAAGATCCAATAGATGCCGCTGATAAGCGCCGCGCCGATGGCGCGCGCCGCCAGCGGTTCAACGCCCAAGCGGCCGATCATCGCGGTATCGCCGATGCTCAAAAGCGGTTGGCTTGCCAGAGCGAGCATCGTAGGGATGCCTAAGGCGAGAATTTCGCGCAGGTGAGAGGAGCGGCTGAGAGAGTCCTGGGTTTTCAATGTTTGCCGCAGAGATTGATAACACCAGAGTTAGTTGAACCGTGCGGCGTCGGCAGTGGAGAGCGATCCTGCGATTTTCTCGGGATGAATCAACTGCGCAAGCATTTCCAGCCCGCTTATCAAACGCGGGCCCGGCCGGCTGAAATAGGCGTTGCCATGGACCGCGAAGACCTTGCCGGCTCGAACCGCCGGCAAATCGTTCCAACCTTCTCGTCGGCGCAACGCGGATGCTTCCTTGACCGTGCGCCGCACATCGAAGCCGCAGGGCATCAGAAGAATCACTTCGGGGCGGGCGGCGACGACATCGCGCCACTCGATCTTCGACGACGGTTCACCTTTACGTCCCAACATGTCTTGACCGCCGGCCAGCTCGACCATTTCGGGCATCCAGTGGCCGGCCGTGTAGAGTGGCTCGTACCATTCCAGGCAAATCACGCGCGGGCGATGAACCGGACGCGCATTGGCGACGCGATCAATGCGCCGTTGCAGATCCTGAACCAGAGCCTCGGCGACGATGAGCCGCTCCGTGGCTGCCCCGATGCGCCGAATATCCTCGATCACATCGGCCAGGCGATGCGGATTCAGCGACAGGATTGTAGGGCGTCGTGAGAACTTTTCGGCAGCTTTCACGACCTCGTTGTAGTCGAGCGCGCAGACATCGCATAGTCCCTGGGTTAGAATGAGATCCGGGGCTGCATCGATGAACGCGTCTTCATCGATGGTGTAGAGGCCCTTGCCGGCTTGTAGGGCTTCCCCGACTTTGCGGTCGATTTCTTCACTCGTCATCCGCGCGGTATCGATCACGCTCCTGACCACTACAGGCTTATGCTTCGCTTCCGGGGGGTAGTCGCATTCGTGAGTGACGCCGACGAGCGCGTCTCCCAACCCGAGCGCAAAGGCGATTTCCGTCGCGGCGGGAAGCAGAGAGCAGATGCGCATGCGTCGATGAATAGCTTAATCACGACGTTTATTCCACCGAGGGGTAAAGCGCGTAAGGGGTTAGACGTATGGGATGAGAGCTATAGCTTCAGCCTCACGATCCACGCGTTGCCATTTGGCCTATGAGACACAGTGCGGAATAAGTCGAGTCCCTGACGCACGTCTCATCACGGCAGAGGGCGAGTGAGAAAACAGCTGCCGAGCGCGCCGACGACGCCGAAGATCATGATGGCAGCGATGATCACGACAATCGTGTATGGCAAGGCCTTTTCTTGCGGCGCTTTCATGAGAACGGGCAGACCGAGATATAAGAGATAGAGGCTGTAGAGCCCCAGAATTTGCAGCAAGGCGAGCGAGGGTAGCAAGTTGAAAATGCCGGCCAGCCACGCGGCAGTGCTCGAATAGGCCGCGACCTTGAGCGCTTGGAAATTGTTTTTTGAGCCGCGAAAAGTCGGCGCCAGCGCGTCGATGATGAGCGCCAGGACGTAGGTGCCGATGAGCCCAAAGATGTAGGTCGTCACCGCGTGTCCGATCGCGCTTGTCAGGGGCACCCGATAGCTGCCGCCGATTCCGAAGATTGACAGGCCGATGATCGAGGCGACGGGGCCGATCGCAGCCAGCGGCACGATGTAGGATTTATAAAGCTCCGCAGCGCTCCCCGGCTCTTTGTCGATGATCGACCATTCTTGCGCGGGTTGGAGGAGTATGTTTTTTGCGCGCTCCGTTAGATTCATCGTCGTTTTCTCCTGTCGCTCTGTAGATTTGTGGCGATTATAGGTCGCCGCGCTATCAAGTCAAGGAAAATGAACCGACGGGTTGTGGTTCGTTTAGAATTGAGCTGACCTGCACCACGAAAGATTCCTCGGCTTCGCCTCGGAATGACATGTGCGCGAATTGTCATCCCGAACCAAGTGAGGGATCTGAGCCAAACTGAACTCCTATCCAGCTTGCCAGCGGCTCGGTATTCCGGGTACAATCGGCTCCGGAGTTGAGAGGCGCGAGATGTCTGATCCGGAGAGCTTGATGTTGCAGTTTCTGACCTGGGTCTCGGATCGCCGTCGGACCTATGAGGACGCCATGGCGGCGTGGCAGAGCACTTGCCCCCGGCATACGATATGGGAGGACGCGATCATCGGCGGCCTGGTCCAGATCGAGAGCGCAAACGGGTCAGGTCAGTCCCAGGTGACTCTTACGCCGCGCGGCCGAGCAGTGCTCGCCGAGAAGAATCCGCAGGACTCTCTTCGCTCGTAATTTTCATTCCGCCGTTTGCTGCCGCGTCAAGCCCCTCCATGCAGCAGAATGTGAGCGACGATTTCGAAGGCGACGATGCCGAGTGTCGCCAGCGACGCCGAGAGCACGAAGATGGTCCGGCGTTTTTCCAGCGTGGTCATCATTTTAAGCGGCTCGCCGACCTTCGCTTCCGCTCTGAGCTTTCGGGCGTGCCAGACCGTATAAAGATTCGCGAGCGCGGCCAGGGTCGTCAGAACGAGAATCGGAACGCGAACGACGCTTTGGTCCAGGAACACCAGCGCGGCCCCGAGGCCGAATAATCCGCCCGCGCCGAAAGCGACGGCCAGGGGACCGATGAGGGTCGCGATCGCGCATGGCGCGCCGAGAATGCCAAAGATGATCGCGCCCAAGCTGGTTCTTTCTCTAGTCGCCGTTTCAGATGCGTCATCGGCCGGACGGCTTTCTGCATTGCCATACATCCGATAGGCGGTCACCGGCTCGCGGAATCCTTTGAGCTGCAATTGCTCAGGTCGAGATTCAGGAAACTCGGTCGCATGCTTGGCGTAGCTTTCCGCGCTAACCAGAATTTCTCCCGTGCCGGCCTTCGCTTGCAGGCGCGCGGCCAGATTCACCACGTCGCCGATCGCCGTATAGTCCTTGTTGTCTTCGGAGCCGAGCCGCCCGACGCGAGCAAAGCCGGTGGCGAGTCCCACTGATGCTTTCAGAGAGAGCCCAAAGCGCGCGCTTAAGCTTTGCAGCGCGGATTCCATTTCGCTGGCCGCAAGGATGGCGCGTCGCGCGTGATCTTCGTGACGAATGGGCACGTTGAAAAGAGCCATCACCGCGTCGCCGATGTATTTGTCGATAAAGGCGCCGTGCTTGACCAACACGTCGGTGGCCATGCGCAGGAAGGCATCGACTACTTCGTGGGTTTTCTCGGCGCCGAGATCCTGGGTCAGCTCGGTAAACGAGGAGAGATCGGCGAAGAGCACGGTGATCTCCACCAACCGTCCCTCTTCGACATGGGTGCTGCAACGGGTGCAGATGTTGGGATTGCGCGGGCTGCGCTTGATGCCGAAGCTTCGAAATACCACGCTCATCGCACCGGATAACATCGTGCCGCAAATGCTGCACTGCGCGGCGAGGTGAGAGGCGGGTGCCGTATTCATGGCAACGATCTTATCCTGGAGGAAACCAAAGGGCTAGGCTTGAGCGTCGATCCATCGACTCGAGCGCCGGCCTTGACCGGCGGCTCTCGCTCAGGATTCCGCCCCGCGGGCGTACCGGGAGGCGCCACGGGATTGTCCTTGAGCCTCCACTTGTCGGGTAAGATTTGATCGTGTCGCCAGGCGGTAGTATTGTGCGATCAAAGCGCCGTCAGGGAATTTGGCAGAAGTCGAGATTTACACTAACCGATCGGGAGGCCTCGCTATGCGCATCGACGTGCATGCTCATCTGTTTTCCAAAACTTACATCGACGGCCTGCGGCGCGTGTTCGGCAACGACGATTCCCCCGCCGGCCAGGACGCGCAGCGGCTGATTAAATGGATGAGCACCGACCCGCGCATGACCGATGTCGAAGGTCGCCTAGAGGAAATGGAGAAGTGGGAGATCGGGATGCAGGTACTCTCGGTGCCGTTCCACGGCGCGCTGGTCACCGACCGGTCAGCAGCCGTCGATTTGACGCAGATGGCCAACGACATGATTCTCAACGCCGCCCGCGCCTTCCCCAAACGGTTCCGAGTGCTGCTTGCCTTACCGCTGCAATTTCCGGAGCTGGCGATCGAAGTGCTTGACCGCTTTGCCAAAGAGCCGATGGTTGTGGGCGCGGCTTTGATGGGCAGCGCCGGCGGACGTCCGCTGAACGACGCTGCGTTTATGCCGGTCTATGCCGAGCTTGAGCGGCGCGGCCTGCCGTTTTTGCTCCATCCGATCTCTCCGCCGGGGCTCGACTGCATGCTGGAATTAAACCTCGCCAACGTGGTGGGTTTTATGTTTGAGACCACGCTGGCCGCGACGCGCCTGGTGTTCGCCGGCGTTTTCGAGCGCCACCCGAAGCTGCAAATGATTTTTCCGCACCTCGGCGGGCTCGCGCCTTATCTCATGGGGCGGATTCAGTGGGGCTACGAGCGCTTCCCCGCTTGCAGCGAAAATCTCACCGCGCCGCCCGAGACTTACTTCAAGCGTTTTTACTACGACACGGTGTGCCGCAACGTTCCCGCTCTGCGCATGGCGCTCTCGATGTTCGGCGTAGACCATGTTGTGTTCGGCACCGATCTTCCCTTCCGCGAGGATATCGAATTGCAGTTGCAAGACCTCGAAGCACTGAAGCTGAGCGATGCGGAGCGTCGCGCCATCGACGCCAGCAACGCCGCGCGGCTGCTCGGCATTCAATTCCAACCCGGTAAGTAGCCTTCCGGCTCTTGAGCGATAGAAACTAGTTTCACCAAAGTATCGATAAGATAAGAAACTCACCGCGGAGGCGCGTCCCTCGACAGGCTCGGGAAGTGGTGAGCTCGTCGAACCACGGAGAGCGCAGAGTCAAGAGGTCTTGATTAGAAAATCTTCCGAACTCTGTGACCTCTGCGCTTCTGTGGTGAAATAAGATTTGCTGCTGCAGATCCCTCTTTACGAGCGCATGCCAGAAAAGCTGTTCACCGTTGCGTGCAGGTTGCGGGCGAAGTCGGTGGCCGCCTGCGTGCTGATGCTGAACGCGGTGCGGGCGTACTCTTTGACCGCGAGCACGGCGGCCAACGGCATTTTCGTGAAATGCTCGACGAGACGGCTCACGCTGGCATCCAGTTCACTATGCGGCACGACATCGCTTACCAGACCGAAGGTCAGCGCCTTGTGCGCGTCAATCTCTTGAGCCGAGTAGATCATGAAGGTTGCGGCCTTGCGCGGCATGCGGTCGACCATCGCGGAAAAGGCAATGGTCGGCATGATGCGGTGGGCCGTCTCGGGGAATTGAAAGCGCGCCTTGTCACCGGCGATGGTGATGTCGCAAAGCGCCGCCAGGGCGCAGCCGAGGCCGACAGCGCGGCCCTGAACCACGCCGATGATCGGCACCTTGGCGTTGCGAAAGGAGCCGTAGAGATTGAAGAGCGTCTCGCTGCGGTCGCGCACGGCGTAGGCTTCCAGCACGGGAGTCGGTTGCCCCATCGCTTCTCGGCCGAGGCAGAAATCTTCGCCGGCGCCCTTGAAAAGAATCAGCCGCGAGGTCTTGGCGGCATCGTCGAACATTTGCGTGACCTGCGCCCATGTGGCGTCAGTCTGACGGTTTCCCGCCTCCGGACGGTTCAGAGCGATCGTTGTGATATCGCCGTTCTTGTTGATGAGTATTGGGTCGGCCATAGTGACATCCTCCAGATAGAATGTTCCGACCATAGAAAAACTGTACGCCCTTTGTCAATGACCGTGCGGATGGTGCAGGGCAAACATTGTAGCTTGCGTTACGCTCTCTTTCGTGAACAGCGTTGAACAAACGACCCTTCGACTCGAGCCCCGGCCTTGGCCGGCGGCTCTCGCTCAGGATTTCGCCCCACGGGGGTAGTGGAAAGTGCCACGGGCTTGCCCGTGGGGCTCCACGGGAGGAGGGAGTCAACAATGATTGAAGGCGCTCGCTACGTTCATACGAATCTCATCGCGCGCGATTGGCAGGTGCTGGCACGGTTCTACGAGACCCAGTTGGGCTGCGTCCGTGTGCCGCCCGAGCGCGACTACGCCGGCCCCGAATTGGAAGCGGGGACCGGTGTTCCAAATGCGGCGTTGCGCGGCGTGCACATGCGTTTGCCGGGCCATGGAGCAAACGGCCCCACGCTTGAAATCTTCAGCTACTCGCGGTTTGCCGATGGGCCGGCGCCAGCCGTCAACCGACCCGGCTTCGCTCATATCGCCTTCGTTGTCGCTTCGGTGTCCGACGCGCGCCGCGAGGTACTGGCTGCGGGTGGCACCGCCGTCGGCGACATCGTTTCGATGACGACGGCGGCGGGAGCGCGCGTGACATGGTGCTACGTGACCGACCCGGAGGGCAACGTTATCGAGTTTCAGTCATGGGAATAGAGACAACTATCGGCATGGGTGTATCCTTCGGGGGGGGTGGAAAACCCTCGCCTCTTTGGCTCACCACGAACGAGATAGCATAGATGGAAGTTCGGGTACTTAGCCGTTCGTCCCGAGCTTGTCGAAGGGCGATCGGCTATTTTTTCACACACTCTGAGCCGAAGTTCAGAACTCCTGACATGGTTCTGCGAAGCCCAAGATAATCTAGCATTTTTCGGACATAGGTGCGGACAATAAATTGTCCTCTTTT
>Ga0214473_10003989_pt1 | contig 17758 bp, 16 predicted proteins | sample RVTome_7_FD_203509 | JGI IMG/M metagenome (GOLD analysis project Ga0214473, IMG submission 203509) | Soil microbial communities from uranium-contaminated site in the Upper Colorado River Basin, Wyoming, United States - RVT98D197 | ecosystem: Environmental > Terrestrial > Soil > Contaminated >... | reverse complement strand
CCTTGATGATGCCAGTGACGCCATCAAAATCTTTAGTCTTGGCAAGGGCTTCACGAATCGCATCGGGCTTCGTCCCTCCGATCTGGATGGCATTGGCTAAAACACGGAGGGCATCATAGCTTGAGGCGCCAACCATGTCCGGGGCTGGTCCATATCTGGCTTTATAATTTTTAATGAAGTTCTGAACCACCGGCCTTTTGTCATCCCGATTGAGGTTTGTTGTAATCACTACCCCTTCTGCTGCATCGCCAGCAATACCAAAAAATTGGGTGGTAGAGTCGATCCCTTCCGTGGCTAGGATCTTTGATTTTATCCCTAAGGCCTTTGCTTGTTTAACGATAAGAGACCCTTCGGAGGGATAGCCGGTGTTGTAAATCACATCTGGATTTAAACCTTTGATTTTTGTCAGAAGGGGTGAAAATTCTTTCTCGCCCATCGGAAAAGTATCGATAGAAAGAATCTTAACCCCGCGCTTCTCCGCTTGATTCTTAAAGGCCCCTGCCAGGGTACGGCCAAAATCATTATCCATCGTGAGAATTGACGCTGTTTTGGCACCCATCAGTTTCGCTGCAACCTCACCGCCACCAGCACCCTGGACCGTACCAATAAAGCTCTGCCTGAAGATGTATTCTCCAGCTTTGGTGATATCAGGATGAACAGCATAGGCTGCGACCATTGGAATCTTGGCCTCTTGGTAGATCGGTGCGACTGCCCGGGTCGGTCCACTATAGGACCCACTCACCACGGCGACCACTTTATCAAGTCCTATGAGTTTTTGAGCGATGCTCACCGCTTCTTTGGGGTCAAACCGATCATCATAGACGATCAGGTCAATCTTTTTCCCTGCAATTCCCCCTCGGTCGTTAATTTCTTTCACAGCCAATTCCACGGACTGTTTCGAACTCGCCCCATCTGCTGCTACCGGTCCTGTAATCGGTGCAAAAAACCCAATTTTGATGGTTTCCTGTGCAAATAAAGGGACACACAATGTTCCCATAACAAGAATTAATCCCCCGAATAGAACTCCTAACGATTTAAAGCTTGCTCTCAACATGGCAAATCCTCCTTTTGAACATTTTTAAGAGATAAAAGAACTTAATGATGCCTCACCCGAAAATACAGATCAACAAACATTTTTTCACCTCCTTTAAATAAAATTTATAAAATATTTTAATAGGTTTTTCCCCTTATGACGATATTTTTCCAACAACCTTTGCTTTTGGATATAAAAAAGTAGAATTGTTTATATTTCTACAGGAAAGGAATCTTTTTGTCAATTTTTCCATGGAAAGATCACCGATGCAAGAGGGGAGAAGATGATCATTTGGAAAAATATTAGCCTTTTAGGATTTTTTGGAGAAGTAATGTGAGGACGCAAACCCCAATTAGGGAAAGAATGGACACAATGATAAAAAGGATGATCCATCTTTTGTTTTCATTTTTTTCATCCATACACTTTCAACTCTTAACTCATCACTCTTCATTCTTATTCAATCACTCTCTTTTCTCGCCAAAGCCTTTCAAATTCTTTTTGATAGGCAGCTACCACTTCACTCTCATGAATGATTAAGAGGTTCTCATAATTCCATTTCAGTGAGGCTTCAGACCAGTCAAAGGAACCTGTAATAACTCGCTTTCCATCGAAGATGGCAAAACGGTGGTTCATCACTCCCTTCTCTTTCCTCCCGAGCACCTTGACCAAGATTCCTTGTTGGATTAAGTAGGTAATTTTAGAAGTTTTGATATTTGCCTGTTTTGAATCGGCAATAACCCTCACCTTGATGCCTCGTTGTTTTGCTTTGACTAAAGCCTGAGCCATATCGTGGGAAGTCATTTCATGAATCGCCAAGTCAAGCGTTGAAGTGGTGGCCTCCATTTCCTTCAAGATGCTCTCTCGGAGGCTCACCCCTGGAGAAAAAAGTGTCTCGATCTCTGCGGTCGCAATGGATTCTTGGAGAGCCCCTATGAGGAAGAGAAGTAGAAAGAGTCCCCCTTTTTTCACTCTTTCCATTCTCTTTCCTTCACAATGGTACTGGCACGATATAAAAAATAAACGGCCGTTGCATTAAAGGCGACAAAAATGGAGATGGCCAACCAGAGGGGTCCGTAAAGATAGACGAAATAAGAAAACGAGATGCTGGCCAGGATGAAGAGGCTCCCCAGGAGGTAAACGATGTATTGTCTCCATTTAAATTGCCCCTTCATCTGTTTCAGTTCATCCGTGAAGAATACAATAAAGAGGATCAGGGCGATCAGTATGAAAGAAAACAGGACGAAATAGAGGAAGTAAGAATCCATCCATTCACCCCCGGAGGACAAGTGGAAGATTATATGATCAGTTTTTCATATCCTGAAGAATAAAGTCAAGATAAAAATCTGAGAGCTCTGGGAAAATACTTCACGCTCTCTTGATGACACAGATTTCAAAAGAGGATTTCACAGATTTTCCTGATTTTTCAATGAATTTCGGATCAGTGTAATCGGTTCCTAATCGGTGTAATCAGAGATTTCGGACTTTTTCAGAAATCTCAATTTTCCCTTCTTGGATTCCATCGTTTCAGCCACCACATTCAGAATCTGATTGAAATCGAAAGGTTTTGCGATAATAAAATCGAGGCCATACTCCTCCATTTTGTCTCGGTTCAGCTCCATCTTCCACCCCGTAATCATGCCTACCGGTGTGTGGGGATTCATCTTTTTAATGATCCTGCACACTTCCCAACCAGATATCCCGGGCATGCCCAAATCGGTCAGAACCATATCAAATTTCCCATTTTTAAAGAGCTGGATTCCTATTTCCCCATTCTCCGCCAGGGTCACTTGATGGTTGCCTTGAGCAAGAGTCCGAGAAAGCACGCTTCGGACAAACTCCTCATCATCGATCACCAGAATATGAGCCTTTCTCCCCTTTTTGATGGTTTGCGGAGAGACTCCTTCTTCTCTCCCCTCTCCTCCAATGGGCAAAATGATGGTAAAAGTCGTCCCATGCCCAACTTTACTTTCTACCTCGATCTCTCCTCCAAACCTTTTGATGATTCCATAAGACATACTTAACCCCAGCCCCGTATTGCTGAATGGCTTGGTCGTAAAAAAGGGTTCAAAAATCTTCTTCTTCACCTCTTCGGTAATACCCATTCCTGTGTCTGAGATCTGGGTAACAACCTCCTTCCTCTTACGAAATGTGCGGACATCGATCTTTCCCCCTCCGGGCATCGCCTCAATGGCATTGAAAATCATATTGGTGAATACTTCCCTCAATTCAGAGGCGTTCCCTGAAACCGGGGGAGTTTCCTCAAGGGTTGGAACGATTTCAATATGGACTCCTCTGCTCTGGGACTCGTCCTTCCATTTCGGTTTGGTAATCTCAATACAATCTTTGATAATGGCATTGACATCCACCTTAAAAAGTTCCTGATGAACCCTCTTGCTGGTGAAGTCCTGAAGCCGTCGGACCGTCTGGGCGCTATCCTTGGTTACCTTCTCGATTATCTTAAGGGTTTCCTTTAACTCTTCATCTTGAACAGTATAGAGAAGGAGTTGAGTATTTCCGAGAATGGCTGCTAAGGCATTGTTAAAATCATGGGCGACACCGCTGGCCATTTCGGCGAGGGCTCGAAGTTTTTCAGCCTGGAGCAACTGTTCCTCCATCTTTTTCCTTTCGGTGATGTCTTTGCTGAAGACGACATATTGGGTATCCCCTTTTGAATCTTTCATCACCCTCGCATTGATCTCTACATTTCGAACCTCTCCGTTTTCCCGAAGGACTTTTATTTCAAAGCGGGGTGACAATTTCTCTCCTTTTTCCCACCGGATCAGTCGATCGGCCATCAATTGTTTGCTTTCCTCATCAAGAAAATCTTTAAAATCAGTCCCGACCAACTTCTCCTGTGAAACACCCCGGATTTCTGCCAGTCTTTTATTGACATACTTAAATCGTCGATCTTCCCCAATCACACAGATTCCGTCATGAGCTCCCTCGACGACCGTCCTATATTTTTCTTCTGACTGCTTCATCCCCTCATAAAGCCGAATGTTTTCAATGAGGGTGGCTACCTGTCCTCCAATGATGCTGAGCAAACGGAGATCATCGTCTGAAAAGGCATTCAATGCTTTGCTCTGGGCATCGATCACTCCGATCACTTTTTGTCCCACCTTTAAAGGGACACATATTTCGGAACCAACACTCTCATCAAAAACAATATACCTAGAATCTTTTCGAACATCGTTCACTAAGAGAGATTCACCTTTTCCGGCCACCCACCCTGTAATCCCTTTCCCTAAACAAAGTCCAAGTTTCTCGATGTCCTTGATAGGATGGCCCATAAAGGAAGGATGGATGACCAATCTTTTTGTATTTTCGTCAATCAAGGCAATACCAAAGGCTTCAAACTTAAAGAAGTTATTCAAACTGCTCATGATCTCCTTTAACATCTTGTCCAGATTTAACGACGAGGCAGAGATCTTCATAATTTCATAAAGAATGGTCAATTCATCCAATCTCTTTTTCGTCTCTTCAAAGAGCAAGGCATTTTGAATGGAAATGGCCAGCCCAGACGCAATGGTATGGAGGAAATTAAAATGATTTTCTGAAAAGTGGTTGGTCTCTTTACTCCCGAAGTTCATTGTGCCAAAATTCTTCCCTTTATACTCCAAGGGAAAAACCAAGGAAGAATGAATCCCTTCTTTAAGTAATTTTTGGTCGACCCAGGAATCGCTTTTTCCGGTATCCGGCACAATCACAGGCATGCCCAACTCTATCGCTTTTGCAAAGGGTGTTCCCCTTTTTGGATGAATCACACCCCCCGCCAATTCTTCAGCCCTATAATCCTTTTCTAAGGCAAAATATTGAAACCCTTCTCCTCCCTCGTCCAAAAGGGTGATGGTCATCCTTTCCGAGTCGAATACTTTTTTTAATTCCAAATGGACGGCATTGATCACCTGTCTCACATTGAGACTGGAGGCAAGGATTTTATTGATATTATTAACCACTTCTTTTTCCCTTTCTAATCGTTTCTCCTCGGTGATCTCCCTGGCCAGATCGACCACCACGACCACTTCCCCTTCTTCATCATAGACAGGAAAGGTATAGTATTGGAAAATACCTTTTAAATATTTACTATCTCTCTCTCCAGATACAGATCTCTTTGTTTTTAAAGTCTCAGAAACATAGCACCCTTCACAGGGTTGGTCGGTTTGGTGGAGAATCTCAAAACATTTCTTTCCAATCATTTGGTCGGGTTTCAATCCAAACCTTTTAAACGCTGCCTTATTGGCACGAATGATTCGATAATCTTTATATCGAATGGTGATGAGGTCTGTCACCGCATCAAAGGTGGTCTCCCACTCCGATTTGGCTTTCTCCACATTCGAAAAAAGTTTCGCATTCTCCAGGGCGAGTCCGATCTGGGTCCCAAGGCTTTCCAGTAAATGAATCTCTCTTGGATTTAGAGTACGGGCAGAACGGCTCGAAAGAGTAATGGCCCCGATCGCTCTCCCTTTACTAATGAGAGGAATGCCCACGGTTAATCGAACTCCTTCCTCTCTCAAAAATGGAAGTATTCGAGAAGATGGATATTCATCAATCGAGACGATAACCGGTTGTTTCAATTCAATGGCCCTGCCAGCAACCCCTTCGCCATATTTTAAAACTTTCACATTTTCAATGAACATAGGGGAGAATTCCCTATAAAATTTCAGATCGAGAGTCTCTCCATCCTCGTTAAGGAGATGAACGGTCCCCATTTCAAAACTCGTTAAACTTAGTGCCTTATCTAAAGCGACGAGGAGGACCTTTTCCAAGTCTAAGCTCTGATTAATCAAAACGCCCAGATCATAAAGCGCTTGAAGTTCCTCTGTCTTTTGAAGTAGTTCCTCTTCCATCCTCTTCCGGAAGGAGATATCTTTAATAATCCCTTCATAGCCTATCAGGCGGCCTTCTTCATCCTTTCTCACGCTTGCGGTGATGAGGGTATCGAGAAGGGTCCCATCCTTTTTCTTCAATTTGGCCTCAAAATCTTTGACGAACCCCCGCTTCGCAATTTCATAAATGAATTTCTCTCGGGCCTCGGGATGGAAGTAAATATCCTTTACGAATGTCTCCAGCAATTCTTCCTTATTCTCATACCCCAGCATCTCCATTCCGGCATGATTGACATCGATGAATTTCCCGTCCAACGAAGTCATGTAAACCATGTCTTTCGACTTTTCGAAAACCCCTCGGTATTTTTCTTCAGCCTTTTTTAGAGCTTCTTCAGATCGCTTTAAATCCTGAATCATCTGATTGAAAGAGCCTGTAAGAAGTCCCAGTTCATCCTTCGTTGTGGCCTGGAGACAGATATTTAAATTTCCCTTTGCGACCTCTCCCATTCCATCGGACAAACGCTTAATCGGAAGGGTTAATTTCCTTGCTGAAAAGAGACTGAGGACAACGGCGACAGCCAAGCCGACCAAAATCCATATAAAGGCAGTATGGGCGACCTGCCTGAGGGGTGCATAAGCCTCTTTTAAAGGAACCTGGACAATCACCCCCCAACCCAATTTTTTGATGGATTTATAGGCACATAAAACCCTCTCTCCGTCGGGATATTCAAATTCTAAATTCCCCTCTTTCCCGGACACAACCTGGTCCACCATTGGAAGATGTCTCACATTTAATCCTAATAGAACTCGTCTTGTATCAGGATGGGCGATAAGATTCCCCTCTTTATCCACCACATAAGTTGATCCCTTTTTACCGATCTGGATTTGTGGAATCAAATTCCATAAATATCGAAGATGAATCTTTGCACTCAATACACCCACCGGTTTCCCTTTGTACTCATTAACAGGAACCGCAATTCCCATAGTGGGTACGATATCTTTAGTGAGAAAAAATTCTCCATAATAGGTCTTGCCTTTTGAGGCCACTCCGAACATCTCGCTCTTTGATTGGTTTTTTAGATCGTCTGGACCTATCACTTTATACTTTGAAACCTTAATCTTTTCTTTTCCTCTTTCATCTAAAAGAGTTAATTCCCAAATAGTATCACTTTGATAAAGGAGGTTTTCCAAAAGGTTATTGATATAGGGAGAGGAGCGGCCCATTTTAAAATCTTCATCATTGACAAGGGTAAGGAGGTTAGAGGTGACCTTTTCAAAAAAAGCCTCTGTTCTTTCAACCACCCTACTGGCTTTCATCCCTTCGGTCGCAATAACTGACTTCTTTAAATCTCTCTGATAGATTTGAATGATATTGAAACCTGCGATGGTCAGGGGGATGGTTGCTAATAAGATGGAAAAAATCATCCATTTTATTGTCAGACTTTTTCTGATCCTCTTTATCATCAATTGATCTCTCCCCTTAAGAATCGGGTTAATTCTGATTGGAGAATCCTCCATCCTTTTCCTGCCTTAATCGCTTTGATCCTCCCGAGACGAATATACTTCAAAAAGGTGGGTTTAGAGATCTTCAGATATTCAATCGCCTCATCCGTGGTTAAAACCAAATCTCTTTCCATCAAAGACATTGAATTACCTCCATTTGTTTTGATTTTCATGTATTTGAAGCAAAATATATGCCATGGAGTAAGTGAAAGGTTTTCGACTTCATAACTATTTGATTTTTAAGCTGATCCTCAATTTATTTAAGAAGAATCTCATATCAAAAACTCCTTCGTCAGAGACGACAAATTGTCAAAATGATAAAAAATGTTGTCAGACTCTTGAAGTGGGTCTTCTAATCAAACGATGGGAGAAGGATGGGAGAGGGGGATTTATTTAAACTAAATTGTGTTTAGACGCTTGGAGGTTAAGAGGTTTGATTGAAGAAGATTTTATGGAAAAAATAAGAGGTTCTGTTACATTTTATATTTTCCGAAGTCCTCGGGTTTCATATTCTCAATGATGGTTTTAAGTTCATCTCCCTCCTCTAAAAGATTGGAGGCAAGAATCCCCATTTGTTTTGTCGCCTCAATGACTGATTGCGTGACAAAGATAGGAGCCTTCACCCTTACCGCAAGAGCAATCGCATCGCTGGGTCGGCTATCCACAATCAGTTCTTCTCCTTCCACGTCCAGATGAAGATTGGCATAAAAAGTGTTTTCCTTTAAGTCATGGATGACCACCCGGTTGAGAGTGACTTGGAAGGTATCTAAAATCTGTTTCATGAGGTCGTGGGTCATGGGGCGAAGTGTCACGACTTCCTCGATCCCTCTTGAAATGGCCTCCGCCTCGAAAACTCCAATCCATATCGGCAAAGCCTTCTTTCCGGAAAGGTCCACTAAGACGACGACAGGGTTGGAGGCCTTGGGGTCCACCACAATACCCATTACCTTTACTTCCATCAATCCATTTTCCATATCCATCCCTTTAGAAATTTAACCTTTGGTGAACCTCTGGCCTGAACGGTCTTCACAAACTTCGCCTTACCGGTTCTGAAATTCAAACTTATTTTAACCTGTGGGATAGGGATGTCAACCCCACCTCTTGAGATTTCTGAAAAAGCCCAAAACCTCTGATTACGCACCTGCCTGCCCCGCCCTCGGTCGGGACCGGGGCCGGTAGGCAGGGATTAGATATGATTGCTTAGAAAATAAGGGCTTCGTCTAAAGGCAATGGTAAAGATGCCCGTTTCGTTAAATTGAAATTAACGTTTATCGTTGTCGAAGCTCGTATCGAGGCTCGTATATGGATGCTCGATACTCGAACTTCTAATTTCGAGCTTCTTGCTTCGATACCAGCGTCGTCACCCATAACCATTTGACTATCAATCCAAACGGGCCCTGAACCTAATATGGTACAGGGCGGGCCTCTTAACCCTAACCGTGACCTATTGACCATTTTCGTGGTTTGTGGGTGGCCTTACAGCCATGGCCAATTATACGGAAAAGATTTAGAAGAAGGTTTGGAATGGGAAAAGGTTGATCATTCTATCTTTTGTTTAATCAATCGTTTTCCCCACGGCCTCTGAGGAAATTTTTTCCCGGCGTATTATCCGGCGCCGATCCTTTGGAAAAGTGAGTGTGATCGTCGTCCCTCTCTTCAAACGGCTCTCCACCTGGATGTTTCCTCCTTGGTCCTCCACTACTCTCTTGGCGAAGGTCAATCCTAATCCCACCTGATCAGGTCGGGTAGAAAAAAAGGGCTCAAAAATTCGGTCCAGATTCTTTTTGGGAATCCCTTCCCCTTTGTCAGAGATCAAAACCCCGATGTTTCCCCTATCTCCAAAAAGGGATACCTTTACGATCCCCCCTTTTTTCCCCATCGGTGTTCGTGCCACAGCCTCCATGCTATTTTCCAAAATATAAAAGAGAGCCTTGGCGATGAGTTCCCTGTCCATGAAAAAATCCCCCTCCCCCTCCAAGCCACCGGTCTCCAGATTGAGGGAGATTCCCTTTTCGGCGGCCTCTTTCGAAAATGTCTGCAGGGCGTTCTCCACCACTTCTTGAATCCTTTCCTTTTGAAAAGTAGGTTTGGGGATCAGGACATACTCCTCCACCCGCTGGATCATGGTTTCGAGCCTTTTCGTTTCCTGAAGAATTTGATGAAGGTAGGATTTACCTTTGGGCGAAGCCGAGAGTGTCTTGAGAAGGCGCTGTGTGTATCCTCCAATGGCAACAACTGGATTCCGAATCTGATGGGCGATCTCCTCCACCATCATGCCAAGACTCGCCCAGCGCTCCATTTCCAATCTTTCCCTCTCCAGCTTCTTCAATCGTTGAATCTCTTGGAAGGAAAAAGAAATAAAAACCTCTCCTTCTTCCTTAAATGTGGTGGTGTAGAGGTGAACAAAAACCCTCGTCCCGTTCTTCTGCCTCAAAAGGGCTTCCCCTTCAAAGCCGTTTTTGTAAAGTGTAAGGTAGATGATGTTGGGGAGGAAGAAGGTCAGATCCTCTTCCAGGAAAAGCATCCTTATCCGCTCTCCTTCCATCTCTTCTCTCGAATAGCCGAAAAGACGTTCGGTATATCGGTTGGTGTAAAGAATTTTTGAGTGAGCATCGGTGAGGATAAAAGCCACTTGAACCAAATCGAGGAAATGGTGCCTGCTTTTTAAGATTTCAACCATCGTCGCCTCCATTGCAATATGATGACGAAGTCAGAAGATGAAGGTTAGAGACTAAATTCCACGCCTGCATCTGCCTGCGATAGGCAGGGCAGACAGGCCTTGCCTCAAGCTCTATAAGTGACCCCTATTTTATTTCATTGTAATTAAAAGTCAAGTTTTGTATCGACTCGCCCAAGATACTGAAGACAAGGAAAGGCGGGAGAACAGTAATCGTTCCTTGACAAATTCCGGTAATCTCGTTAGAAAATGAACAATTCCAAAATCAGTGGGGTTGAGGAAAGGCTGGCTTAAAAGGAGAAAAAGGTTGGGTTTAAAGGAACGGATCTTTTCGAAAGAGAGCAATTTCTATAAGATGCTTTCCGACCAGACCTCTAAAGCCCTTGAAGGCATGGAGGCATTGGGAGACTTTGTCCGGAACCCAAATCAGGAAAATGCAAATCGGGTGCGGGGGATTGAGGGGATTAATCGGAGCTCTAAATGAAGATTCAAACAGAGGTATTGATCATTGGAGGCGGCGCGACGGGCGTCGGGATTTCAAGGGATCTGGCATTGAGAGGAATTCCTTCCGTTTTGATTGAAAAGGGGGATTTCGCCTCCGGTGCCTCGGGTCGAAATCATGGACTCCTTCACAGCGGGGGAAGATATGCTGTCCTGGACCCCGATGCAGCTCGTGAATGCATCGCTGAGAATAAGATTCTCAGAAAGATTGCACCTCACTGCATTGAAGAAACAGGTGGCCTTTTCATCTCTCTCCCTGATGAAGGTCTCGATTACAGGGAGAGATTTCTTCGAGCCTGCGAAAAAGTGGAAATTCAGACCACCCTCTTGTCTCGCGATGAAGCCCTCGAATTAGAGCCCGAACTCCATCCCAATCTTCTCAGCGCTGTGAAGGTCCCGGATGGGGCGATCGATCCTTTTGCCTTAGTTTTAGAAAATGCTAAAGACGCGCAGGAACATGGAGCGAAAATCCTTCTTCATACGGAAATCACCTCTATGATCTTGAATGGGGATAAGGTCATAGGGGTAAGGGCAAAGGATCTCCTCCAGGGCGAGGAATATACCATCGAGGCCTCTTATACCATCAATGCCACGGGAGCCTGGGCGAACCAAGTTCTCAAGCTTGCTGGCCTCCACATCGGCATGGCTCTCTCCAAGGGGTCCATGCTGATTACTAACCGGAGGCTCACCCATTGCGTCATCAATCGTTGCAGGCCTCCATTGGATGGCGACATCGTTGTCCCCAACCATACAGTATCCATTCTGGGAACAACTTCAATTCGTCTAGAAGAGGTTGAAAAGTTCGAGGTCACTTCGCAAGAAGTCTCCCTCTTAATTAAGGAGACATCCCAGATGATCCCTGCCATCCAGGAGACCAGGTTTATCCGGGCTTATGCAGGCATCAGGCCTTTATTTCAATCCGAAGAAAAAGGGAATGACCGTGCGATCAGCCGGGGGTTTGTACTCATCGACCATGGGAAAAGAGACGGGATAAAAAATCTGATCACCATCACGGGTGGGAAATTAATGACCTACCGGTTGATGGCAGAAAGAACTTCTAATCTCATCTGTGAAAAGATGGGAAGGAATGTGCCTTGCTCGACTCATTTGAAACCTCTTCCTGGTGTAAACAGACCTACCCGTCTAAAAGAACGACTTGAACAATTCTCAACAGACCGAGGAGAAACCGTCTGCGATTGCGAGCTAATTCCAAGGAAAGAAGTTGAAGAGGTTTTAGGGGGAGAGAAATTAAAAGACCTTCAAGATATCTTTCACCGGACACGTCTTGCAAAAGGGACATGCCAAGGGGGTTTTTGTGTCTATCGCCTCTTCGGAATTCTACACGATTTAAGAATTGCAGAGGGAAACTCCAACAAAATATTAAAAGGATTTCTTGAGGAGCGGTGGAAAGGAATCCGCCCCATTCTCTGGGGAACAGCACTCAAAGAAGAAGAATTGATCGAGTCCATTTATAAGGGAATCTTTAACCTTTAATAATAAGTTCGGTAGGGAACGGTTTGAAACCGTTCCGTAGGGGAGTTCAAAGACAATAAGTTATGAGTTCAGGGTTCGGAGTATTTAATTAAGTCTTTTTCTCCGAACTCCGAACTAAAAGCTCCAAACTAAAGGTTTAAAAATGCATTACGATCTCATCGTCATTGGAATGGGACTCTCAGGGCTGATGGCAGCTAAAACGGCTGCGGAATCTGGCCAAAAAGTCCTCATCATTGGAAAGGGGATGGGTTCTCTCTCACTCTTTTCAAATACGATCGATGTTCTGGGAAGTCTCCATAATACCATCAAAATGAAAGACGGCCTTTCCCATTGGATCAAAGACCATCCCGAACACCCTTATTCTAAAGTAGGCTTAGAAAAAATTGAGAAAGCCCTCTCCTCCTTTCTTTCTCTTTTTCCATCCCCTTATTCTTTTCAATCTATCGACAATGGAAACTCTCTCCTCCCGACAGGTGCAGGAACATTCCGGCCCACGTATCTCATTCCCCCCACAATGACTGCCGGAGTGAACCTTCAACCTAGAAGCAGTCTCCTCGTGGGCTTTAAAGGATTCAAAGATTTTTACGCCAATTACGTAGGGGATCAACTAAAATGCCGCGCCATCATCCTTACTCTTCCAGAAGTTTTTGGACAGGAGGTGGTTGCACCCGCACTCGCAAGGTGGATGGAAAAGGAATCCTTTAGAGAAAACATTGGCAAAGAGATAAAAAAACAACTCCAGGGTGAAACGCGGGTAGGTTTCCCTGCCCTTTTAGGAATACACAACCCCGCTCAGGTCAAGGAAGACTTAGAGAAAATCACTGGTACTCAGGTTTTTGAAATCCCTATTCTCCCTCCATCCATTCCAGGAATGAGAATCTTCAACCGTTTTAAAGAATGGCTGATCCAGAAAGGGGTCACCTTTCTCTTAGGCTATTCCGTTTCAAATGCCATTCTGAAAGACAAAAAATGTGAGGGGATTGAAGTGCTTCATCCACCTGTAATCAATTCCTATTCTGCTGACCGTTATCTCCTTGCCACAGGACGGTTTATTGGAGGAGGTCTGAAAGCTGATACGGAAAAGGTCTCTGAATCGATCTTCAATCTTCCTGTTTACCAGCCCGAATCACGAGAGGATTGGTTTGGAAAAAATTTTTTTACGGATCCTCCTCACCCGATACATCGGGCTGGTATTTTAACGGATTCATCTTTTCGACCCATTGGGGAAAGAGGAGACCTGATTTTAGAAAATGTGTGGGTGGCGGGCTCGATCTTAGCCCATCATCACTCTATTGATGAAAAATCAAGGGAAGGGATCGAGATCGCCACGGGTTATACTGCAGCCAAACGGGCATTAGGAGTTTGATAAAATTCAATAACCCCCATATGTAATTCTGTCATTCCCGCGGAAGCGGGAATCCAGAAGAAATGATAAGGCTATAGATTCCTGCTTTCGCAGGAATGACAATAAAGAAAGTTAACATAGATGCTTTGAGGTCACGTTATCTCAAGGTAATAAGAACACCGATGAAACAAAGTTGGCCTAAAAATAACTCCGATGTTTGTATCCGCTGTGCGACCTGTATGGCAGTTTGCCCTGTTTCAAGGGTGACCCCAAAATTTCCAGGACCAAAACAGGCAGGTCCTGGGGCTGAGCGATTCCGAAGACCAGGGGAGCCTTCTGTCGATGATTGGATTGACCTCTGCATCGGATGCCACCTCTGTGATCTGGTCTGTTCCTCTGGAGTAAATATCTCTGAACTGAACCTCATTGCCAAGTCAAAATACCTGGATGAAAAAGGAAGGCCCTTCCGGGATTGGCTCCTCACTCATTCCTATCTTTATGGTTGGCTTGGATCTCTTTTCTCTCCTATCGTCAATACTCTCATTCAGAGTTCTACGGTCAAATGGATCGCAGAGACCATATTAAGAATAGAAAGAAGAAGAGAAATCCCCACGTATGAATCCACTACCTTCAGACAATGGTTTAAAGAACACCATTCAAAAGGCAATAAAAAAGTCGTTTCGACTCGAAACCGAGTTGCCTACTTTTATGGATGCTATACCAATACCAACGAGGTCGATGTAGGAAAGGCAACTGTCCAAGTCCTCGAGGCAAATGGATTCGAAGTCATTCTCCCTACTCAGCGTTGCTGTGGCATCCCCATGCTCGGCAATGGAGATTTCAATGGGGCGAGAAAAATGGCGCGTTATAATGTTCCTTCCCTTCTGAATACGATTCATTTTGGTCTTGAAATCATCTTCTCGTCAACCAGTTGCGGTCATATGATCAAACACGAATATAGCCACCTGTTATCGATCCCAGGAGCAGAAGAGGTAGCTCAGCATTTTTTCGACATCTTTGAGTATTTAAGGAATTTAAAAGAATCAAATGACCTTAATACCAATTTCAAGGGACTCTCACTGAAAGCAGCCTACTTTGCCCCATGCCATTTAAGAACCTTGGGAATCGGTCTTCCTGTCCTTGAAATTCTGAGGCTCATTCCAGGCCTAAAAATTGACAATATCGAGACGGATTGTTGCGGAATGGGTGGAACCTTTGGTTTCAAGAAGGAAAAATATGAAATCTCTCAGGAGATCGGAAGAGATTTAGCAGAGGCTGTTGATCGTTTAAAACCTGAGATCATCCTCTCGGACTGTGAAGGTTGTCGCATGCAAATCCGCCACCTCACCGGCCTGAAGGTACTTCATCCCATCCAGATTCTGAGAGACGCACTTACTTAAAAATATGATGGAGAGATTGGGTGATGCGGAGATGGGTAGAAACATCTCTGTAGACCGGGCACCAAGAACCTCGCTTCATCTTTTGTGCTGCTTGGTAGCACACTTTCACAAAGAGTGGGGATTAGTCTACGTTAAGGGCCGAAGATTTCTGGTTGGAAGAGGGAACATTGCCGTTGAACAATGGGTACACCGTACGGTCCACGGGCAGATTAGGGCGTCTTCTTTAAGTCTCGCATTTTAGTAAGAAGGGTTGAATATTGATAGAGCGCCTTAAGCAGTTCTATGGTGAACTCAACTGCCACATCCAATTCGGGTCTGCTGATCTGGTTGTAGGTCTTGGCTTCAATGTGAGCAGCATCATTTCCGAGGAGTCGCAGCTCGTCCATAGCATCGAACAACTCTTGTGGAAGCACGACTTTCGTCTTCAGATCCTTTATTCTATCCTTAAGGTCCTTACCATTAGCGCCGCGTTCTTCGCAGATCTCCTCTAGTGTGCGTCGGATCATGATGGCCGCAGCGACATAGCTTCCACCTGCGTGACAACTGATGGCTTCGTCGAATGTTTTGAGGATTTCCGCAGGAATATTCTGTGTGTTGAACGGGATTCGGACAGGAGGATACTGAAAGAGAAGTTTATTTCCTTGAGTTATGACGAAAAGGTGCCCATTGCAAGAAGGTTCCGGACACATCCTTTGGCCACACAAGAAGGCATTGCCAATGTGCACGTCGCGATCAATTACCTCAAAAGTCCCCCTGTTGCCGCAATGTGGACATATCGTGGAAACTGGGCTTCCTGCCGTAGGTTCTTTCGTATTGACTTTCAGTTTCATTTTTATCTAATACCTAACATTCATTATTGCGCCAAGATATGGACTTTGTTCGAAATTTACAGAGCTTGCCCCTCAATTACTAGTTGCAATATACACATATTATGGAAATTGATCAATCAAAATTTTCAGGAAGAAGTTGGTGCCAGATTTTCGGTGTCTGCAGGATCAAATCCTTGCTTTCAGCGGTGTGCTAAATGTAATTCCAATGCCTAATGACAATGAAGCCTTGCCACTTTTTTCCAAGAAATCCCTCTTTGTCAGAACTCTTATATTTTCATCAATAGTCATAAGTTCGTTCACTATAAAAAAGTGCAAGTGATCTTATGGAAATTTTAGTTTTGAGACAATTTCTTGGAGCACCTGTCCTAAGGAAGGTTGTTGTGCTCCAAGGATGCCTTGAGGAACATGTTTATGGGATGGGTACGTAGGAAGGTTTCTTGCTGCTGGGTCATTTGCATTATCATAGCGGAAGATAGAGAGGTTCCCTTTTCGATAGTTATAAGCATATTTAACAACCTTCAGTGTTGGCTGGGTGATAATAAATTCCTTGAAATCGAGCTGTGAATTGTCGGCAAAAATTAAGGTTCCTTTTACCAGACCGACATTGGGAGGACGTTCTTCATAGTTAAAGGATGTAGATGTAACAAAAAGTGTTTCTGCTATAAGGGCTTGTAGGGTAGCCAGATAGTTTTTCAGGGGCATATTGTTAAATGTTCAAGGCTCTCCAATTGCTCCTGTAGGTGGCGACGAATCTCCAGTTCACCTTCCAGTTCGAGGAGATCCATGTCTTGGTTTTCAGGATGGGGAACTTTGCCAGCCAAAAGAAGGTCAGGGTCTACTTTAAGCTCGGAAGCCAATTGCTTAATCCTCTCCTCAGTTTTCACAAGGCTCTGAGAGAGAACGGACTTTTGACGCTCAATAGCATCCTTAAGAACTGGGATTGCTTTTTCTGGCTCAGGAGTGCTGATTTCAATTTTTTGCATAGCATCTCTCCTTTTAAAGAATTATACTGTTTTTCTTTCAAGAGCGTCAATATAAATAAAAAAACCTATCACCTTATTTCCCCCTCCACCCCCTCTCCCGCCAGGGGAGAGGGGGTGGAGGGGAGGCACTATCACCCTATCAGTAAATTTTCGATGTCCGCAATGCTTTGAAATACAAAGTCAGGTTGATCGGAAGTGTGTTTGTATTGCATGAGGGTCTTTTCATCAGTAACTCCGGTCAGGACAATGCCAGTTGCAATCCCTGCTGCCTTTCCCATCTTGATGTCCGTCTCGAGGCGATCTCCAATGAGGATACACTCTTCAGGTCTTAATCCCATTACATCCAATACAGTTTGAATCATAATAGGAGTGGGTTTACCCACGATGACTTCAACTTTCTTTTCTGTCACTGCCTCAATAGCAGCAATCATCCCGGCGCAATCAGGGATCTCTCCCCCTTCTACTGGACAGGTCCGGTCAGGATTGGTAGCAACAAAATGGGCTCCAAACTTCTTAATGGCCTGGAAGGCAATATTAAGTTTTTTATAATCAAATGTCCGATCAAACGCTACAACCACATAATCAATCTCTCTTGGCTCATCTGTGATTTTAAAACCAGCCTTTTCCAATTCTTCTATAAAAGGAGTCTCCCCTACCACAAAGAGCCTCGCCTCAGGGGCAATCTTTTTAAGATAATTGGTCATCACAAAGGTGGAATTGATGACTTCATCGGGGTGAGTGGGAATGCCGAGCCGGGTCAGCTTTGCTGCATAACCTTCGCGGGTCTGAAGGGGTTTATTGGAGAGGAAAACAACTTTCCTCTTATTTTCTCGAAGCAGTCGGATCACGCCATCGGCCCCCGGAATCAGCGTCTCGCCTCGATAGATCGTCCCATCCAGGTCGAAGATAAATCCTCTAAACATCCTTGCCCCCTCTTCTCCCATCTCCTTTAGAATGAAAGGAGAACCTTTTGAATCAAATAGAAACTTAATCCGGCCATCACGGCTGAGGCTGGGATAGTAATAAACCAAGCCAGGACGATATTCTTCGCCACTCCCCACCGGACGGCCGAGATCCTCTGACCAGCTCCAACACCCATGATGCTGGAAGAAACGACGTGTGTCGTGGAGACCGGACCTCCCACCAGTGCAGCCCCTAAAATGACC
>Ga0214473_10003988_pt1 | contig 17759 bp, 18 predicted proteins | sample RVTome_7_FD_203509 | JGI IMG/M metagenome (GOLD analysis project Ga0214473, IMG submission 203509) | Soil microbial communities from uranium-contaminated site in the Upper Colorado River Basin, Wyoming, United States - RVT98D197 | ecosystem: Environmental > Terrestrial > Soil > Contaminated >... | reverse complement strand
CGAAAACATGCCTCGGCAGCAGTTGACACTGACGGACCGACACGCACACGAACACGCCAGATAGCAGGGCGGTGCGGAACGAGGGTAGAATCCCCTCGTCTAAGAGCCGAGGACTGTTACAGGTCTTGACAGGAGGCGCGCTCGATGGTCGTCTCTAGAAGAAAGCTTGGATTCCTGGCCATGGCTGGGGTTCTCCTCGCCGCATTGCTCATCGTTGGCTGCCAGGACAGGCCCGACTGGATGGGCACCAGTTCCACCGCGACCCTCCCAGCGTCAGAACCATCGTTCCACCGGGAACTCTCCGGTGCGGGCTACTACACCGTATTGGTGCATACGGTGCCGGAGGGCGACACGCCGGTCATGGAAGTGTGGGTTTGGGTAGACCCCGGCAAGCAGACCCGGGCGACCTATGACGCCATCTACGACCACGCAATCGCCTTAGCCAAGAAGTATGGAATAGCGGACTCTACACGAGGGCGGCTGAGAATCGTACTTTTCGACGCGGCACCAGGACAGCCGATATACGACCATATACTCGAGTCAAGGGACTTCTCTCTCGCGAGCGGCGGGGACTAAGAGGGACGCCCTAGCATTACCCCTTGTGGCACACTCCCGTCCCTGCCGGACACATGATGAACTGAGGTAGGATGAAGGCGCAAGTGTCTGCCAGGGGAAAAGGCGTCGAACTGAGCATCCAAAGCACCTGGCCACGCATCGCCGTCAGCGCCTTGGCTGGAGCCGCTGTCGCAGGTGTCCCCTATGTTCTTATGTATCTGACCATCTGGGATGAGTCCCGGCGCTTCAACGCCGACTGGCCTGGTTTCATTGCCTTCTTCGCTGCGCCTCTATTGGGCTCCTTGGTGTTCACCCTCATCGCTGCGCGAGGGGTCGACACGACTGACTGGCTTGGGAGTGGTGCCTTCACATTCGTCATCGCCCTGGCAATGGCCGGAGCCTGGGGCTCACAGGCCAGAGACGAAGGGCGTCGCTATGAGCACTTCTCCTTTGGATGGGCCATCTCCGCTGGGGCGATCATTCTCGTTGTGGGCTTGGTGGGCGCAGCTTGCGGGCTAATGATCGCTCGCTTCCTGCTGCGTCGGAGCGCGAATGGTGCTCGCAGGTCGATCAGACCCTGGCATGTCGGAGCCGTAATAGCCGTCGTCGAACTCGTCTCCGTGGGAACCCTCGCGGCTCTTAACGCGTAGTACCGCCAGTCCCCGCGGGCTCCCCAGGCGTCCGTACCAGGTACGTCTCTTCGCCTCTTTGCGCTAGCTTCACGCCCCCGTTGCCCTTCAGCGCTCGGGAGGCACTGACCACATCGACTTCCGGATGAGCGCACAGAGCGACGGAAACGCGAATGGCTACGACACGGCGGTCCGGATCCTTCTGAGGACACAATCGGCCAGTCTGGGCGAACCGCTCGCCCTGGGCACATTGGCCATGGAGCTGGTCGACGTGAGGTCGACATCCCCCTGACCTCTCCCGCTGTATGTTACCGACCCAGTGAGTCCAGCTTCAAGTGAGCAGAGATCTGCAGCGCCTTGCCCGTTCTCGATAGATAAGGCAGCGAAGAGCTATGATGTAAGGCCCGGTCTATGAGGCCGGCTTTTGCGTGTTTCGGGCGAGTTCGGTGGCAATTCGGTGGCAAACTCGCCGCGAGGAGCCGGACCCGGGGTGCCCGACTCAGAATGAGACGGACGTGAGGACACCTTAGAACACAGCTACCGTCGACGCAACCGCCAGGTAGTCCCTGGATTCGACGCGGCGATGCCCTGACCCGCTAATCCCCCCATCGCTTGTCCTCGGCCGGCGAGCAAACGACCAAGGCGAGCCGGTTCGGGGACCTAACCACCAGGTTTTGATGGGAACCCGACCGGGCACTCTCTCTCAGGTACCCGATCGCGAGTCCCTCGAACACACGAGCAGAAATGAGGTGGAATGATGGCGGGTCTTGCCGAGACGATGGTCTGTGGAGTTGTCCGCGCCGAGAGCTACGAGCGGGCGAAGAAGTTCTATGGGGAAGTCCTGGGCCTCAAGCAGGGACAGGAGTTTCCCGGCCCCGGGGGCGGGGGGATGTTTGAGGCGGCCGGCGGGACCATGCTGATGGTCTATGAGAACGCCGGCCTGAAGGCCCCGGAGAATACGACGCTCGGATTTGGCATCTCCGCGGACCGCTTCGATGTCATCATGGCCGCTCTCCGTTCGAAAGGGGTGGTTTTCGAGGAGTACGACATCCCCGAGATGGGCCTGAAGACGGTAAACGGCGTGGCAGAGATGGGTGGGATGAAGTCGGCGTGGTTCAAAGATACCGAGGGCAACATACTCAACCTCGCTGTGATGTAGACCGAGCGGCGCGCCCGTGCGGCCGCGAGGGAGGCGAGGCGTACTACGCCAGCCCGGGCCACACCCCGCTGCTCTTCGCCGGCACAGAGCTGGTCGAGTTCACCCCCACCGACGAGCTCGCGGCGATCATGAGCGTGATGGCCAAGAACCTGAAGAAGTAGAGGGGCCTGCATAGGGGTCTATGCCACGAACCGTGCGAGCGCTACCGGGGGTTCGAATCCCCCCTCTCCGCTTCAGAAAGCCAAGAATCGTGCGCCAAAACCCGGCCGGTGAGGCCGGGTTTTGGCGTCGTTGGGCCGAGTTCGAGGGCAGGTCGGGGGCGAACGCTGCAGTAACCGACAGCAGCCAATGGATCAGGACGGTCCGAAGCGCATGGGACATGTCGACCCTACCCCCCCGAAACGCGAGCGCGGGTCTACGGAAAGTCGCCGCTTGGTGAGGCGCGGACCGGACGCGTCGGCGACGCTGGCGGTGGGTAGAAAGAGGAGGACACCGACCAAAGGAGCACCCGATGCCTCAGTACGGAATCCTTGTCTACTTGCCAGCGCCCGCCGACCCCATGGCACTCACTCCCGACTACGTGGAGCTGCTCGAGCGCTACCCGGCCCAAGTCGAGGAGCTGGGCGGCAAGGTCCTGGGCGGTTCCTACTTCTCGGGGCGGCGGGGATTCGCGTTCGAGCCGAGCACGACGGCGACGGCAATCCGCGGCGACATGATGCGCACTGGTCCGCTCGTCGAGTCCGATCTGGTTGTCGCCGGATTCTACGTGCTGGCGGCGCCCGACTTAGACGTCGCGGTGCGAATCGCCAAGCTCAACCCCGCTACCCGCGACGGCGGTGTCGAGGTGAGGCCGCTATTCGTCCCGCCCGCCGAGTGAGTCACGAGGGTAATCAGCTCAGTCAGCGTGGCGTGTGCATGATGCCGTGACATTCTCCCTCGTTCCGCAAGACTTCAATATGTAGGGTCGAGTCTTCCGACCCAACCGGCCGCGAAGTATGGTCACTTCGCGGCTTACTTCTTCGCCGCTGGTTTCGCCTTGGCCCTATTGAAGTCCACCCCCGCCCGAACGAGCACCTTCAACGAACTCTCGTTGACTTCATTGTCCTCATAAAGGTCAATCGTGCGCCATTTCTTGCCCTCAAGCCCGTTGTTGAACAACTTGTTCGGGTCGGGAAGCCTGGCGCCTTCGTAGAAAGTCAGCTTTACCTTGTCTTTGAAGGCGTTGGCAACACAGACTATGCCATGGTCGGAAAAGACCGGAGAGCCCATCCATTTCCATTCCTCGACAATTTCCGGGTCAGCTTCGCGGATGATTCTCCGCAGGTTGGCCAGCATCTTCCCTCGCCAGTCGGTGAGCCCTGCAATCAACTCGTCAATTTGTTCACTTGCGTTCATTGCTGTTTCCCCTGCCCCCGGTTCCGGCTTCGGCACCTGCCGGATCTCGAGGACGTCCGGCGATCCGTAGCGTGTGTTGACGACCGCTCTCATCGTCCCCCGCAATCTTGCCACGCATCCAAGACCAGCGCTCCGAGCGACGGGAACAATGGGGCCTGTCGTACCGCTGTGGCGCGCAACCGGTACCGGGGGTTCAAATCCCCCCCTCTCCGCTTAATTGCAGGGGTTGCTTGAGACGAAACCCGGCCCACAAGGCCGGGTTTCGGCGACTTCGGGGGCAATTCGGGGGCAAACTCGCCACCACAGGGCTAGACTTGACCCGTAACCACCCGCGCGCGTTCGTTACTGCTGGGCCGACATCCGCCCGACCTCGGTAGCCAGATCAAACGTGCGAATGGTTACTTCTTCCAGCAATTCGCGGATCTTGGCGAGACGCTGCTTGAAACCGTCGCTCGCGCGCCAGTCCTCGACTACGCGCTCATCGGGCCATGCTCCAACGCTTCTGAAACGGGCCGGATCTTCCTTGTCCCGCAACAGCTTGCCCCACCCGTTGGGGCCGTATTCATTGGTGCTCCACTCGGCCATCTCCCGCCAAGCATCCACGAACTCTTGCTCGCGGCCTGGCTTCACGTGCCAATCCCCAGACGTATAGACGGCCATGATGCGCCTCCTCTCGTAGGTAGTGTGTGTTCCTACTTCCCGCAATCGGGACCAGGTAACCGTCGATCAGGCCATCCGGGCACGCGAGTTCGTTTCGGTCCTGCTTCTGTTGGCTCCCGTCTATCATGGTCCCTTGGGACCTGCCGACCAAAGACCGTTGTGCCGCGCATGCGGTACCAGGGGTTCGAATTGCCCCCTCTCCGCTTTGGAAAGCCAATAATCGTGTGTCAAGACCCGGTCGACGGGCCCGGCCTTTCGCATGTTTCAGGCGAGTTCGGTGGCAATTCGGGGGCAAACTCGCCACCACGAGACGGACGCGAAGACACCGTCTATAACTCCCGTGCTAGCGCGGTGGCCTGACGATTCCTGAAGATCGCGGCAGTCCATTCCCCGAGTCGCCCCCCGGGACTCTCACCGTAACGTGCGCCATCGACTTCCGCGAAGCGCTGCTAGAGCCGCGGCAATAATGAATGCGGCGGCGGCCACATAGAGGGCAATCTGCAGCGTCACGGCAAATGTGCTCATTTTCCAGATAAGGGGGCTGGTCCAGGGCAGGGCCGCATTCTGCAGAAACATGACCCGTTCTAGATCGGCATGACTGACGGGTGGTCCGTAGATCACAAGGAAGATCGCCACCGGAGCAAGTGTGGAAGCATGCCAGCTCCACTCGGCCCCGTCTCTGGTAGCTCGATACAGGGCGACCGCGCCGATGACAGCGGCCACGCCCAAGAGCATTACCGGACGATAGAAGCTCGGGGTCAAGGGACCAACCACGGTTCCCATGCCGGGAGGATGCATCCATCCGTGGATCCATGCGACGTTGTAGAGGGCGAAGCCCAGCTCCACAAGAATCACGAACAAGCCTACGCTGGCTGCTCCTAGTCTCACTCTTGCACGTGTCATGACCGCACCTCCCAACGGGCAAGCGCTTCAAAGTCTAGCAGCACGACCGCCTGTAACACTCTCGCCCCTGCCGGACATATGATGAAGTGTCATAGTAGAGCTAGCGGCGCTCCGGGCGCACCGCAGCCCGGGCTTTCCACTCGCCAAGAGGAGGAGGAAACGATGAAGCACCGTCGCCTACTGCGCTGCCATCCGCTGCCCCCACGTCCGTCGGCCCGGCACCCGATCCTCGCGCTTCTGGGAGCGGTCTTTCTTCTCCTTCTCGTCGCCCCCGTCGCGCTCGCGGCTCCGCCCGTCGATGGCTGGCAGACGACGTCGCTCTCCGAAGACGTGGGCCAGCGTGTGCACGCCCGGATGGACGACGGCCGCGTGGTGTGGCTGGACGGAAGACCTCCAGCAGCTACACCGATAGTGCTCCTTGACGTGGCGACCGGGCAGAGACAGGTGATCGCCCCTGACGGTAGCTCACCGGAGATCGACGGCGACCATGTGGTCTACCTCGGCCCCGGCGATCCCAGCTCCTCCGGACCGGAGGGGGGCGACGTCTTCCTCTACACCATCTCTACCGGGGAGACGAGGCGCCTGACAAACGACGCCGAGACCAGGTCCAACTACTGGCTGAGCGTGCAGGGAAACACGGTCACCTGGCTATCCGCGACCAGGATGGCGGGCGACACGTCCCTTCTCCTTTACGACATCGTAAAGAACCAGACGGTGACCTTGGCCGCGGGGGAACCAGGAACGGGTGGTCCGGCCGGCGAGTATGTGGCCGATGCCGAAAGTGTCGTCTGGACGAGCGAGCCTGCCTACGTGCCCGGGGGACCGGTTTCCCAAGTCTGGCTCTACTCCGCCACGAGCGGCGAGAGCCGGGAGATCCCCTCCCTGCGCAACTACAGCCTCGCCGCTCTCGCGGGAGACATACTGCTGGCGTGGCGTCAGTGGAGCACGGAGGGTGGCGTGCAGCACTTCGTCAGCTACAACCTCGAGTCCGGGGAGCTGCGCCCGCTGGATGCGGTGCCCGGGGGGTCGTCGCCCGGGCAGTATGCGGCAGATGGGAGTACCGTCGCCTGGGCAGGCTATGCCGACGGGTCAACCTACCTGGCGCTCAGCAATCTCGCCACCGGGCAGACCAAGCGGATACTCACCACCGGGTATGACGTGGGCGGCCTCGTCCTCCGCGGCAATCTCCTCCTCTTCCATGGCATGTTCCGCGGGCGCAACGTCGGCACCAACTGGAACTACCTCTTCGTGTACGATCGCGCCCGTGATGTCGTAACCCGGGTGGACACACTGACCGCCTTCACCACCAGCTACGCTACGGACGGCACCTACGTCGCCTCCACCACCAGCAACTCCTGGCCCACCTATAGCTGGGGCGATCGGCAGCAACTCCTCCTGGCCGGCCCCACCGTTCCCAAGACCCCCGCATTCCTGGATGTGCCGGGGACTCACCTCTACCGCACGGCCATCCAGGGTTTGAAAGAGCGGGAGATAGTGGGTGGGTATCCGTCCACTGCCGGTGCCCTCTTCCACCCCGACGCCACCCTCACCCGGGCACAGTTCGCCAAGATGCTCGCTCTTGCCCTCGACATTCCGGTGGATCCCGCTGACGTCGCTCCCTTTGACGATGTGGCCCCGGGCCTCTTCCCCGGCGCCTACGTCGCTGCTTTGGCGGAGCGCGGGATAGCGCAGGGTACCGGACCCCGCACCTTCTCCCCCTACGCCACCCTCACTCGAGCGCAGCTCATGACTTTGCTCGTGCGCGGGATCGACAAGGTGAAGCCCGGGGTCCTCGGAACGCCTCCAATGACCGGCTATCCCCAAGGCTACCCGGGTGCTCTCGGTCCCTTCGACCCCACGCACGCCCCTTTCATGCTCCGTGCTGAGTTGAACGGACTGGTCGACGGGCTGGTCGGTTACGGGTTCGGCGGCAAGTGGGATCCCTGGAGACCGGCGACCCGGGCCGAGGCGGCGCAGGCGCTATGGAACTTCCTGGGGAAGGAAGGGCGCCCGGCGCCATGGACCCCGTGAGGCGCCCGTGTCGGACCAGCTGGGGCGCCCCGACGACCCGAGTCCTCTCTGGTCGCTGAGGCCGGGTCTTCGCGTTTCTGGGGCGACTTCGGTGGCAATTCGGGGGCAAACACAACGACACTCACTGGTGCCAGACGTACGGGGCAACACCGGAGAGCACATCGACCTGACCCCTTGCTCGTGTCCGTGAGATCCTTTCGTAGCTACCAAGCTTGACCGCTGCGTGCTTTGTGTCCTCCGCGCTGAATGCCCCATAGTGGACGGGTCGCCGACGTGCACACGCGAACCATGGGGGGGATCCATGACCGTGCCTAGGCTGATGGCAGTTGCGGTTGCTCTTCTCTGCGGCTGCATTCTTGTCGTGACGGGGTGCGGCTCGGCAGATACCGCTATCACCACCATCACCACAATCACCACCGAGACCGCGCAACTCTACCCCGTCAGGGTCAGCGGCAAGTGGGGATTCATCGACAAGACCAGCACGATCAAGATCGAGCCTCAGTTCGCCGGCATCCGCCGCCTGGACGGAGCCGGTGACTTGATCGGATTCTTCGAGGGTCTCGCGGCGGTGGCCGTCGGGGAGAACGACGACGAGAAGTGGGGCCACATCGACACCTCCGGCGCCAGGGTGATCGAGCCGCAGTTCGACGTCGCCGGAGGCTTCTCCGAGGGTCTGGCCGCCGTGGGACGCAAGACGGGGATGGACGGCGAACTGTTCTATGAGGTGGGCTACATCAACACGTCCGGCATCCTCGTGATCCCTATGGAGCGCAACACTGGCTCGGACTTCCCCGAGGGTCTGGGCATGTTCACTGTTATGGGCGTGGGCTACCCCTCCTACTTCATCGACAAGACCGGCGCCTGGGTCATCGAACCGCAGTTCTACTGGGCCAGCGAGTTCCACGAGGGTCTCGCCGCCGTCGGGTGCTTCGAGAACGATGTTGTGACCTACGGCTACATCGACACGACCGGCACGATGGTGATCTCTCCGCGACAGTGCACGGCGGCTGAGCCCTTCTCCGGTGGCGTAGCCGCGTTGACTGGGCTGGGGAGCGTCGGCGATCACCAGACTCCCAGTTACATCGACAAGACCGGCAAGGTGATCTGGCAGGGGGAGTAGGGTCGAAAACCGTTGTGCCGCCCAAGCGGTACCGGGGGTTCGAATCCCCCCCTCTCCGCTTATTTACAGGGAGTTCTTGAGACGAAGCCCGGTCAGTGCGGCCGGGTCTTCCCATGTTTCAAGCCAGTTCGGGGGCAATTCGGGGGCAAACTCGCCACCACGAAACGGAACGAGACGGACGCGAACGCAGAACCGGCTGACGGCCGCGCTGGTACGGCGCCCCGCGCGCCGGGCCGCAACTCCAGGACGCAGCAGCCTCCCTGTGCACACGCTGTACGACCCGTACATCATCTGCACCTCGGTTTTTGGCCGCCTTGCACGTTCCCCCCTCGACACGTCTCCAGCATGCGGGCAAGTGAAGGGGTAGGATGAAGTGGGGATGTCGTGTAAACAACGCGACCGGCGATCTCCTCCCCGAGCCCAACATAGCCACCACCGAGGACTTGATTGTCGACAACGGGGACTATATCTGCATTGACGCCCTTCACTGGGGGCTCTATGTGCTGCGCTGCACGGTGTAGAGAGAAGGGCGGAGAAAGGAAGAGCTAACCGCATTTGGCATACCGCCTGAGATAGGAAGGGGGCTACCGACCGAGACAAGGTATCAAACGTATCTATCTTCCGCTTGAGTTCGAATACTGAACAAAGACTTAATCTTTAAAGGAGATACAAAAAATGATGCCAGGATTGCCGTTTGCTAACATAGCCCACTTGGGATGGGTCGTAAGGGATATGAATAAGGCCGTGAAGAATTTTGAGGATTTGGGCTTGGGACCGTGGCGCCGATACATCCTGGGGGAGACAGGGGCCGGGCATGATTTCGAAAAGAGGGAATATGAGGGGGGAATGGAAAACAGAGCTGAAGTAGCTTTGGCCAAGTGGGGACCAATTGTCATTGAGCTATTTCAACCAACTAACTGGCCCATGCTAACGAAAATTTTGGAGGCCAAAGGAGAAGGCATTTGGCACTTTGGCTATTCGGTGAGCAAGGAACAGTTCGACGCAACGATTGCCGAGATGAAGAATAAGGGAATTAAAGTCATTGGACAATCGCAATACAAGAATGGCGTCCGCATGGCTTTCCTTGATCCTGACAAGACTGGGGGCATTGTATTCCAGTTGCACGACTGCCCGCCAGAAATTGAAGATATGCTTGACACAATGGGGATTATGGTGGGCTAAGACTGAAATTACCATCTAAATTCCGTCATTCAGTTAAGTGGTAAGGCCACCGAACAATACCTTGCAATTAAAGGCGTTCCCGATGTCCTGATGGTGCAGGCTGGTGGTGTTGCGGCGGCCTGGCCGAGAGCTATCTAGGCAAGGGCGACGACTACGCCGCCTCCGACAAACCCGAGTGCGCCATCGATGCCTACCGCTCCGCCTGGAGGTATGCGGTCAGTGCGTACTAGAGCCGGATAGGAGCGGGAGTCTTCTTACATTGGCAGGCAATGGGGGCCGTCCTTCGGGGCGGCCCCCATTGCCGGGCGACCGGTCCCGGAAGTTCGAATGCCCCCCTCTCCCCTTATTTGCTGGGATTTCTCAGACTGAAGCCCGGTCCGTGAGGCCGGGTTTCGGCGTCTTTCGGGCGAGTTCGGGGGCAATTCGGGGGCAAACTCGCCAACAGGAAGCGGACCGAGACGGATGCAAACGCACCGGATAGCGGGGCAGCGCGAAACGGGAGTAGAATTCCCCAGTCTTGGAGGCGAGAAGTGTTCGAGGTCTTGGGGAGGCGCGCGGTGGTCGTCTCTGGAAGAAAACTCGGACTCTGGGCTGCAACTGGGCTTCTTCTTAGCGCACTGCTCGTGGCTGCCTGCACCAGCACCCCTTCGACCTCCAGCACCTCGCTCACCAGCCAGCCAGGAATGACCATCTACAGGGATGGCTTCCTGGAGACAAGCTCGACCACACTCTCAGAGGCTCAGACTTCCACAAGCACCCCGGGGATATCCACTACACTCAGCCGCAGCCCCGCGCTCTTGGCCGGGCTTGACTCTCTACGGTTGGATGTGACTCCGCGCCCGGGGTTACGCCTGCAGGCCTCTCTGGCTCAACATCCGGGCTCTGGAGTAGTAGTGCTAACTCTCACCATCAAGAATGACAGCGGCTCTGTCTTCTCATACGGGGTGGAAGACTTCACCCTCTACGTAGACGGTTCTCCTTTGAATGCCAAGGCTCAAGTTCACACGCCGACCGTCGCTCAAGTAAAGCCAGGTGAAACCGGCGGGGTGGCGGGCGGCTACTTTTGGCAGCTTTCGCGCCCGTCGTCAGATAGCACCGGCTTGTTCTACCTTTCGAGCGACCCAGGGAGCACAGGTTTCAATCGCATGGTGAGCGTCCAGTAGAAAGCTCGTGTCTCGATGTGGTGCGGCTGCTGCGGCGCCCTCTCACCCCTGCCGGACATATGATGAAGTGAAGGCATAGGATGAAGTACGAAGCCGCTGACGGCGTGGCAAAGAAGGTGTCGACGCTCTCGGGCTGGCTGCCGACCTGACCGACCCATCTCAGGTGGCCTTGCTGGCAGGGGGTCGCGTTATCCTGGCGCCTCGATGCGATGACCCTCAGCGTGCTGCGTCGAACCCCCCGCGCTGGTCGCGGGGAAGACTACTGCCAATCGAGCGACGCCTCGAGCACCGCCTTGGCGTCCTCCTCTTTGGAGCGATACAGGTTGCGGGCGTCGCGCAGCTCGTCGTAGCTGTCGTCCACCACGGCACTGATCTTGCGCCACAGGCAGATGTCGTTCTTGAGATGCTTCGCCTTAATCGCTGGGGTGCACTCATTCTCGAGAGGGCATGCAAAGCACACTTCCGTCTCGACGCCATTCCCGGCCTTGCGGGCGTGCTCCCCCTCATCGATGCGCCGATGGGCGTCGAGAATCAGTTGCTGTACGTCCTCCTGGATCGCGACCTGGAAGTGCGGCATTTCTTCAGTTTCATCGTAAATGAAGATACCGTTCGCCCAGTGGGCAAGCTCGAACACTTGGTCGAGAGTTTGCCGCCGCATGACCTCGCGGATCTCGGCTTCACTCGTGAAGCCTTTCTCGATAAGACGCTGCCCAAGTGGCGTCAGTCTCTTCTGGTCGTGGGTGAGGGCCGAATCCTCCATCAGGGCCTCACCCAGTTGCTCTTCTGTCAGACAACCTGCCTTGAGGAGGCGCGTCCCCAGCTTTTCGTCCGTGATCGGCAGAGAGATCCCTTCCACTTGGCCATCGACAAGATAGACGAACCCGTACTCCTCGAAATCCTGGATCTCAAGCACGCCGGTGGCGGCGGTATGGGCAAGAAACTGCAGGACATCTGCTAGGTTGAACCTGTGGATCGATCCCTGAAGTAGCATCGCCTTGCCTCCATCCGGCTTCCATCCTCCGTCCGATGTATCGGCAGCATGCGGGAAAGAACTTAGACAGTGGCAGCAGATGAGGACTGAAAACCGTTGGGCCGCGCAAGTGGTACCGGGGGTGCTCGATACCAGCGCTGGGACGACTGGCCTTCTCGGCCAGGGACGCCTAGCGTTGCGGCTGCCTGGGTTGTAGTCTTGCAGAGTTCGCTACGCGCCCGGGGGTCAAGCAATGAAGTGTGCGGCGTGTGGAACGGAGAGTCGAACACCACGATCCACTACCACTAAGGGAGTCGGGGTGTCACTGCGGTACAAAGTTTTTCTCCATAGCTACCTCGGCTTCAACAGCAACTCCACGTTGTTCTACGGGGAGCGAGACGCGATCCTGATCGACGCCTCCCAACTTCTGAGCGACGCCCACAAGATGGTCGCCCAGATCATCCCCATGAGGAAGAACCTCACCCACATCTACGTCTCGCACTTCCACCCCGATCACCATTTCGGGCTGAGTGTCCTGCAGCACGCGTTCCCCTTGGCAAAGATCGTGGCCCTGCCCAGCGTCGTCAAGGATGTGGTCTTCACCTCCATCGACAAGGTCGACTTGTGGAGTATCGATCGCTTCGGCCTCGACATACCGACCAAGACCACGATTCCCATGCCGATGCACGAGCCTCGTCTCGAGTTGGAAGGGCAGGAGCTGCTGTTCTCGGACGATTGGGAGGGGGACAGCATCAACAACTCCGTGGTCTGGGTCCCCTCGATCGGAGTGGTGTGCGCGACCGACGTGGCTTTTCACGACTGCAACCTGTGGACGATCGAGAGCAACGTCGAGCGGCGGGTGAAATGGAGGGCCTCGATCAACAAGCTCATGGACTTCGACCCCCGGATCGTCATCCCCGGCCACCACGACGAGGACAAGCTGCCCATCCTTGAGGAAGTCCACGACGACACTTCCCGCACCTACACCGATTGCGTCGGTTGGTCGCTGAAATACTTGGATGTCTATGACGAGGTGTACAACACCGCCAAGAACGGCGCTGAGCTGGTCGAAGGCCTGAACAAGTACTACGGGGACGTGAAGGCTGCGGACTTCAACATCCAATGGCAGACCAGGCTGATCTTCCCGCATAGCTCCCCGGAGTGGCTCCTTTCTCTGCCGGGCCCACCTGGGAAGATCTTCCTTAATCCAAGCGGTGCGTTCGACGGCGACCCGCCCAAAGAGTAGAGGAGGAAAGCAGGCCTCGAACTGTGAGCGAAGGAGGAGGGACAATGGCCACCGATACCAAGCGCCTGAGCGCCAAGACCGTAGTCGTTGGTAGTGGGTCGGGCGGTGCCACGGTAGCGCGTGAGCTCGCGCGCCGTGGTCAAGACGTGCTCATCCTGGAGCGGGGGGCCTACCACAAGCCGCTCGGCAGCTATGTCAATCTCTTCCGCATGGCGGATCGCTTTTTCACCCTTGCCTCGGTGGAAGGGACCCAGATGGTCCGTCTGCTCACTGTCGGCGGGAGTACGATCGCCTTCCTGGGCACGGCGTTTCTTCCCCCGGCATGGCTCAAGGATCGACACGGCATCGACCTAGCGCCCTATGTCGAAGATATCACTCGTGAATTCAAGCTGGCCCCTGTTCCCGAGCGTCTCATCGGTGAGGGGGCGAAAGCGATCATGAAAGCTGCGCGCGACGAGGGCTTGGACTGGCGTCCATTGCCGCATTTCATCGACTGGGACAAGTGCGGCGCCAGGTGCCGGAAACTCTTTGCGGGCTCCGGCAAGGGGGCGAAATGGACCGCGCGCGATTACGTCGAAGAGGCACTCGGTGCTGGGGCCCGGCTCAAGACGCGGATGGCGGTGGAGCAGGTGCTGTCGGAGGGCGGCCGCGTCACAGGCGTGCGAGGTACCGGCCCGGGGGGGACGTTCGAGATCGCGGCGGAGACCGTGGTGCTGGCCGCGGGCGGCCTGGGCACTCCGCCCATCCTGCAGGCCTCCGGTATTCCCGAAGCCGGGCAAGGCGTCATCATCGACCCGCTCATCCTGACATACGGTGTCTACTCTGGGCGTGGTTCGGGACGCGATATCCCTATGGGCTGCGGTACCACCGACCTGCAGGACGAGGGCATCATCATGACCGACTGCATCGATCCGTGGCCGCTCTACCTTTTCGGACTACTCATGGGCGGTCCCAAAGCGGTTGCCGGTTTCCGGCATTTTCCGCATACCCTCGGCATCATGGCCAAGATACGAGATGATTTCGCCGGTGCGGTCAACGCCGACGGCACGGTGTCCAAACCCCTCGGGGAGAAAGAGCAGAGCCTGCTCGCACGCGGCTCGGAGATCTCCGGCCGGATCCTACGCCGAGCTGGTTGCGATCCCGGGTCGATCGTCAGTACTCCTCCCAGGGGCGCCCACCCGGGTGGTACCGTGCGCATCGGCGATGTGCTCGATACCGATCTCCAGACTCGCATACCCGGCCTGTACGTGTGCGACGCGAGCGTCATCCCAGAGCCATGCGGCATGCCTCCGGTGCTGATGCTCATGGGTCTGGCCAGGCGGCTGGTGGCTGAGAAGCTCGCCGTTTGAAAGGGAGGCTCGCGGCCTAGTCTGTCCTGTTTCCGAGTTGACGCGACACCTAGGTGAGTTGAAACAGGGTTAGAAAGATTAGCGACGGAGCAGGTAGGCTCTCATTCGTTAAGCGCCGACTGGAGCTGCTCCGCCAGCTTTGCCAAGCTGTAGGGTTTCTGTACGAATCCCACCAAGCCCTTGCCGGCGAAACGCGCGGTGATGTCGCTCTCCGTATAACCGCTCGACATAACCACCCGGACCTCAGGGTCGATGAGGCGAAGTTCCCGGAAGGCCTCTTCGCCGTCCATGTGGGGCATAGTGAGGTCGAGTACGACCACCTCGATCTCACCCCGGTGCTCCCGGTATACCGCAAGGGCCTCCTGGCCATCGGCGGCGGTGAGAACGGTGAAGCCGAGCGATGCCAACATGCGCGCGCCCAGAGTACGGATGGTCTCCTCATCATCGACCAATAGGACGGTGCCTTCTCCTTGCCAGTCATTCTTCGTCGCGTCGTTCTTGCGGACGAGCGACTCGGCATCGGCCTCTGAGACAGGGAAAAGGATCTTGAAGGTCGTACCTTTGCCCACCTCGCTGTAGACCCGAAGGGCGCCCTTGTGGCCGCGCACGATGCCGAGGACCGCCGCCAGTCCCAAGCCCCGGCCGGTGAACTTGGTGGTGAAGAAGGGTTCGAAGATGCGCCCTTGCGTGGTCTTATCCATGCCGGCGCCGGTGTCGGAGACTTCGAGGGTGAGATATAGTCCCGGAGCCAGGTTCTCATCTCCGTACGTCTCCTTCAGGTACTCGGGCGAGCACTCCGTGGCCCCCGTGGAGACAGTGATCACCCCGCTGCGCTCCCCGATGGCCTCCGAGGCGTTTAGGACCAGGTTCATAATCACCTGAGATATCTGGCTGGCATCACCGCGCATGGGCGGCAAGTTCTTGCCCAGATTGAGATTGAGAAGCGCCTTCTTGGAGATGGTGCCCTTGAGAAGGCCCAGCATGTCCTCGACGAGCGCCATTGGATCGATGGCTTCAGTGACGAAGCGGCCGCGGCCGGAATAAGCGAGCATCTGACGGCAGAGATCGGCGGCCCGGTGGGAGCTGGCCATGATCTCAAGGAGGTTCTCCCGGGCCGGGGCGGAGGGAGAGAGACCGGTGAGAGCCAGTTCGGCGTTGCCGAGAACGCTCATTAGGATGTTGTTAAAGTCGTGGGCGATGCCGCCAGCCAGTACTCCCAGGCTTTCCAGCCTCTGGCTCTGCTGGACCCGACGCTGCATCTGGAGGCGATCTTCTTCGGCTCTCAGGAGGTCGGTGATGTCCCGGGCGGAGGAGAGCGCTCCGGTCACATTCCCGGACGCGTCCTTCAGCACCCGGCACCACCAGGCCAGCAAACGTTTTTCGCCGTCGCGACGGCGCTGCCAGCTCTCCACATAGAATACGTCTTCTGCGCCATCGAAAAGCGGCTGGACCGTGTCATATGTATCTTGTTCACCTTCGAAGAAGAAACTGGCTTCTGTGCCGATCACATCTTCACCGAAGAACTCAATTCCTGCTTGATTCGCCCACGTATACACTTTGCTTGTGTCCACCTCTGTGATGATGTCGGGAATGGCTTCCAGTATGGCTTGATTGCGCGAAGACAATATCTGCAGCTCCCTTTCCGCCTGCTTGCGCTGGGTGATGCCGCGACAAATGCTCATCATCGCCGGCTGCCCATCCCACGTGATCCGCCGCGTGCTCACCTCAGTCGGGATAAGTGAACCGTCCTTGCGCTGGTGCACAGTCTCAAACGTGAGATGACCGTGCTCGATCAACCTCGCTATCCGTTCCGGTGTGTGCTGGCCTTCCTCCAGTAAATCCACCTGGTTGATCGTCATGGACAATAGTTCTGCGTGCGTGTAACCGAGCCGCTCTACAGCCAGCGGGTTGACTGCCAGCATCCGTGCTTTCGCGTCGTGGATAAAGATCACGTCGTTGGCGCTCTCAAACAAGAGCCTGTGTTTTGCCTCGCTGTCCCGCAGCGCCTCATCGATTTGTCTGCGCCGAGCCAGGTACGTTTCCAGGACGACGAGCAAGAGGATCATTATGAGAGCGGTGAACCCGCCGGTAACCAGGTGTTCCTGGTCCAAGTACGGAATCTCAGGGTGGCGCACCAGATCGACCAGCGCTCCCAGGTTGCCCATGAATATGACGAGGAAGACGTAGGAGATCAGTCGAAAAGCGGTATTGGGATACGGGACCGACGGAGAGCGAAGGCGCGAGGAACTCATTAAAGTATCCCCCCTGGATTGGGACCGACATTCCCGCTTAGGAGTACCTACTATACTCGTTGTGCCGCGCATTCGGTGCAGGGGTCATAATCCCCCTCTCTGTTTATTTGCAGCGAGTTCTTGGCTTGGAGCCCGGTCGCAAAGCCCGGGCTTTCGCGTTTTCAGGGCCTCTCGGTGACATTCCGGTGGCAACTCGCCACCAGGGGAGGGACCGGGAAGAACGCGACGGCACCGAATAGCGTAGCGGCCGGGGGTGCTACAGGCGCTGCCATTCAAGCAGAATCCACTTGCGTGACATCCATCAGCCCAAGCTCCACGGAGCCGGGCAAACAACAGCGCTCTTACGCCCAACGCGCAGGCCCGCGGAGGTGGCCCGAATGTTGAAGCCGTCGCGTCTCTGGATCGCTACCGGTGCAGCAGGTTATTGAGCAACACGCAGACCTCACCCCGACTGGCCGGGTTCTGGAATCCGTAGCTAGGTCCGACGCCTTCCAGTCCGCCCAAGAGGCCCGCGTAGGCAGCCATGCGTGAATTCTGGTAGTGCTGGGCGGGGTAGAACTGCCCAGGTGAGAAAGGCGGAGTGTAGCTCACGGGCGGATTGGAGAGGTTGACCGCCCGCACCAGCATGGTGATGAGTTGCTGCCGGGTGATGTTGTCATAGGGCGCGAAAGTCATTGGGGTCTTACCTATGGTGATGTCTCGGGCTGCAGACACGGCTATGTAGTGATCCGGGTAGTTGGGGTCGGTGGAATCGACATAGCTGCCGGGAAGGCTCTTGTCTACGTCGACGAACAGGCAAACGTCGGACTCGGAGACAGGAAACCCCAGGGTCCTCACGATCATTTTGGCAAACTGCTGGCGAGTGACGGGGTTGTCGGCACGGAAGCTGCCGTCGGGGTAGCCACTGATGATTCTTCGGTAGGCCAGATTGTTGATGGCAAGATAGTAGGGGTGGGAGGCAGATATGTCGGAGAAGCTCATGAGGGGGGAAGGGACGGCGGTGAAAATTTCCGCGTCGCCACCCCCGTCCGCGCCGCCGTAGCCGTACCACACCACCCGGTCGCCCGAGACCTGCGGGGCGTCGTCGTCGAAGCTGTTTGTGGTGAGCTGGGCGGTACCCTCCGAAGGGGTCCAGGTGAAGATCT
>Ga0214473_10003987_pt1 | contig 17760 bp, 14 predicted proteins | sample RVTome_7_FD_203509 | JGI IMG/M metagenome (GOLD analysis project Ga0214473, IMG submission 203509) | Soil microbial communities from uranium-contaminated site in the Upper Colorado River Basin, Wyoming, United States - RVT98D197 | ecosystem: Environmental > Terrestrial > Soil > Contaminated >... | reverse complement strand
TTGTGATGTGCCTTCAACGAGGAGAGGAAATTGGCGATGAGGTCCACCGTAAGGTAGACCAGTTCTTCAGGATTGAGCAAGGCGAGGCAAAATTCATCTTCAATGAAAAAGAGGAGCATGTTGTCCATGACGGAGAGGCGGTCATTGTCCCGGCAGGAACCTTCCACAACGTGATAAACACCGGAAAGGGAAAGTTGAAATTGTATACTATCTATTCACCGCCAAACCACCCTGACGGCACGGTGCACAAGACCAAGGCCGAGGCGGACAAGGCCGAAGAGGAACATCATACCCGCTGAGTGCATGTAACCGGTGCTTAATTCATGCCGAACCTGAACATGTTCGATTCGTATTATGCGCCCTATAATGGAGCAATCGAGGAGTCGCAGCGGGAAGTAAAGAAGTGTTTACGGGAGAAGCTTGCGTTAGGAGATATAGAAATGAGTGTGCCCAGGAAGGTCGCTATTGTTACGGGCGCGGGAACCGGAATTGGCAGGGGTACCGCGCTCGCTCTTTTGCGGGAAGGGTATTCCGTCGTCCTGGCTGGACGCCGTGGGCAGCCTTTAGAGATGACCGTGAAGGAGGCCGGGCCCCTTGACACGAACGCGCTGGTCGTGCCTACCGACGTGAGTGAACCCGCATCTGTTCGTGCTTTGTTCGCCAGGACGGAACAGGTATTTGGCCGTCTCGACCTTTTGTTTAACAATGCCGGGACAGGCGCACCGCCCGTACCTCTGGAAGATCTAACCTATGAGCAATGGAAATGCGTCGTAGACGTCAACCTGACCGGAGCATTTCTCTGTACTCAGGCAGCATTCAAGCTCATGAAGAGCCAGGTCCCCCGGGGCGGGCGCATCATCAATAACGGCTCGATCTCGGCCCACGTACCGCGGCCCAACTCTGCGCCCTACACGGCCACCAAGCATGGGATAACGGGTCTTACGAAGGCGACAGCTCTTGATGGGCGCAAGTACGACATCGCGTGCGGCCAGATCGATATCGGCAATGCGGCAACCGAGATGTCAGTTCCGATGAAACAGGGTATTCTGCAGGCCAATGGGTCCGTCGCGGTTGAGCCGACAATGGACGTTGAGCATGTGGCCCGCGCAGTGGTCTATATGGCAAGTCTGCCCCTGGATGCGAACATCCAATTCATGACCATCATGGCGACCAAGATGCCCTTCATCGGACGTGGGTGACCTGAAGGAATCCGTTCGGAGTCCGGAGAACAAATGCAGGGGTAAAGCACGAATAGGCCCTACCGGGTGTGTCTGAGGATGAAGAGCCCGTGATTCTTGTCAGTGATATAGATATACCCCCGGTTATCCACAATAACATCTTCTGTCTGCGTGGCTAATTCATTGGGAAGCAGTCCCCTTCTCTGTTTCGGTGACGCCGGGATGAAATAGGCAATGGGCTTTGGCACGCCCGGGGCGCTGATGTCGTAAAGCCACAGGCCCCCGCTCTCATAGCAGATGTGGATAATGTTATCCACATCTGCCAGGCAAGGCTGATGGTGAGGCATGTGAATATTGTGGGGCCCGAACTTTCCTCCTAGGTCCTGGAAATCCGTCACTCCAACCTCCTCCGGCGGAATCGGTACGGGAAAGTTCGCAATCGGTTTGGGCCGGTCTTCTTTCGTGATATCCACTACCAAAACAAGATTGAGCGGATCGCGCTCCGCTTCAAGGATGGCCTCGGTCGTTGCGATAGCCAGTTTCCGCGACGGGATAGGCATATAGGTGTGTGCGCCCACAACGCTTCCGAAATCTCCGATATCGATGCGACTGATCTGGCGCGGGTGGGCGATATCTGAGATATCCAGGATGACAAAACCCGCCCGGCCATAAGGGAGATAAGCCCTGTCTCCCACGACATATGGCGGACCATGGAGCTGGTAAAAACGGTCAGATCTCTCCCCTCCCTCTTCCCATTGTCCCTTAACCCACCACCGTGAAACCTCTTTGGGCCGGGTTGGACCGCTAATATCCAGAGCAACAAAAATATTCCCTTTATAACCTTTCATATTGGCAGCAAGATAGGCATAATTTCCCCCCGCATAAAAGTTGCGGTGGGTTCCGTACCCTCCCGTTGCAAACGAACCTACCTGCTTGGGGTCTACAGGATTCTTCACGTCCCAGATCAGGATCCCTTCCTGGAAAGGTTGGGTTGAATCGTGTCCCCAAAGATGGGCCCGCTCGATGATCCCGTCTCCCATCCTCTCCAGACCGGTGATCATCTTGCCCTGGGCCACCTGGATTTGCAGGGTCCATGTGTTTGCCGGACCGGGAATAAATTTAAGAACCTCGGGAGAAGAGGGGCGAGTGATATCCATGATGGTCCAGCCCCGATGCCAAAAATGGCCGATATACATGTACCAGCGGCCTTCGACCTCCTGAATCGCCATCTTAAATCCGGGCCGCTCGTCGAGGTCATGGTATGCGACCATCTCCAAATTCTTGCTCAAAAAGTCGGGGGTCTTATTCATCGCCATTCTCCCTCCTCTGGTTTCCCATGCTGAACTCCCTGCTGAACTCGATCCAGTATCGGTTCAGCATCCCGTTGTCTATTGGGTGAGATCCTGAAACAAGTTCAGGATGACTGTTCATTTTGTTCATACCAAAAGGGGTTTCAGGGAAGCCGCTGCCTGGCGCTCTTGATTATGTCGATCACATTATTTTGCATCCTCCCTTCTTTTATGTCTGCCACGCAGACATAGATATCAGCAACGACCTGCCCCCGCTCGTCAAAATAAATCGGTCCCCGGGCGGTGTTCAGCTTCACTTTAGAAATAGCCGAGAGGAATTTGTCCTTATCGGAAAGATCACCCTGAATACTGTTAATAGCCGTCAGGATGACCTTGACTGCATCGTAGGCGTTACTACTGGGCAGAGCGGGATCCGTGTTGTATTTGGCCCGGAAGGCCGCCACAAATCTTTTCGTTTCCGGAAGGTTGATCGTCGGTGTAAAAGGAGCAATCACCGTATGCCCTTTGATAAGGTCCTTCACGGCATCCATGATCACTTCTTCAGTTATGCCAATAAATCCTGTGAGTGGTAATTTATCTTTCAGGCCAAAATCCACGTATTGGGAGTCAAACTTTATGGCATCAGCCCCTGCATACCAGGCATAAACCGCATCAACATCCCTTTTCAGCTGTGAAAGGAAGGGTCCGTAATCAGGGGTATTGAGGGGTGTGAAGATTTCCTGAACAACCTGGCCTTTCGCCTTCTCAAAGCTGCGTTTAAAAGCCGCTACCGAATCACGTCCTGCCGGAAAATCCATGCCAAATGCGGCCATCTTGCGATATCCCTTATTCTTATACAGCCATTCAGCGAAGGGACCGTTGGCCTGGCTCGGGATCACCTGAACACGAAAGGTATACTTGTTTGCCAGGGGCGGAAGCGTTAAATTCTCCGGCATGGCAAGGGGGACGACCCAGGGGACTTTCTGTTGGACCACATAGTCCCGAATAGCGAGGGCTGCAGCGCTGTTGACAGGTCCGACCAGGATATCCACCCGGTCTTTCTCCACCAATTTCTGGGTCTTGGTAAGTGCGACCGCCGGCGAGACGACCTCATCTTCCGTGACCACCTTAATGGTCTTGCCCGCTACACGATAGGATGCTTCTTCAAGGGCCAGGGTAAACCCTCTCACAATGGCTGTGCCCTGAAAGGTCATTGGCCCTGTCAGGGATGCCAGGACACCGATGGTGATGGATGGCTCGGAAGCGCCGAAGGCTCCAAAAGGTAGTAAAAAGACAGCAGCAAAAAAGATGAATAAACCTTGTCGAAGTCCTCTCATGTTCTCTCCTTTCTTTTTTGGGATTGCCCGAATTGATCGATTCATGGTTCACCGGACTTAGGATTATAGTTATTTAAATCCATGTCCGTGTCAAGAGAAATGTCGTGACGAAATCCACTTGATTTTGTCCCTTTCCGGATATACTATGCATCTAGAATCGGCGATTGGGAGTAAATACCGGTCCACTCTGAGAGCGGACCCTGCACGATCGATTGATGATCTCCTACTGGCTCACGCATATCGTTAACGGACTTTCCTTTGGGATGCTCCTCTTCGTCCTGGCAGCAGGGCTCTCGCTTATCTTTGGACTGTGCCGCATCGTTAACCTGTCCCACGGTTCATTTTACCTGCTGGGAGGATATATTGCATTTTCAACCGTTCATTTGACTGGAAATTTTCCTCTTGCCATTCTCTTGGCAATGGGTTCCATGGCTGTTTTGGGAATGCTGACGGAACGCTATCTCCTTCGCCAAGTCCGCGTGAACCCTCTGGCTCAAGTGTTGTTGACTTTCGGTCTCATATTTATCTTTCAAGATCTGGCCTTATGGATATGGGGAGGAACCCCTGTCTTGTTAAAGAAGGTTCCTATCCTCACTGGCGCGACCAACCTCTTCGGTTTCTATTATCCGACCTATCGACTTCTTATTCTGCTGATTGGATTGGTTATCCTCTTTCTTCTGTGGTGGATTCTTGTGCGCACGAGGCTGGGTGTGTTTATCAGGGCTGCGGTCGACGACGGAGAGATGGCAAACGGCGTCGGCATCCGAATGAATCTTCTCATGACGGTCACCTTTGGCTTCGGTACACTCCTGACGGGACTGGCGGGAGGCATCGGGGCTCCTTTCCTGGGGGTCTATCCCGGCCTAGATATCGAGGTGCTGCTGTATGCCATGGCGGTGGTCATCGTCGGCGGCTTGGGCAGTTTGAAAGGGTCTTTCCTGGGCGCGCTCCTGGTGGGCTTGCTCGACTCCATGGCCAAGGCGCTTTGGCCGGAGACGGGGATGTTTTCGATGTTTGCCTTGATGGCCATCGTGCTCGTTTTGAAACCCACCGGCCTTTTCGGGCTGCCCATTGCGCCGGCCAGCCAGGAACCGGTTTCAGAGGAAATGTTCCTCGAACCTGCCTCTTCCACAATCGCTCCGACTCCGTCGATTTCGAAAAGGGACTGGCTGACCCGCCCTTCCTTCGCCTGGATCATTGCAGCCGCGCTCTTCGCTGCGGGACTGGTCTGTCCGATCATCCTCCCTACCTACTATGTGCGGCTCTTTACCCTTTCCCTGATTTGGGCGATCTTTGCCATGAGCCTCGATCTTATTCTCGGTTTAGGAGGGATCGTCTCTCTCGGACATGCCGTCTTCTTCGGAGTCTCCGCCTACACCGTAGGCTTAACGGCGCTGCATTTCACATCGAGCCTCTTCGTGCAAATCGGCGCGGCGCTTCTCGCCTCCTCCTTCGTCGCGCTGGTTCTCGGGTGGTTGCTTCTCAGGAGCCGGGGGGTTTATTTCATGATGCTGACCATTGCCTTTTCGCAGGTCTTCCGGGCCATCGCCCATTCCTGGCGCTCCGTGACGGGAGGAGGCGATGGGCTCGCAAATATCGCCCGGCCGGCCTGGATGACCTCCGTCGAAACCTTCTACTATTTGACCCTCTTCGTTTTTGCCGGGGTCTTCGTTTTCCTCAGATTTTTAGTAAAATCCCGGGCCGGAATCTCCCTGGTTGGAATCCGCGAGAGCGAGAAACGGATGACCAGCCTCGGCTATAACGTGGAGAACGTGAAGCTCCTCTCCTTTGTCGTGTCCGGGGGACTGGGCGGCATATCGGGGCTTCTCTACGTCTACTTCAACGGATACGCAAGCCCCGAATACTTTTCCGTTGACACATCGGCGCAAGCCATCATCATGATCATCCTCGGCGGGGCCGGAACATTGATTGGCCCTATCATCGGGGCATTCTTCGTCGTTTACATGCAGAACATCTTGAGCGCCGTCATGGAACGATGGACCCTGATCATCGGCCTTCTCTTTATTCTGGTTGTGATCTGCGCCCCCGCAGGCGTGGTAGGACTCTGGAGAAAAGAATGGCACAAATTCAGGCGGAGGAAAGTCCGGTCCTCAGAATAACGGGGCTCTCCAAGAGCTATGGAGGACTGGAGGTTTTAGGCGGTATCCATCTCGACATTCATCGCCATGAATTACATGCGTTGATCGGATCGAACGGAGCCGGGAAAACGACGCTCTTCGACATTATTTGCGGCTTTATCAAGCCCTCCCGGGGGACGATTCAATTCCTGGGGCAGGACATCACCTCCCTTCCCCCCTTCCGGCAAGTCCATCTCGGAATAGGCCGGACCTTCCAGATTACAACGCTCTTCCGCTCCATTTCCGTCCTCGATAATCTGAGGCTGACCCTTGAAGCCCTCCCTGCCTCGCGCCTCCCTTTCCTGAAGTCAGGGCGCTTTTCAGAAAAGAACCTGGAATCCATGATCGATTTACTCAAGGCATGGGGGTTATGGGAGACGAGAAATACCCCCGTTGCAGCCCTCCCGTATGGGGTCCAGAGGCAACTGGAAATCATCATGGCCCTTCTCCAGAAGCCGAAGCTCCTGATGCTCGATGAACCGATGGCCGGGCTGGAGGCGGGGAACCGCGCGTCCATGATGCGTTTGATCAGGGAGTCGAGTAAGGAAGCGACCATCTTTTTTATCGAACATGATATGACCGTGGCCCTGCAACTGGCAGATCGCGTCACCGTGCTGCACCAGGGGAGAATCGTTGCCCAGGGAAGTCCGGGGGAGGTCCAGAACAACAAAGAAGTTCAGAGAATCTATTTCGGATTTGAAGAGAATGATTAGCAGGCTGCTGAAAAACCCCCATCTGCGGCGTTGCCCTTATCCTTCGTCATTGCGGCGTACATCCAAGTACGCCTCACTCCTCAGGATTTCGGGCGCCTTGCATCTGGGCATTTTTGAACAGCCTGAAAAACCTTTTGAAGGAATGATCAAATGAAGAAGATGCCGATCCTTGCAGTGGATGAAATTCATACCTATTACGGCCAGAGTCATATTCTCCAGGGAGTCACCCTCTCCCTGAATGAGGGAGCGATCGTCGCTGTCCTGGGCCGCAACGGCGTAGGAAAAACGACGCTTATCCGGTCTTTGATCGGGTTTAGCATCCCCCGGGAAGGGAGAATCTATTTCAGAGGGGAGGAAATGACTCGATTGGAACCCTTCAGGAGGGTGGAAGCAGGGTTGGCCCTCGTCCCTCAGGGCCGGCGCATCTTCGGTTCTCTGACGGTGGAGGAAAACCTGTTGTCCTCCGCACGGAGGAGAAAAAAAGAGCGCCTCTGGGATCAAAATGGCGTCTTCGAGCTTTTCCCTCAGCTGGGAGAAAGAAGAAAAGTCAGAGCCTCCTCTCTGAGCGGGGGGGAGCAGCAGATGCTGGCGATCGGCAGGGCCCTGGTCAGCAACCCCGACCTTCTTCTACTGGATGAACCCACCGAAGGACTTTCTCCCGCTGTCATCCGGGAATTGATCAAGATCCTTTCCGGACTGTCGAAGGGAAAGGAATCTATCCTTCTCGTTGAACAGAACCTGCAGTTCGCTTTGAAGGTGGCAAACTATCTGTTCATCTTGAGCAGGGGGAAGGTCGTCTATGAATGCATGCCCCGGGAACTTTCCCAGAGGCCTGAGATCCAGCTTGCTTACCTCGGTGTTGGCGAGGGGTGACCGTCACGGCCATGGGGAATTACCCATTGGAAAAAACTGAAAGAGGTCAGGTCAGGAAAGTTTTTGGACAGTTGATCTTCGTTTTGACCGCTTCGAAACAGGGCGTTTTCTGAGGAGCACGTAGGTTGCCCCTGCCCCCCCGTCGCAGGACCTTGCGCTTGAATAAGCGATGATCCATTTCCGCCACGGGCCACGGGTAAGCCACTCCAGAACTTTCTTTTTCAGTACAGGTTCCGAAGGCGAGGAAAGCCCACGGCCGTGGATGACCAGGACGCCTCTTTTGTCGGTGATCACCGCCCATTTCAAAAAGTTTTCGAAAACTTCTTTTGCATCATTTGCATTCAATCCATGAAGATCGACACGGGCCTGTATGGAATAATCTCCGTGATGCAGCCGTCTTGCCACCTCCGGGTGGACATTATACCCTGTGCCTTCGATATATTCCGGGGTTTCAAAAACATTAAAACCCGTTCCATAATTAACAAGATCCTCGAGCTTTGACAGGATCTCAGCATCTTCCTTCTGCCTGGAATTTCCCGGTTCCATGGCCTGGCAAATCCTTTCAATGCAGTTGCTTCTGCCAATGGGCATCACGCCCTCCATGGCTTCCGTGAAGAGCTTTTCTTCAGATTCGCTGCCTGCTTCAATCTCGTGATCGGCTGCGCGGTGACTTGCTGCGCGAGGGCAGGGTTGATCCGGAAAAGAGATCGATTTCCCTTTGAGCAGGCCCTGCAGGTCCTCAAAGGAACGACAAGTCAAGGAAGATTTTCGAGACTTCATGACAAACTTCCTTTACCCGTTAGAAATAATCCCCCCCTGCTCTTGGGAAATGTGTTGTCTCTCAGGGCACACTTTTCTTGTTTTTATTGTAGACGCTAAAGCCCCGGGAATCAAGCTGGAAACCATTTAACAATGAACGATGAACTATAAAGAACAAAAAATAACCGTCCCTTTCTGACGCTAATACCTGACACTAAAGGTTCATCGTTTTCCGTTCTTCGTTCATCGTCAGGTTCTTAATTCTTATACTTGGGTCTCTTGTTCGATTCGAGGATCTTTTTTCTGACTCGCACGGAGGAGGGAGCCACTTCAACCAGCTCATCTTCTTTGATAAACTCGATGGCCTGCTCAAGACTGAAGATCTTCGGCGGGATGAGCTGCAGGGCTTCGTCCGACCCTGCCGCCCTCATATTGGTGAGTTTCTTTTCTTTTGTCACATTGACATCGAGATCATTCTCTCTTGAATTTTCGCCGATCACCATCCCTTCATATACGGGTGTATTCTCCTTCACAAAGAGCGTCCCCCGCGGCTGGAGGTGATAAAGCGCGTAGGTAGTCGTCTTTCCCGGACGGTCCGCGACAAGGGTTCCGGTGGCGCGTTTTGTAATGGGGCCGTGCCATGGCTCATAACCATCAAAAATGTGGTTGAAAAGCCCTGTCCCCCTTGTATCGGTGAGAAACTGAGAACGAAAGCCGATCAGCCCTCTCGATGGGAGCCGGAACTCGAGGCGAACCCTGCCGTGGCCATGGTTGTTCATCTTCTGCATCTTGCCTCTGCGGATCCCCACCTGCTGGGCCACAACGCCTATGAACTCCTCTGGCACATCGATGACAAGGTGTTCCATGGGCTCATGAAGAGTCCCGTTGACGTTCTTGGTAATGCTTTCCGGCATCGCCACAGAAAGCTCGTACCCTTCCCTCCTGATCATCTCAATGACGATCGCAAGCTGCAGTTCCCCTCTTCCCATGACATTGAAGGAATCTGTGGAATCAAAGTCAACCTTTACCGATACGTTATATAAGAGCTCTTTTTCGAGACGCTCCCTCAGGTTTCTCGATGTAACATACCGCCCTTCCTGGCCGGCAAAAGGGGACGTATTCACGGAAAAGACCATGGAGATCGTGGGCTCATCCACCGCAATTCTTGGAAGGGGCACCGTATTCTCGATATCGGTAATGGTGTCACCGATACCGATTCCTTCCATTCCGGAAAGGGCAACGATATCCCCTGCCCGGGCCCCTTTGATTTCTATTCTTTCGAGTCCCTGAAATCCATAAAGCGATGTCACCTTCGTCTTGATCGGTTCCCCATTACCGTTGATCATAGATACCCAGTCCCCGACTTTCACTGAACCGGAGAAGATTCTCCCGATGGCAACCCTGCCCACGTAATCGTTATAGTCGATGTTGGTCACCAGGAGCTTCAACGGCCCTTCTCCATCCCCTTCAGGCGGCGGAACGGCATCCAGGATGAGTTCAAACAGACACCGGAGGTCTTCCGCATCGTCGTCAGGATTGAGTTTCGCAATCCCGAGCTTTGCGTTGGTGTAGACGATCGGAAATTCAAGCTGCTTCTCAGTGGCATCGAGGTCGATAAAGAGATCGTAGACCTCGTTCAGGACCTCCTGGATCCTTGCGTCAGACCGGTCGATCTTGTTAATCACAAGAATGGGAGGGAGATCAAACTCGAGGGCCTTTTTCAGAACGAACCTTGTCTGGGGCAGAGGACCCTCCGAAGCGTCGACGAGGAGCAGCACGCCATCAACCATCTTGAGCGTTCTTTCCACCTCCCCGCCGAAATCGGCATGGCCCGGCGTATCGACAATATTGATCTTGACTCCCTTATATTCGATCGCCGTATTCTTTGCCATGATGGTGATGCCACGCTCCCGCTCCAAATCAATATTATCCATCACCCTATCCTGGAGCTTCTCGTTCAAACGGAAAATGCCTGACTGCCTAAGCAGACCGTCGACGATCGTCGTCTTTCCGTGATCGACATGGGCAATAAGAGCAATGTTCCTCAAATCTGCGCGTTTCATAAGCTCCTCATCTATTAGAAAATAAGGTTCGCCCAGCGGTCAGGGTATGGTTCGATCCCGCGCTTCTCGGGACTCACCATGATCCTTCGACAAGCTCAGGATGACCGGTCGTGGTGAGCCCGTCGAACCATCCTCCTGAGCTTGTGGTTCGACAAGCTCACCACGATCGGAAAGATACCGATCACCCTGAGCCTGTCGAAGGGTCGTTTCAAGAAGTTTACGTGACCGTCTAACCCTAATCGAAACGGGCCTCGTAGCTGTAACTTTACCCCCCCCTTCCTGCCCCTTAAATTAAGGAGGGGGGTCAAGGGGGAGGCCGGGGGGTTAGCTTCGATGAATTTCAGAACGTAAGATTAACTATGCCGTTACGACAGGTGACACTGAAAATGTTACTTTAACAGGGCTGTTATCTGATGGGGTCCGCCTTCGGGGGATTGGCCGGGATCCTCTTTTGAAGTATCTTTTACCATCCTGTCGGCCCCTATGCTTGGAGACGGCCTGGAGGTCGGGGATGTGACCATGCCATACGGGATCAATGCGATTCACCTGAAACAGGGATTGTAAGCCCTTCAATTCCTCATCTGTGACAAAGGTCATGGCAGTGCCCGACCGTCCCATCCTCCCGGTCCTTCCTGTCCTGTGGGTATAGGACTCCATGCCGAAAGGGTAGTCATAATTAATCACATGACTGACATGGCTGAAGTCGAGACCGCGACCGGCAATGTCCGTAGCCACCATAAAGGTAATCTCATTCCGCCGAAAGCGCTCAAAGATCGATATTCGCCTCGATTGCTCCAGCCCTCCATGGATATATCCTATCGATTTAAATTTTCCCTCCAACTCTTTGGTCAGTTTCTCACCGTGATGCCGTGAATTGCAGAAGATAATGGCCTGGTTGATCTCTTCCTTCTTCAGGTATTCGATCAGGGCCTTCAGCCGATCCTGTCGTCCCGTATATTGAAAATGGTGAACAAGACTTTGCGGAGATATCTGTTCTTTGTTTAATTCCAACCTGACGGGTCCTTTCAGATAGGTCTTGACCAGTCGATCGATCTCTTCGGGCATCGTCGCTGCAAAAAAGAGTGTCTGGTGCTCGTGAATCAGGCAGGATAGAATAAAGTCTACATCTTCAATAAACCCCATCTTGAGCATCTCGTCCGCCTCGTCCAGAACCAGCGTGCGAACACAGGAAAGGTCGATCGACTTGGTATTGTAAAGAAAATCGATCAATCGTCCTGGTGTTGCCACAAGGATATGGACCCTGTCCCTCAACTTGGCTTTTTGAATCTCCATTGAGAATCCGCCAAAGATGGCAAAGGGGGTGACATCTGTAAATTTCGAGATTTTATCGATCTCTTCCACATATTGAAATGCCAGTTCCCGGGTGGGGACCAGGATCAGGGCCTGGATGGCATTGAGCGAAGGATCGATCATCTGGACCAGCGGAATACCGCAGGCTGCTGTTTTACCCGAACCCGTCTCGGCCCGGGCCAGGAGATCCCTGCCCTTCAGGATAGGAGAGAAGGCCCTTTCCTGGATGGGTGTCAAATCCTGATAACTCATGTCAGTCAGTGCCTTCAGAATCTCCGGCTTTAAATCTAACTCTGAAAATTTCATCATCACTCCTTATGTAATATTGGATTTATTCGCTGCCATTCATTCTATTCGTATCTTTAGCTAAATAAAAAGGCCACAGAAGTCTAAGAAGCACTTTTGTGACCTTGTTTTGGGATCCAAACGATTACTTCTTCCAACTTTCACTTGATTCCTATTATCGCCTCTTATTCCTGAAAAGTCAACCCTCCCAACACCTTTTGTCGCTTACTTACAAAATAGCATAGCGCAAAGCGCATGGCGCGTAGCGTAACTACGGAACCTATAAACCATTTTTCCCCCTTAGGTGGGAATCTCCTTGCTGGTTTCAATGCTAAAGCTCAGCCGCACCCTTCCGCTTCTCTTTTTACTTTACCGATACGCCAAGACCTTGTAAAATCTCGCGCATGTGGTCGATGTGAAATTGAACATGAAACCCTCCCAAGCCCCCGATCCAGCTTTCCAGTGTCGGATATTCTCCTAACGGCGAGTCTTTGAGCATGGGAATATGGGCCTTCCGGTCGAGCTGCTCCCCAGATAAGCCTGTCGCAAACTTAGCTATACGCTCGTACTCCTTTTCGAGCTCTGAGAAGAGTTGAGCAAAGGTCATCCGGGCACGCTTCTCAGAGAAGAAAGGATTCTCAGCCTCAATGTCGATCCTGGGAGTCTCCCGGTCGAGAAAGGCCTGAAAGGTCGGTAGAAAGCCAGATCCTTCGGGTCCCCACAGGTGGGAAATGATTTCTTTGGGAGACCATCGCCCCGCGGGCGCACGAGAGGCTGTGCTCTCATCAAGCCCTTCGCATACTTTCTTCAGTTCTTCGATCTTCTGCCGGATGCTTTGAGCCAATTGATTCCCGGTTGTAGCTGCCATGTCTGCTTCCCTCCTTTTTCGTTTTTTCTTTCACCTATCATGCTTGATGAATTCGCAAAAAGTCGTCTCACCGGTGAAAACCGGTGCCCAGAGAATTTCTAAGTCTTTGAAAGAATCCCGCTACTGAGCGGGACTTTCGCCGGAATGACGATCATTAGCCTTTTTCGACTTTTTACGAGATTATCATGCTTTGATGGAAAACATAATCACTTTCTTCATTCTATGCAAAGTCTAGGGCTCCCTTATCCATTTCTTAAACTCGTTTAGCATTGGTTCTTATGCTATTGTAATCGTAGCTAAATATATGTGGTAGTTTCGTAAAAAGTCGTCACACCGGTGAAAACCGGTGCCCAGGCGTCGTCCCAACGAACCCCGGATCGGGTCCGAGCAGGCGTTGGGAGCCATCTTTTGTACTGGATCCCGATTTTCATCGGCAACCCTGGATTCCGGCTTTCGCCGGAACGACTAAAAAAAACATAATTTGACTTTTTACGAGTTCATCATATGTGAATCTGGGCCGTCTGTCAACCGCATAGTTTGCCAATGGAGGCTTTGATCATGTGCACACGGAGAAAGTTTTTGAGGGGATGGTTTTGGGTATGGATCATCGGAATTGTACCTGGCTCCCTCACCTCGTGGGGGTCTCTTTCGAAGGCCTGGGGCCAGGTGAAGAAGCTACTTCCCAGAGAATTTTCCAAGCAAGAGCTCAAGGAGATGAATCCGGCTGAGATTGACAGCCGGAACCTTGAGATCGACCCCCTTGAGAAGTTCGGGACGATGGGGCCTACCGATGTGGAGATTGACCTCAAGACTTATCGGTTGAGGGTTACCGGAGAAGTAAAACGTCCTCTTGCACTGGGCTACGAAGAGATCCTGAAATTCCCTTCTTTGACCGAAACGGTCCTCCTCATCTGTCCCGGATTCTTTGCGAATAACGGACGCTGGACAGGAATTGATTTAAAAGCGTTGTTTCGAGAAGCAGAGGTTAAAAAAGGCGCAAAATACATGGACATTAAGGGAGCTTACGGAAAGGTTGTGAGAATTCCGCTGCAAGAAATCGAGAAGAGAAAAATCTTTCCGGCTTATCGGGTGAACGGAGAGCCGCTTCCTCAAAAACACGGTTCTCCTTTGAGGCTGGTATTTGAAGATGCCTACGGATCTGATTGGGTCAAATATGTGGAAGAAATCGCTCTGATTTAGCATTGCCCTAATCTACAAGCCCCGTGGAGATCCCCCTTCGGGTTCGAATCGATACGACATGAAATGAGATGACGATCGCAAGAAGCAGATAACCGACGATATCCGTCACCCAGTACGGATAGATCAGCAAAAGCCCCGCGATCAGAAAACCCGTGCGGAGAACCCATCCCAGACCCTGAAAGAGGTGACCCTGGAATGCAATGGCGATGCAGCTCACAGCGACAAAAGACGTAAAGACCCTGAGAAGGATCATCCCGATCGGCCCCATAAGGAGGATCTCCGTGCTGTAAACAAAGAGGTAGGGAACGAGAAACACCGGCAGGGAGAATAAGAAAGCAAGGTTTGTCGTCTTTACGGGGTCTGTGCCCGCAATGCCCGCAGCAGCAAAGGAGGTGGGCGCCACAGGGGGGCTGATATTTCCGAGGGTTCCGAAGAAAAAGACGAAAAGATGGGCGGCCATCGGGTGGACACCGGCCTTGATCAGAGCAGGAGCTGCCAGGACAGCCAGGATGAGATAACAGGTCACCGGCGGAAGGGGAAGGCCGAGGATGATGGAGGCGACCATTGTCAAAACGAGAAGAAGAATGAGGCTTCCCCCTGCAAGGGTGATGAGAATATCTGATAAACGTTCACCGAGGCCCGCCATGCTGATCGTTCCCGTGATGATACCCGCCGAGGCACAACACGCAGCCACGATGAGAATCCCTTTTGCGCCCCTTTCGAGGGCGGAGACAATCTGCCGGAGACCCATTCTCGTCCTTCGACGCAACTGGCTCGTCAGGACGCAGGCAACAGTTGCCCAGAAGGCTGCCCTGGGCGGAGTGCTCGCCTCTATGGCGAGAAAGTAGATAAGAACCCCTATGGGGATGAGCATGTGCCCCTTCTCCTTGAAGACCGCCATCAGGGTCGGAAGTTCTCCCTTGGGAAAGCCCCGGAGGCCCAGCTTGACCGCCTGCAATTCCACAACCATGTATAGCGCGGCGTAGAAGAGAAGGGCCGGAATGATGGCCGCCCTCACCACATCCAGATAGGTTCCTCCGATCATTTCGGGAATGATGAATGCCGCTGCTCCCATGACCGGAGGCATGATCATGGAGCCCGTTGAGCCGACCGCTTCTATGGCGGCAGCAACCTCAGGCTTATACCCTCCCCTCTTCATCAGAGGAATGGTGAAGACTCCCACGGCTGCCACGTTGGCCACCTGGCTCCCCGTGATCATGCCAAAGAGGCAACTTCCCAGGACAGCAGCTTTTGCAGGCCCACCCCTGTACTTTCCAAAGAGCGCCATTCCTGTGTCCATGAAAAGGGGGCCGGTTCCTGAAACCTCCAGAAAGGCACCGAAGATGATAAAGACAACGATGACCGTCGCAGAAACCGCAAGGGCAGGTCCAAGAATGCCGTCCGTGCTAAAGAAGATGAAGTTGATCACCTGCTCAAAGGTGAAGCCCGAGTGGGCCAGATAGAAAGGGAGGTGAGCACCAAAGGCCAGATAGAGAAATCCGACGAAGCAGATGATGACAATAGCCAAACCGATCACTCGCCTCGTAGCCTCAAGAACCAGAAGGATCGCCAGAAGGCTCGTAAGGGAATCTAAGAAGTTCGGCATCCCCGTGCGGAGGCCAATGTTTTCAAAATCAACAAAGACATAAATGCCAATGAAGAATGAGAGGAGAACGAATCCGATGTCCGTGAGGGCGACAGGCCGACTCTCTTCAGCGACCTTGCCTTCTCCGGCTTCATCGCTCTTCGGCCTGAAAGGGAAGAGGAGAAAAATGAGGGCCAGGGCAAAGGAGAGATGAAGGGTCCGCTGCTGAACCCCTGGAAGCTGGCGGACACCAGCGGTATACATGTGGAAAAGGGCCATTGCAAACGCGATGGCGAAGATGACGATGCGGCGTCCACCCGGTCCCTTTGCTTTTCTTCCGGGGACCCGAGCGGCTTCGGAATCGGAGATCATGACGGGCTTCTCCCCATTATTTCTTCATGACGCCGATCTCTTGAAGGTACTTCTCCGCTCCGGCGTGGAAGGCGACCGGAATTCCCTTCATGGCGTCTGCAGCCGTCATATCCTTTGCCGACTGATGGACAGCATAGTAATCCGCCTTATGATCGAAGAGGCCCTTCAGCATCTTATAAACATAATCGGTAGACACATTCGAAACGGTGAAGAGTGCCGTCGCGAAACCATAAATAGGCGTATCCTGCTCCAACCCCTTGTAAGACTTCGCCTTCACCACTGTCCCGTAGTAATATGGATGCTCAGCCACCACCTTCTTCAAAACCCCTTCGTCGATCGGGACGATCCGGACATCGTGCCTCAAGGCAAGCTCGGTGTAGATAGCAACGGGGTATCCGCCTCCCACAAAGCCGCCATCAAGGCTCCCATCCTGTATCCCCTCGATGCTCTCCCGGTACGTATAGGCGTAGGGCTTGAAATCACTCTTTTTCACGCCGGAATACTCGAGAAAGAGAAGGGCGCTTGTGGCAACGGTGCTGCCGGGACCTCCGATCCCGATCTTTTTCCCCTTCACATCGGCGAAGGATTTGATGGAGGATTTTGCGGAAACGACGAGATACTGGTCCGAGGCATTCACAAAGACAATGCCCCGAACCTCCGTGAAAGGCTTACCGGCATAGACATCGAGCCCCTTAAAGGCCTTCCAGGCATCGGGGGTTCCGAAGATGGCAAAGCAGGGCTTTTTCGCAGCATCGCGCTGCATCATCCTCCGCACCATGTCCATCGTTCCGGTGGTTGCCTCATGGACGAGGTGGGCATCGGGAAGATACTTGTTCGACACGCTCACAATTCCCGCCCCTAGAACGTAAGCCGTGCCGCCGACGGGAGGCGTATAGAGGGGGATGAGTTCAACTGCCCATGTTTGCTGCAAGAAAAAGACCATTAAGAATAGACAGACCACAAAACAAATGAGCGCTCTTATTCGTTTCATCCCTTTCTCTCCTTTCTTCTCTTTCCCTCCTTGAGAACCATCAGAAGACATCCGTCTCAATCCTTCGCTTATTGGCCCTAACCCCTTTCATGTCGGATGACTTTAACAGATAGACAAAAAATGTCAAGGGGAAATGGAGGGAAATTATTTCCCCACCAAATGCATGTGGAGATGGAAGACGTACTGGCCGCCTCCTCTTTCCACGTTAAAAACGAGTTTATACCCGGAGCTGGCGATTGACTGCTCTTTTGCAATCTCTTTCGCTTTCAAGATCATCTTGGAGATAACTTCTCCGTCATCTTCGGTTAAATCGTTCACGCTCCGAATGTGTTTCCTCGGAACGACCAGAAGGTGAACCCGAGCATGTGGGCGGATATCTTTAAAGACCACTATGGACTCATCCTTATAGACAAAATCAGCCGGCCGTTCCCCTTCAATAATCTGACAGAAAATACAATCTTTCATTGAAAAGCTCCTTGAAAAATCCTGAATCATTGGAATGTTGGAATAGTGGAATATTGGAATACTGGGGAATGGAAATGATCAAAGGACGAAAAAATCAAATCACTCGAAAGTCTTGCTTTGGGGGTTTCCCAATATTCCATCATTCCATTATTCCATTTTTTCAGTTCAAAACGATCGCCCTCTGTGGTGAGACTTCTATTTCGAATCACTACTGTCCCAACGTTAATGAAATAAATTCAACTGGTTAGATATAACATCATTGGTTTCTTGGGGGTTAGCATCACCCAAGACCTCTAAAATCGGGCTTTTTTCGAAAAGGTTGACGCTCAAAAT
>Ga0214473_10003986_pt1 | contig 17761 bp, 11 predicted proteins | sample RVTome_7_FD_203509 | JGI IMG/M metagenome (GOLD analysis project Ga0214473, IMG submission 203509) | Soil microbial communities from uranium-contaminated site in the Upper Colorado River Basin, Wyoming, United States - RVT98D197 | ecosystem: Environmental > Terrestrial > Soil > Contaminated >... | reverse complement strand
TCAAAACTCGCAACAGACGTGCCCAGGGTCGGGTCATAGAGCCAGTTAAGAACAGAGTCAGCCAAGACCTGCGCTCCTACAGTATCCATTACCAGCGTGGTGAAATTCAGATGGACCGTGCGGAAAAGCCCCGCATTCAGCCGATGTCCCACCGGCGCACCCTCAAAAATGTAATCCTCTGTGGCGCTTCGTCCTAGAGGGTGGGCATTGCCGTAAAATGATTTGTACCTGTACAATAGTTCAGTTCCGAAAGTACGTACGCTCCAGCCAACTTCTGCTAAACCGTAATTCGGTTGACCTACTGTCCAACCGACAGAGGGATAATTAACAACATCAGTGGGAGATGCCCATCTTAGCTTATAGTGAAGCCGAGCAGTATCCACTGAAATCTCCGGCCAGCCCGCCTTGGCGAAAGCGCCTATAAAGTCTTCCATTCGAGATTTCGGACAAGTAGTTGCGGGAGGACCAAATGCGTGACATGCCCACCCAGTATAAATGGCAAGAGAGGCTCCAAAATACCGTGCATAATTGCCGTCTAGTCGTTTCACAGTGTACGGTTGGTTTTTGCCATCTCCTCCCAGGCAACGCACCGTTACCCAAACATTTACACCGGCATCAATGGCTCTATAAAGATTCCCTCCCAAAGCATTCAGATCAAATTCAGGCCGAGTAATTCCCTCATTATAGACAATCACCAGTTTGTGTTTAAGCAACCAGGAAATAGGTATAAACCCTTGCTCAAAACCGGCCAGGTAGTAGTCGGGGCTATGGTTGCTGGCGATAATTTTGGCTGTATCAAGATACAACGACGGATCGCCATAAGCATCGGCCCATTTCTTGACGGTGTTGTACCAAAATCTATAGGCCGTAGTATCGACAGCATAGCTGTTCGCCCATCTCTTGGTCGGAGTCAGCACTGTGCTCATGTCAACAATCAGCACGCCGCGTTCGTAACGAGGATTCAAAACCCTGATGCCCTTGAATGCGGGGATAAGATCCGGCACAAGTGCATCATCGCGGGAACGTACCCAAAACACGTAGTTCATTTCAAGGGTGGTATCGCCGCCGGGCGGTGGAATATAGTCTTTGAATACATTAAATATGGTATCGGCGGTCTTTTCCACCCAAATGCTGTCGGCATTATTGCGCAAAGGATTACTTGATTCGAAAACAAGTTTATTAAAAACTGATGACGTGTCAAAGTCCGGGCTGTCGATGAAGAAATAAGATTGAAGTCCTCCAAAGGCGGTGGTCGGAGTGGTTGTCCTGACAATCAATGTAATACAATTAATGGTCGTGTCAGGCGGGAGCGTGGTAGTATCGCAGGTTGTCGTGTCGCCATTGGGAAGGGTATCACAGATAATCTGCTGTGGAAATATGACAGTCGTATCGCAAGTGACAATAGTATCGCCGATCTTGTAAATTTTCCCGGTCGCAGTCAGATAGCGCCTGGTAAAAAACTGGCTGGTGAGCTGGGCGTACTGCACGCTGTCGTAGGGGCCATATAAGCGATAGTGAAACTCAAAAGGAGGCGGGTCCGCCGGGTAGTCAATAGGGTCTTCCCCGGCCCATTTCATTTTTACACCAGTAATAATTCCACCCTTCTTTGGGGCGTTAACAAACGGAATGTCAGCAGCTGAGGGATTAAAAATAACCGTATTTGGTGGATTGTCGTTTCGTCCGAAAAGCCGGAAAACGATGGTCGAAGCCAACCCCTCCTCGTCAAAAGCCTGAAGAAATACATATTGAAGTACAAATGTATTTACCGGGTCACTCAAATCTGCAGAGAGCTTGATAATCTGTTCCGTGCCGGGGTCAGATTCCACTATGTCGACATCGACAACCGTCCAGACATCGCTACTATCAACCAACCCCGCTATATACTGGTCAGGTGGGGTTGCACCAATTTGGGTAACCGTGGCCACGTGATATCGGAAATAATCTATGATGCCGTCGCGGTCAGTCCCCCACCAGTAAATCACGCTGTTGCGCGAGAAATTGGTGCTTTCCGGCGGAGAATTGATAAAGCCGACTTCGGGCGGCTCATTTTCCACCTGATTCCCCTGGAGTTTGCTGGCACAACCGGAAAAGATTAATAACACAGGTACCAGTACAATCATGAAAAGCGCCAGAGCGGCTAAGAGTCTGTTTTTCAATATGAAATTCATGGTTTCCTTATTCCCTATTTAGAAAGCAAATGACAAACTAAAACGGTGCACCTGGGTCAGAATGCCGAAATCCTGATAAGCGTAATCCACCCGGATTTCCTGCTCCTCATTAAACGGCACGCGCACGCCGCCCCCGGCTGTTAACCCGTCCACATCATAATTGAAACGGCCGCCGGCGCGCAGTGCGAACATATCTTTGAATACGTATTCCAAACCAACATTATATTTTTCAAGGTTATCCGACGGATGCCAGCCCTCAGCCGCCAGTGTGACATAATGGTCAACTTGTTCAATCACATTTATAGATGCGCCGAATTTGAAATTAATCGGCAGGGGATAATTGACATTGATGAAGCGCATATCCGGGCCGAAATTAGTAATAGCCATGCCAATCTTGAAACCCCTAAACCCGGTATCATAGATGGTGCCAACATCGGCCGACCAGCCGTTAGAGCTATAATCATGGGCAAATTCACCAATATACTTTACGGTAAATCCGATTGAAAAACGGTCTGTCAGATAACGGCCGTAGCTGAGACCGAGCGCGAAGTTGTTCCAAGCAAAGGTTCTTCCGGTTCCAGCTAAAGTCGGGCTAATAACGCCTCGTTCGTAAGTGGTTTCGATAATATCACCGGAGGTTAGACCATAGGCCCCGACGCCAATCACGCCGCCAATTGCCTCAAGCGGAATGCCGAAGCCGGCAAACCCGTAGCCGATATCGGCCGGCAAGCTAATGTAAGTAAAGGTGGCCTCTCGTCCGTATAGAGTAGTCAGAGCGGCCGGATTGTAGTACACCGCGGAAATGTCATCCACGACTGCGGTAAATGCCTCACCCATCGCCATCGCTCTGGCCGACACGCCCAGTTCCAGAAACTGCGCGCCGGTAGTTCCGACTTTGGCCTGCCCCATCACCGATGCCGGCATAACAGAAGTCAAAAATGCCGCCGCCAGAACAATTAAAAGAGAAACCGGTTTCCCTCTCCCTGCTTCTGCGAGCAATTGTCTATAACGAGTTACCATGAAGTGCCTCTTTGTTTATGCATATACTCAAAATAAATAAAAGTGAAAATATTTCCTATATATTTAATTCAATTCCCAGCCGGACCTGGCGTCCAAAATCCCAGTTAGCAGGATTTGCGTCAAAGGGCGTACCGCCTTTTATGACGCCACTCAGGTTCTGGCGCGTATCCGGGCGGCCGGTATCCCCATAGACGGTTATGACGTTACGATTATCAAAAACGTTTTCGACCCAGGCGATAAACCTGTAATCGAGTCCCATCATCTTGATTTCCTTCTCAAAGCGCAGGTCAAAATTGACCAGGGTCGGACGGCGCAGAGAATTTCTCTGAATATCTTCGCCCAAAGTCTGTGTAATATTGGGATAAGCCCGACTGGGTGTGAACGGCCGTCCGCTTTCAACCAGCGCCACTAAGCCCATGGACCAGCCGTTGAAAATCGGAATACCGAAAAGGCGCGGCTTAACGGTTGTCGGCACGTAGAACTGAACACTGGCCTTAAGTGAATTGCGGACATCATTGTCTAGCGGGGCCTCCGACAGCGGTTCGCGCGACAATTCGAAATCACTCAGGTAATCTTCATTTGTCTGCGAGGCCTTTCCGTAAGCAAAAGCATAAGTATAGCTCAAGAATCCATTAACGTAGCCACCGCCGCGTTTTTCAATGGTCAACTCAAATCCGCGTCCGCGGCCGTAATCGCTGTTGCGATACTGCTGGCGTATGATGCCGTTGTCGTCCTTTACCGACTGTATATTTACTTTATCAAATTCATCCTTGAAATAGCCGCCGATATCGATTGAATAGTGTTCGGTCATCGCATACTTGACGCCGAACGAATATTGAATCGTCTTCTGATAATCGAGATTGTAATTCCCGACCACCGCATTGCGATTCACGCTGGCAGTATTGCGCGCGAACATCCACTGCAAACTGGGCAGTTGATAAAAGTGCCCGTAGTTGAAATAAACTTTGGCTTTATCTGAAATCGGATACGAAAATCCGATACGCGGCGATAACTTCTGGCGGTCGCCCAAAATAATCCCGGAACCAAGATTGTCATTTCTGGCAATTTCAACCAATTCCGGTACATCGCCCGAGTCCTGTGCATCGTCGGTTAAATCCTGAAGAAAGAAATCCCAGCGCAGGCCCAAAGAGGCAATCATCGAACCATATTCTAATTTGTCACGGAAATAAACCGAACCCGCCCAGGGACTGTAGCCAAACATGTCGCGGAAAGCGCCGCGCTTGGGAAACGGTCCGCCATCGGGAATTCCCAGATATTCGATATATGGCCTTTCGATATCCTGGAAAATGAAGTCGATATTTCGAACCGCCACACCGCCTTTTAATTCGTGCCCGCCCAACTGCCAAAACGCCTTAATTTCTCCGCGGGCGGTGTTGACTTCCCGCCGATGCCAGTTGGCTATTTCGTCAAAAGAATACGGGTCCAGGAAATTGTTGTTTCCTCCGGCATCATATGCGGCATTACCATTGACGTCATTATACATTTCGCCCTGGTCATACTGGAAGTTGGCAAAATCATAAAGTCCGTTGCCGTTGCGGTCAACAAAGGGAATGCCCAAAGTCCATGGATCGTTGGGTCCGTTGTAAAGACCATTGGTATCCAGGTCCTGTGTTAATCTGTCCCATTTGTCAATACCCGGCTCAAAAATGCCGTTGCCGTTGACATCTGTAAATGGTTCACCAATAATAGAATCACCGTCAAGATACGGCTCCTGAGTTTTGGAATTGATGACGTCCCGTCTGTCGGCGTCCAAAATGCCGTTGCCGTTGCGGTCATTCAGAAAATCTCCCTGATCCCAGACGCCGTTGCCGTTCAAATCAAGATACGGCTCACCCTCGAGTACATCGATATAGCCGTTGTTATTAAAGCGGAAACCGGACAGCTCGTTATTGCCGCCCTGGAGGTTTACTTCAAAATTCAATTCACCAAATGTATAGTCGGGGCCAAAGTAGTCATCGCCGTAAGCAACGGTGTCGGGGAATAGATTAATTATTGGCTCCGGCGCGTCATAAACGCCATTGTCATTGTTGTCCTGAAAAGTTTCCCATTGGAAGTCATACATTAATTGATCCGGGTCAAGTCCATTTCCGGGGTTGTTCGGATCGCCGGGCTGTTGGGTTATCTCGCGTTTGTGGTAGGACAGCACCGTCTCGTAGTGGAAACTCCTGCCGATAGCGTGCGTGACTTCAAGAGAAACCAAATCCCAATTATCTTTTTGAATCGGCGCCGTGGCTGAACTGTACCGGTAACTCCAGTCGAAAATAGTCTGTTTTTCCTGTTGATTTTTGTACGAAAGCAGAAACTTCAGATTCTGCCGCGGGCGGAATTGAAAATTGGAAGTCCAGTAGTAACGGTTATTAAGGCGTTCCGGGATGTGAATGCCGAAAAAATTAAGATAGCCGTTATCACGTCGGGTTATCGGCGAATCAAATTGCTCGTACTGATAGAAGCCGTCGTCTTTATCGACTTCGGCGTATACATAGTAAGTCAGTTCCTTGTCATCAAAATAGTGAATACCCAGAGCCGGAAAAACTTTGCTTTTGAAAATCGGATCCGGTCCGGACAAGGAGAATCTTACAAAATCACTGTTGCGCGAATACTCATTCAAGGTGGCATTGCCAAAATCATCGGTGATATACTGGACGTCGGCGCGAGTGACGTCCTTTGAGCCGGTTTGCGTCCTGATGTTTACGATGCCGGAAAGTGCGTCGCCGTATTCCGGATCAAATCCGTCCTTAATAACGGTAAATTCCTGAATAGAACCGGATACCAACGATAACTGTGCGCCGGCTTGGCCCAACCCGCCGAGTGGGTCATCGATAGGCACTCCGTCCACAATGTAGCTGACTTCGAAAGCCCGGCCGCCGCGAATATATATTTCGCCGGTATTTGTGGTAACGACTCCGGCCACTTGTTCAATCAATTCATCGACTGTCTGAACTGGCTGGCGCTCAATGGTCTCTTTGGTAATAATTGTCTGATTGGATGTTTCAAATTTATCAATAATATCAACTTCGGCCTCTACTACTATTTTGTCCTGAAGTTGCTCAGTCTTCTCCGACAACTTCTGATTAATCTCAACCGTCAGGTCAGAACTTACTTTTACGTTGGTGACTTCCAACTCTTGATAACCAACGGCGCTGATTTTGAGCGTGTAAGCGCCCGGCTCCACGCGGGGAATAATATATTTGCCGTCTAAATCAGTATTGGCGCCGCGATTGGTTCCCAGCAACAAGACAGTGGCTCCAATCACGGGCTGGTTTGACTTCTTATCTAAAATGGTACCTTTTATCTGCCCTGTCGCTGATGCAAAAACGCCGCTGGATAAAAGCGCTGCCACCAGCGCAGTACATAACAGCCAAAAAAGAAGCTGTCTGCCTCTGCCAAGCATTGTAATCCTCCTGATCATAATATTCATATGCGGGCTATTCTTTCTCTTCCCATTAAATTCACCGGTTGTCGCTCAGGGATGACTTATGGAATTCGACTAAAAGCGGTACCAAAAATTAGCGGATGCTTCTGGTTCCCAAACTCCCATTATCTACCCTTGGCACGCTGGGCTCTAACACCTTAGCCCAACCGGCGGCCTTTTCACAAGCCGACAAAATATCCTCCGGCCCGCCCATTAGTCAAGCCCTTTTTTGGTCTCAGTCCAATCAGTTATGCGAATCAACTAATAGACTATTTAATTCTTCATTTTGTTTAATGGGAATTCGCCGATAAATCGGTTTTTCTCTGACTAATAATTCGAATCCGGCGATTTCTTTAGCATCGTTTTCACTAATCTCCCCTGCCCTCAGGGAGATTCCAAGGGACTTTCCAATTGAGTTACAAAACACTCTCGAATACTGCCGGAACTCAAATTCGCTTAGTCGCCGTATTTTGCTGTTGTCTAAGGGGTTATTGGGACTGGAATTCAATGCCGGGTGATTCGCTACGCCATTTAACTTGATTGAGCCGTGTTGTAAAAAGCAGTCGCCCATTCGCCTTTGAGCCGACGCAATTATCTTCCCCTGCTCGCTCAGAATTTCATTTCGCGCAAATGATTCGAAACACGGTTGGTTATGAAATGTATCACGCGACGTAAAGCCCGCCGCCGATTGCCGCACATAATGCGCCCTGATATCAATGGCCTTTAGAAATTCCAGCAGGGCCAGTGAAATGGAACGACTCGAATTGCTTACCGAACCGTTTAGAGTTTCTAAATTCAATCCCACACTGTTTACTGCAATTGAATAAGTCAATTCCGACGGTTCATGAAGAAGCGCCCGCCCGCCGGTAACACGGCGGATAAGAGGCGTACCGTTTAGGCGGCCGCTACCAACCACCTTATTTTCATTTTGATTGTAACCAAAAGTAATCGCTTCGAATTCCCAGCTGTAAAGCCGCAGGAGAATCAAGCCGGGACTGTGCATAGCCCGGTAAAACATCCACTCATCCAGCGCCATGTTGAAATAAGGGTTTTGCGAAAAAGTGGAATAGAAGATTCCGGAATACATTTAGTTAATTTAGGAAGATTTCCGGATGGCTGCAAGACCGATTAGTAATTCTGAATTAAATTAAGAAGGACGGACTTCGTCGGTATCGATATCGTACTGCTTCATTTTCAATCGCAAGGTGGATTCCGGGATATTCAAAAATGCGGCGGCATGTTTTTTGATTCCGTGTTTTTCTTTTAAGGCCTGAAGAATGAAATGCTTTTCATGTTCGTCCAGATAATCATACAGGGAATACTTTGCGCCAAATGAAACATCGTGGCTGTTTGATACAGTGTGGACGGCGGAACCGTTGGCCGAGGTCTTGTCGCCGCTAATACTTTCTGATACGATTTTTTTATCTATGGTGGCATTGTGACCGGCCAGAAGCACCAACCGCTTAACTTCATTATCAACTTCGCGGATATTCCCCGGCCAGTCGTATTCCAACAAAAGTTTGAGCGCCTCAGGGGAAATTGTCTTGCCGGTCTTTTCCAGAAAATGCGACACCAAGAGCAGAATGTCTTCGCGTCTTTCCCGCAAAGGCGGTAAAACAAACGTCATGGCCGAAAGCCGGTAGTATAAGTCCTGCCGGAACAGGCCCAATTTCATCTGCACTTTCAGATCTTTATTGGTGGCCGAAACGATGCGAACATCTATCAGGCGCGGGGTGGTCTCGCCCAGCCGGACAATTTCTTTACTTTCGAGAACGCGCAAAATCTTGGCCTGAATGCTTAACGGCATATCGGCGATTTCATCAAGGAAAAATGTCCCGCCGTCGGCCTCTTCAAGCAATCCGGCTTTATCTCTGTCAGCGCCGGTAAATGCGCCCCGTTTGTAACCAAAAAGTTCTGATTCCAGAAGCGTTTCCGGCAAAGCCGCACAATTCACCGACACGAATCTCTTTTCGCGGCGGGCGGAATTAAAATGAATGGCTCGGGCCAATAAATCTTTTCCGGTTCCGGTTTCGCCTTCAATTGTCACAGAAATATTAGAATTAACTATCTGGCGGACTTGCGCCAGAATATCGAGCATCCGGCTGCTTTGAGTAATGATATTCGGAAATGCCGCATCGTCCTGAAGCTGGTTGCGTAGGCGCAGATTGTCTTCCAAAAGCTCATTCTTCTGAATTTCAGCCCACTTAAACGAAATCAAATCAGAAAACCCGACCGCAAAATTTAGCTCGGTCTGTGAAAAAGGATTAAGTGAATTATCGGGGGTCAGCCGGTCCAGATATAAGTAACACCGCCCGCCATCGGAAATTACAAATGGGACAACAATGACACTGGTGACAGACTCCGGAACATCGGCAATTAGACCGTTTATGAACGGGTCGCGGCGGCAATCCAGCAATAAAGTCGGCTTATGGGAGGCGATTTCTTCGCCAATTATGTTTTTCAATCCTTCTTCAAGCCTTTTGGACTGGGCTCCGCTAAGCTTTAATGTAGAAATAATACTAGACCCGTGGCTGTTTGGGGCATATACGAACGCCCGATTAGCGCCGCATTTGTTAATAAGAATATTTAGAATTCCGTCCACCGATGACGTCTTGATATTGGAATACTCGGCCTGACTGATCATTTCACCGAATATTTTGAAGCTATTTTCCTGTGAGATCGAAAGGGCCACCGCATTTTCCGAAAGCGACTTAAGGAACTTGCTGACCGCACGAACTCGTGAAGTATCCCCCAGATTGTTGAATAGTTTTTCGGCTCGGCTAAGCTTGCTGAATCCCCGGGCCAAGTCGCCTCTCTGACAGGAATATACGCCGTCATCAAAATCACAACTGGCTTTCCAGTAATCCAGATTAAGCCGCTTAAAGATTCGGCGCGATTCATCAATAAGCGAAATAACCTTTTCTTCATCGGCGGCGTTGCTCTTCATTCTGATTTCCGAAGCAATCAAGAGCGTCCGAGCTAAATCATAGGGGTCGCCGACTTCCCGAAGAACTTCCACCGCCCGCTCAATATTTTCGAAGGCCTCGCCGAAATCCCCGCGGGACGCAAAAATCTGGGCAATAATTCTGTGAGATAATCCGATTTCAGCTTTTTCGCCGATAGCCAAGGCCAATTCCAGTGCTTTCTGGCCATATTTCATGGCGTCATCGATATTGTCGAGCGCCAATTCCGTTTCGGCCAAACGCCGACCAGACTGCGTTACCAATGCCGAACCCGGCGCCAGCATCATGCCCTTTTGGTAAGCTTCACTTAGCACCGCTTTGGCCTTGAAATAGTCACCTTTTTCAAGGAGAAGTTCGCCGTAGTATTCCAGATAATAGATTTTCTCGCGCTTTAATCCTAAAGACACAATTTTTTCAAGAGCTTTGTTGAAATTGCGGACGGCATCTGCGAATTCGCGGAGCCGTATCTGAAGAAATCCGATATCCAATAGGTTATGGACTTGGGAAACTTCCTGATTGTTTTCTTCGAAAAACTTCAGGGTGTCAAAAAGGTAAGTACGAGCTTCGTCCCATTGGCCCAAGCGGAGAAGAATTCTTCCCATATTTCCGGTCATCTGGGCGCGCTTGCGCGGCTTGTCGCCAACCAATTCCAGAGCTTCTTCGAGATGACCTAAAACTTGCTTATAGTTACAGCGGATATAGGCAATGCGGGCCAATTCGTTTAAAGCATCTCCCTGGCCGACATTGTCATCGCCGCGGCGATAGGATGCCAGCGCATCGCGGGCGCGCATTTCAGCATTTTTGAGATCACCGATTGCAGAATACGATTGTGACAGTACCAGCTGGGCCCTGCCATGACAGCTATTCAAAGTAAAATCGGCCAAAAGCTTGACTGCTTTCAGGCCGTTTTCTAACGCGCTTTTGTAATTTCCCTCGAAATGCGAAGCCGCCGCTTTTAACGAAAAATAAAGACCCTGCTCATATTCCTTTAACTTGAATTCTTTTTCATTGAGAGCAGACAGTTCCCTGACCGCCACAGCGTACTGCCGCTGTCGGAATAGTTCTTCAATGGCCAAAAGGCGGTTATCAATATCTATTTTGGGCGAGGAGACTTTCATTCCCAAATTCCCCTACGAGAAACACCGGAGCCCTTCCGCATTCCTCTAAAGAGTCTGTTTCTTTCTTAACGCTTTTTTTACATCATATTTTCTAATAGGCAAATGTGCTATTCGGTGCCTTTTTCAGTATCCCCTTCTGAAAGTAAGAAATGATAAAAGAGGACACCCTTACCGTGACCCTAGTAAACAAACTCGGCTCCCTGTCACCGCCGCCAGACGGAACAACTGAATTGCTGGATTGCACATTGTAGTTCGGTCCTATAGCATCCAGCTCAGCCGAGTCGAGCGGTGAACTAGTACCACCATTGCCGTTCCCTCCGTCGGCATCCCAAGGGTTTTCTCCCGATAAGGCAGGCACGGAAATCAGGCACGCCGCAACAATCAACGACATGAGTGTTGCCCAAATAAGATTTCTTTTCTTCATTTGATATGCCTCCAGTCTGAACGGTCCGAAATTTTTTTTCCGTCCTTAAGTGAATGGCAAGTTTGACATGCTTGTCTGAAAACGCATTTCTTGCCACTGGCAGGGTAACTCAAAGTCCCTCAATTGTCAAGGACTTTGATAGCATAATGATGTCCGGCGCAGAAACTGCGACTACGGCGTCTTTTTATTAGCCTTTCAGCTCACTGCTCGTGCTATTTGTAACAGAGAGTTCTACTGAAAAGTTCGTACAAAAGAGAAAGCTAAATGCAAAAAACCAAATAATCTTTAAATCCCTGTATGAATTTCGTTAAAAGATTTCATGACCATCTCCACCGAAATGCCCGTCATACACTGCATATAGGCATCCCCCTTTAGCTCACATTTGTTCTTCACACAGGAGATACATTCCAATTCGCTTAGATACAATAACTTCTTTTGAGAGGCCAGGGGCGAAGTTTCCTTGGGGTCATCGGCTCCTGAAAGGACTACAACCGGCGTTCCCACCGCCGCCGCCAGATGTGCCGCCCCCGAATCATTGCCTATAAACGCCGATGCCTGAGTCAGTACCGAAGCTAGTTCTCTGACGCCAGTTTTGCCGGACAGATTGAAGACACTGGTAGAACCGGCTCCTGCGGCTATCTTGTCCCCTTCAAGGCGGTCATCATCCTTGCCAATCAGGACCACTTTGAGCCCGTGTTCTGAAATCAACCGCTTGGTCAGCTCCATATAATTTCCCATTCCCCAGCGGCGGGATTCACCCACCGCGCGGAATGCAATCGCCGCAAACTTCTCGCCGTTTTCAATGCCGAAATCCTTTAATAATTTTTGTCCCCGGGCCATATCTTCGTCGCTTAAGAAAATCTTCGGTTTGGCAAAAGTAAGTCCCTGGCCGGTGGCCCGCTTCAGCATATTGAAATAGAGTTCACTACGGTGACAGGAATTTATGGGCTCCGGCAGAGGCAAGGGCTTTGTCAACAGTAACCGGCGGCCATCGGCAATATAACCGATTCGTTCCTTGACTCCAGACAGCTTAAACACTGACGCCGAACTAAACGATGGCGGCAAGACGTAGCCAATATCAAACTCTTCGTCCTTAATAAACTCTCTCAATTTGAACACGCCGGCCAGTCCGTGGGCGTGTTGGCCGGGGAATTTAATAAGGCGGTCTATGGCCTGATTGTTCTCGAACAGCTCTCCCAATTTTTCTGGCACTAAGACAGTCAGAGTCGCACCGGGGTAGCACTCGCGTGTTTCGTTTATCATGGGCAGGGCCAGCACGCAGTCGCCCAGATGATTGGGAGCGCGAATGATTAATTTTTTGCTCATTTATCCGGAGAACTTGCTTTCCAGGTCAATTTTCGTGACCAAGAACAATTTTAATTCCTCTAAATACTTGTCTTTTGTCTCCAGATAAAAAATGCGGCTTTCCAGATAAGTCAATTTAGAAATTTCCCCGTTTTGGTATCTCTGCTCGGCGATTTTAAGGCGATTGTCCGCCAGCCCAATTTGTTTTTGCATAATGTCGAGCCGTCGATGGGATACGTCAAGCTGATTCAACAAATTAACAATGTCGGCCCGGGCTTTTTTCTCGGCGCGCTGGTATTCCAGCTTGGCTTGATCGGCGGCAAACCAGGCGGCTTTTACTTCAGCGCCGCCGGCGCCTCCATCCCAGACGGGAACCCGCACGTTCAGGGCTACCGTCCAGCCGGTCGTTTTGATGTCATCGGCAATTGATGCATCGGTGTATTGTGTTTCAATATCGCCGCGCCCCAAAGAATAGCTGGCATTCAAATCTCCTTTAATGCCGTGTCCGGCCGCGGCAAACGACGCCGATCGTTCGGCTTTTTCAAATTCCTTGCGGGCCACTATAATGTCAATGCTGTTTTCCCAGTTCGAGAGCATTTGCTGTTTTTGTGTATTATCGAAATGCCGGGTTAACTCAGGTTCGGCCAGCGCGAAAGCTTCTTCGGCGTCCATGTCTAATAATAGCGCCATTTCCCTTTTCTGGTCTCGCGTCTGGGTTTCAAATTCAAATTTTTCCAGTTCCGCATCAAGAAGCAACGAAGTTGACCCCAGCAAATCTTCTTCGGACATGATGCCATCGGCAAATTTCGATGAATCAATATTCGCCTTAAGTTTGCTGAATTCGAGTTTGTCTGAAAAAACGTTGTCTTTTACTTCCGCCTGCAACAGCGACAGATACGCCTGGGTGACTTCTTTTTTTAAAGCGGCTTCTTCGGAGATTTGATTCATTTGGGCAATATCCCTGTCATCGCGGCGGTTATTCAAGGCGTATTTGGCTTCCGATGGCCGAAACAGCGGCTGGCTCAAACTGAAATTGAAAAACCCCTGCTTGCGGTCTTCTTCAACAGAAATTCCGGAACTCAGCGAATCTCCAGAAAAATCGAATCGGCGGGTGTCGGGATAGCGGTCTTTATTTTTGGTTAAATTAGCGATGATGGTCAGCGCTCCGCCGGTAATTAAGCTTTGATTCAATTCCACAAACGAGCTGAAATTCAACTCTTTGGTTCGGTAAAGCTGTTTTTGCGCCGAACCGCCGAAAAATCGGAACGACTCGTCCACCTGATAACCGGGGATGGAGCCGTTTATCGAGATTTCCGGAACATAGAAATTAATCCGCTTGGCGTTGAAATTCTGCTGGGCGACCTCGAGCTTTCCTTCGATAATATCCCCCCGGGCAGTTTTATTGAGGGCGTGATCGATGGCTTTTTCAAGGGTCAGTTCTACACCGTAACTTGATACAGAAAACAAACAGGCCAGGCCTGCGCCTGCAAAAAAAATCGGCATCAGGTGACGCCGGCCAAATGAGGAAATCGCTTTATCAATTGCCGACATGGTCCTACCTCTCTTTATCTTGAAAATGATTATTCGTAACGAAGCGCTTCGATAACGTCCAAATTGGCGGCTTTACGGGCCGGATAAATACCGAACCCAATTCCCACGGCTGTTGAAACACCTATGGCCAGCGCTATGGCATAGAACGACACAATTGTCGGCCAGCCGGCATAGAAACTAATTCCCTGCGAGATGAGCAGTCCCAGAATGAGTCCTATTAAACAGCCGATAAGGCAAATCGTGGTCGCTTCAATCAGAAACTGCCTCAAGATGTCATTACGTCTGGCGCCGACGGCGCGACGGACTCCGATTTCTCGGGTGCGTTCGAGAACCGTGGCCAGCATGATATTCATAATGCCGATACCGCCCACTAACAACGACAATCCGGCGATCGCTCCCATCACTATATTAAAAATCTGCTGGGTCTTTTGCGACTGGCGCAGGAGCGATTCCGGCACCACTATTTCGTAATCTTCCACGCCGCCGTGTCTGCGCTCGAGAATTTTAGCCACGAGCTTGCTGACGGCTGAAACATAATCGAGATCAGGAACGGTAATGGTCAACTGGTCGATTTCGGGAGTATTGTATTTCTGCTCTTCTTCTGTCCCCGCAAACATAAAACGCATCCCCCCGCCACCTCCCATCGATGAATGCCGCTGGGCTTCGACGCGATCAAATTTCTTGGCCGCCGTGTTATACGGAATGTAAATGTCTTCGTTGAAATTCTTTAGCTCAAAACCTTCGACTTTACCCCGCCCGATATACTTGTCCTGCATCACGCCCACAACGGTAAAATCGATGTCGCCAATTTTGACGCTTCGTCCAATCGGGTCTTCGAAGGCAAACAACTGTCTTTTCGCTTTGGCTCCCAGGATGCAAACCTGCTGGAACTGCTCATTGTCGGAGCTTGCAATAAATCGTCCGGTTTCGACATTAATGGAAGAAGAATATGTAAATGCGGGAATGGTTGACACTACTCTCACCCGTGCCTCCTGGCTCCCGTTGTACACCGACGTAAACGGCTCATAGCGCTGGGGGACGACATTTGCCACCAAGTCTTCAAACTCTGCTATGTTTTCGCCGTCGGCCAAAGATAATCCGGGCGAGCGCTGAAGTCCTCGTTCGTCACTGGGAGATTCTTCGGGGATACGGGCATTCACAATTATATTGTTGATTCCGAGAATGGAAATCTGCTCGAGCACTTCTGCTTTGGCGCCTTCGCCGATTGAAAGCATAGCCACCACCGCCGCCACGCCAATTATGACTCCCAGCATGGTCAAAAAAGTGCGGAGTTTATGCGCTCCCAATGAGACCAGAGAAATCTGAAAAACCTTGCCGTAATCCAATCAACCTCACTTACCGGGGCGACTCCCCGATGGCCTCATGCCGGGACCCGGCTGTCTCCCCTTATTGATTTCCGGCTCGGCCGCTTTTTCGCCGGGCAACTGCGGCTCATCTAATGTCGGGTCAATTAAGCAAATTGTCTCGCCCCCTTCGAGACCGGAAATAATTTCGATAGACATGTCATTGCGCCGGCCAACTTCAACTTTGCGCTGTTTTTTGTTTTCCAGATACACCACTGTCTGGCCTTCCTTTTCAAAAACGGCTTCGAGCGGCACTGCTATGGTTTCCGGAAGGCGGTCAATGACAATTCTGGCCGACGCCGACATACCCGGCTTTAAAAGATCTGATTCATCCTGAAAGGCAATCTCAACGTCGAACACATTTATTTTTGAATTGGGGTCTTTGCGTCTGGCTAACGTTCCTTTTTTTGACACGATGCCGTTAAAAATCTGACCCGGTATTGCGTCAAGTGTAATAAGTACACTTTGACCCGAGTCAACTTTGCTGGCGTCAACTTCGGAGACAGTCGCTTTGACTATCATTTCAGTTAAGTCTGGAAGATTGACAATCCCCTGTCCTGACCAAGGAGCGTCACCCTCCTGCACCTTGCTCATAGTGCTCCCTTTCCAGATTTCGAGATATACAACCATTCCCGGAATGGGCGCCACTATGGTCAGTTGGTTTAGTTCGCGCTGGGCTGTTTCCACTTTATCTTTGGCACGCTGTACTTCGAGTTCGGCTTTGGTAACGTCTGATTTAATTTGATCGAGTTTCGCCTGAAAGTTCAGTTGCGCCAGCTCCAATTCCAGCTTGGCCTCTTCGGCCAATTTGGGCGCCTCGTGTTTTTTCTCATCGTAGTTGCGCTCGGCCTTTTGAAGTTCCAGCTTTAGTTGTTTATCCTGAATTGTATATTCTTGCTTAGCGCGTTCCAGATTCTGTTCATTTATCTTCAGTGACGACATATGGTCGGTCAGATCAGCAGTTTGCTGAGTGGCGTCAAATTTTACCACCGGCTCCCCTTTTTTAACTCGGGACCCTTCTTTAGCCAGCCAGGTAATCTGTAAATTACGAATGCGCGGCGCAGAAATTACAAAAGCCCTTGACGCATCTACTTCGCCGCTTACTTTCTGCGAAATCAGAAACTCCCCCTGGCGTACATCATATATGGGAATGTCCGCCGAGCGAGTAAAAATGGCGTTGACGCCGTAATAGCCGCCGAACAATACTATTATTAAAACCGATGCAAATATCAGTTTCTTCATTTTTGTCCTCAAATTAGTAATCCGAGCAGGGAGTTTCACAGCACTTTAATATAACAGAATGTCTGGTTATTCGTAACCCGCTTATCAAAGCAAATACATTTCGACATAAATCTTGTACGGCTGCCAACTGTTTAAGTTTCAATCGGTTTGGAGTTTCCAGCGCCGGTGCGTCCAGGTCCATTGCTCCGGATTCCGACAAATATATTCTTCATAAAACCTGACATAGGCCTCTGTCATGGTTCGGATATCTTTTTCTTCATCGCCGGAATTAGGCGGATAAATTGGAGTTCCCGTAATAATAATGTGTTTGTCATATCGTTCTCTTCTAATCAGAAAAGGACAAATTGGCGCGCCGGTTCTGATGGAAAAAAGCGCCGGACCGCGCGGATGGAGAGCCGGTCTTCCCAGAAAGTCGATTGCAATTCCCGCCGGCGCATGCTGGTCGGCCGCTAATACTACCATTCCTTTGGATTTGAGGATTTTAAACGCCGCTCGAGTTTGCCGGTCCAGAGGAATGACACCGACATTCATCTGCTTTCGAAAATCATTGAGCATTTCATCGACCAGAAGATTATGCTGTGTGCCCACCAGTAAATTTACCGGCAGTCCGATAATCCCCGGCCAGCAGGCCGATAGTTCCCAGTTGCCGAAATGGGCCACCAAGAATATGGCGCCATTACCTTCAAGTTCAATTCTGCCAAGGAGGCCGCTGTCGCCCGTGACAATTTTCAGCGCCCCTGCAACAGTGAGTTTTTGAAAGCGTGAGACTTCTATCAATGTCTTCCCGATATTTTGGAATACTTTTTTGGTCAGCGCTTCAATTTCATCTTCCGACCAGCTTTTTCCGATAGTGCTTCTGATATTATCGTTTGAGATACGCCTTCGCGAAGTCGCCAAATGATAGACGAAAGTTCCCAGCGCTGAGCCGAATCTGTCCGCCGCCTGCGGTGATAGCAATTGTGCCGCAAAAGCTAAAATTCGAACAGCCGTATATTCGATTAAATGCTTCAGCTTCGCCACGGTTCGTCTTCTTCATCAATTTGTTCGGGATGTTTGGGGTCGCCGTAGTCAAAATCCTTTGACTGGAGCTTTTCTTCCTCGGCCCACTTTTTGTAATACTGGCGGCGCTTGTTATATCTGATTAACCAGGCCACTAATACTAAGAACGCCAGA
>Ga0214473_10003985_pt1 | contig 17762 bp, 19 predicted proteins | sample RVTome_7_FD_203509 | JGI IMG/M metagenome (GOLD analysis project Ga0214473, IMG submission 203509) | Soil microbial communities from uranium-contaminated site in the Upper Colorado River Basin, Wyoming, United States - RVT98D197 | ecosystem: Environmental > Terrestrial > Soil > Contaminated >... | reverse complement strand
CCTCGAAGTCGCCGTTGCGCTCGATCTCCAGGATCTCGCCCTCGATCATGCGCAGCGTGACGTCGGACAGCAGCCGCAGGATCTTCAAGTTGTCCTGCGACAGCGCCATCGACATCGACTTCGTGTAAAGGAAGTCGCCGAGCAGCACGGTGATGTCGTTGCCCCAGCGGCTGTTGACGCTGCGGCGCCCGCGCCGGAGCGTGGCCTCGTCGATGATGTCGTCGTGCAGCAGCGTGGCCGTATGGATGAACTCCACGACCGACGCCAGCAGGATGGCGCGCTCGCCCCGCGCGCCGCACAGGCGGCAGGCCAGCAGCAGCAGCGCCGGCCGGATGCGCTTGCCGCCGCCCTCCTGGATGTAGCGGCCGATCTCCGCGACGAGCTTCACGTCGGAGCGGCACTGCTCTTCGAACAGCGCTTCGACCTTGAGCAGATCGTCTTCGACGAGCTGCACGATCTCTTTGAGGTCCGCCACTTGCCGGCCGCCGCCGATCGGATCCACCGCTGCCAAGCGTGCCCTACCTGTAGTTGGTGAACTGCATGTCGATGCCGAGATCGGTCTGCTTCAGGAGCTGGATCAGCTTCTGCAGATCGTCCTTGTTCTTGCCGCTGACCCGCACCTGATCGCCCTGGATCGCCGCCTGCACCTTGAGCTTGGTCCCCTTCACGAGCTTCACGATCTCGCGGGCCTTTTCGGTCGGGATGCCTTTCTGGAGCGAGATCTTCTGGCGCACGGTTCCGCCCAGCGCCTTTTCGATCGTCGCGAAGGACAGCGCCTTCAGCGGCACCGACCGCTTCACCAGACGCGTCTCGAGGACGTCGCGAACCGCCTTCAGCTTGAACTCGTCCGAGGAGGCCAGCACGATCTCCTCGCCCGCGAGGCCGATCTCGGAGCCGGTTCCCTTGAGGTCGAAGCGCGTGCTGATCTCCTTCTCGGCCTGGGCGATGGCGTTCTTCACTTCCTGCATGTCCACACTGCTGACGACGTCAAAGGAGCTCTCGGCCATGGCGCCTCAAGGTCAGGAAGCCGCGTCGTGACGCAACGCAGGAAGGGCCTAAGTTGACGGATTCGCGGGGACTTGTCAATCCTGGGAGCGCCGCAGCAGGCTGCTGAAATTGCGCCTGACGGCCGCTGCCAGATCAGAGAGAGCGACGGCCTTGAGGTCCGCGAGCTCGCGCGCCACCTCGACGACGAAGGCCGGCTCGTTGCGCTTCCCGCGGTGCGGCGGCGGCGCCAAAAAGGGGGCATCGGTCTCGATCAGTAGCCGGTCGAGCGGGGTCGTGCGCGCCACCTCCCGGATCGTCTCGGCCCTGGGAAACGCCACGATCCCGGAGAACGAGACGAAGAAGCCCAGCGCCAGCGCCCGGCGGGCCAGCTCCGTCCCGCCCGTGAAACAGTGGATCACCCCGCCGCACTCTCGAGCCCCCTCGCCCTCCAGGATCTCCGCCGTCTCCGCGTCCGCCTCGCGCGTATGGACGATCACCGGCAGACCCACCTCGCGGGCGAGGCGGATTTGGCGCCTGAAGACCTCCCGCTGCGCCGGCCGCGGCGAGTGGTCGTAGTGGAAGTCGAGACCGATCTCGCCGATCGCAACGATGCGCCTATCGCGAGCCAGGCCCCGCAGCTCGTCGTAGGTCGTATCCTCGGCGAGCCTCGCCTGGTGCGGGTGGATGCCCCCCGAGCACGGGAAGCCAAAGTCCTCGGCGACCCGCATCCCGCGCACGAACCCCTCGCGGCCCGTTTGCTCATCGAGCTCCGCGACGATCAGCAGATCCTCGACTCCGGCCCCGCGCGCCCGTTCCACGACCGCAGCGCGGTCGCCGTCGAACTGCGGCATGTCGATGTGGCAGTGGCTGTCGACCAGCGTGAGCTTCGCGTCAGACACGATTCAGCGTCCTAAGTTCTTTTGTTTTCAAGGTGTTTACCTGTACCAGGACGTTCCAGGAGGTATCGCCGCTCGCCGAGAATGACCCACTCGTGCTCTCCAGAGCGAGCGGGTCGTCATCGTCCGCCGAAGGCGGACCAGGCCGCAACTCTGTCTGGGTCCGACGATCCGAGCCACGGCGGTGGGGTTGTAGGGTCCGGCATCAAGTGGGTCACTTCTTTCCGAGCAACCCGGGTCTTTTCTCGCGAGCGCCTAAGTACTCCAGCCCGGAAGTTCGGTGACGTATTCTCTGCGAATCATGCGGCCTTGGGGTGAGCGGCGAGTTTCTCGAGGAGCAAGGCGAGGTCGCGCCGCGTGAAGCGCCACTGGAACGGCTTGGCAGCCGACTGATAGTGATCCTGGAAGGCGAGCAGCCGGCCCTCGAGTGCGGTGAGCGAATTGAAATCGTTCGGCGAGAGGACCTTTCTCTGGACGATGGAGAAGTAGATCTCGACTTGGTTCAGCCAGCTGGCGTGGATCGGCGTGTGCACCACGATCAGATTGGGCCACTGGCGGGCGAGACGTTGCTGACAGCGGTCGCCGCGGTGGGAGCTTCCGTTGTCGACCACCCACAACACTCTGGAGGCGGAGCGGTAGGGCTCGCGGGACATGACCTGGCGAACCAGCCGGCCAAAGGGAGCGATTCCGGTCTTGTGTTCACAGCGGCCGAAGACTCGGGCCTGATGGACATCCCAAGCGGCCAGATACGCCCAGGCTCCCTTGCGCACGTACTCGTGCTCGACACGCATCGGGCGGCCGGGTTGTGGGGCGGCAGTTCTGTGCCGGCGCCGGCGGGCCTGAATGCTGGTCTTCTCGTCGGCGCAGATGACGAAGTCGTTCTGCCCCAGTGGCCGCCCCTCCCAGATGCCTTCGTAGAGGTCGAGGACTCGGCTCGCCTTCTGGGCGAAGTCGGGGTCCCTGGGGAAGATCCAGCTGCGATGGGTCCATGGCCGGATTGCGTCTTGGGAGAGCCAGCGCCAGATGGTGGTCTCCCCGATCGAGGCCACGATCCCGCGACGGATCACCTCTCGCTTGATCTCGCTCATGCTGAAGCGCGAGAGTGGGAGTCCCAGTTCGCTGGGGAGCTCACAGGCGAGGGCCTTTACGGCGACGACGATACCGGGGGGAAAAGACACCCGATCTCCCCTGCCGGGGGAGTTCCTCAAGGCCGACCATTCCCTGCTCGAAGAAGCGCTTGCGCCACTTACTGACGACTTGGCGCGGCGTATCAAGGCGTTGGGCGATCTCGTCGTTGCTCAATCCCTGCGCGGCGTACAGCACGATCTTGGCTCGGATCACGTCACGATACGGTGACGTATACCTACGAGCGAGCGCCTCCAGAACGGCTTCATCCTCGGTTCCGAGATCAATATGGAACGGGCTCTGCCTAGGCATTCGACCCTCTCGCCAGAGAGGGTACCGCCCTGGAGCCTGAATGTCTACGAATAATACGTCATCGTATTTATGAAGTTATGGACTAAGCGGTAGACGTAAGGACGGAAGCCCGCTCCCTGGACGACGCCCGAAACGTCGATGCCGCGCCGGATCTCCATCGCTCAGCAGATCCACGGCAGCTCGTCGCCGGCCAGCATGTCCACGACCCGCATGGCTCCAATCACGGTGCGCATGGCCACCAGGCCGGGATGGGCGTCCGTCACCGTGCCGATGATCTGCGCGTCCCGTCCCAGGGGATGGGCCTGCTCGCGGCCACCCACGACGTGCACCGCCTCCGAGGCGCGCCCAGGCGACACCGTACCTCGGGGATCGGCGTCGTGGAGACCGGGCGTGGACGGCGAGTGAGCCGATATCGCCGCCCGGAAAGAACAGCGGCTTCACGACGAAGGAGTCGTGGTGAACGCGAGCCGCAGAATGCCGGCGGTATTGGTAGTAGGCCGCGCAAGCCCCCTCGGCCGACCCCATCGGTGCGCCCAGCGGGGTGCCTGGCGTACAGGTCTTGCCGAACACGGGACAGTCGAGCGGGCTCTTCAGGCCCTGCAAGACCTCCGCGCTGATGCACTCCGGCGACTCGTCGGCGCTCGTGGCTTCGACGCCGAACCTCTTCTCGGCGTCGTACCCGGCGAAGCCGGCCCGGAGGCGGAGCCCGCTCAGCGGGATCGTCCCGATCCCGCGCCACTTTCGGTCGCAGACCTCGAAGACCTCCTCAACCCTGGACGGCGTTGCGCGGCGAGCGCAGCAGCAGCTCGATGGCCGGCGGCACGAGCACGTGGGAGGCAAGCATGGAGAAGCTGGAGAGCCCTTCCCGCTGCGGCGTAGCAGGCGTCGCCGCACGAGCTTGTCCACGGTCTTGCTCGCCGCCGCCTTGGTCCACCCCCAGCAGAGCGGTGACGTCGCTGATGCTGTGACTGTCTATGCGCGCGACCAGGCGCAGCAGCTTGAGCTGAGAGAAGGTTAGCCTCGTTCCGGCGATCTCGCGCAGGAGCCGCGTCTCGACGACGTGGCCGACGGCCGCGGAGAAGGCGTGGGCGCTGCCGAGGACGTCCTGGACCAGATCGATCTCGCCGTTTCCGCTCATGGAGCGATCGTTTCCGGCCGACCGTCGTGGCCCAGATACTCGCGCACCACCCACTCCACGGCCCGCGGCAGCGCCTCCAGAACCGGGGGCGAAAGGCCGGGCTGCACCTCGTCGGGGAGGGCGCCGGTCTGGCAGGCCAGCACGCGTACTTCGACACCGCAGTGCTCCTGCAGCTCGCGCAGCAGGTTGGAAGTGGGGATCTGATGCAGGGAGAAGTCGTCGGACTTGACCGCAGGGATCAGCGCCGGGTCGATCTCGAACAGCTCGCCCGGGTTCCGACTCACGTCGATCGCGTCCAGAATCAGAAGCCTCCGCGGGCGCGCTGGGCTCACGCAGAGCGTGAAAAGCAGCTTCCGGGCGCCGGTCCCCACGTCGATGAGACAGACGGAATCGGATGCGCCGCCCCAAGCCTGCAGGCGCTCCACAAGCGCGCACCCGAAACCGTCGTCGCCGAAGAGCACGTTCCCGCAGCCCAGGATCAGCGTCGGCTTGCGGCAGAACTCGGGGAGGTCGCTCTCCCCTAGTTCTGCTGCCGCCTCTCTGTGACCTTCAGCGGTCATGCGAGGTTCCCCGCGCCGCGTCGCTCCACCCACAGCCACGCCCCCAACGCACCGAAGAACGCCACCGGCGGGATGCTGGCCCAGAGCGGGATCTCGACGCCCGCTACCGTCACCTCCGCGCCGAAGGTCAGTCGCAGCAGGTGCGCCAGGGCGATGAGCCAGCACACGAGCGAGCACACGACCGCAGCAGGTCTCGTCATCTCCGTTCCCTACCGGCCCTCGCCGGCCCGCGAGTTGCCAGCAGGGCGCCCGCGAGCGTGCCCCCCCGCTGGCTTCACGGCGCTTTCGCTCCTTAGTTGGCGAGAGTCTCGACTAGCCTCCCTTCCGCGTCGAGGATGTCCACCTTGACCGCCAGCTTTCCGTCCAGCCGGTGCGTGGCGCAGGAAAGGCACGGGTCGTAGGCGCGGATGGACATCTCGACGGTGTTGAGGATCCCCTGGTCGTACTTGCCGCCGTGGATGAGGCTCTTGGCAGCCTGCGTCACCGACATGTTGATCGGCGCGTTGTTGTGCGTCGTCCCGACGATCAAGTTGACGTCCGTGATCATGCCATCGGCGTCGGTCGTGTAGTCGTGGATCAGCGTTCCGCGCGGCGCCTCGACGCACCCGACGCCCCGGGCCACCCTCGGTTTCACCGGCACCCGGGTGTCGGTGCTCACGATGTCCGGGTCGGCGAGGAGCCGGACGGCATTCTCGGCGTTGTAGAGCAGCTCGATGAGGCGCGCCCAGTGGTAGAGCAGGGTGAGCTGGGCCGGGCGACCGAACGTCTTCCGGAACTCCAGGAGCTCCGCCTGGGCCAGCGGCGTGTCGATGTGGTCGCAGACGTTCAGGCGCGCCAAGGTGTTCGCCCGGTAGATGCCCACGGGCTTGTCGAGGTCCATGGAGAAGCCGCCCCACTCCTTGGCATAGGGGAACTTCAAGTAGCTCCACGACTCGATATGCTCCGCGATGTGGTCCGTGTAGTGGTCGTACTCGAAGTCCTTGAAGGAGCCGTCGGGAGCCATGAGGCGGAGCTTGCCGTCGTAGAGGTCGAGGGCGCCGTTCTCCTTGACGGTCCCGATGAACCCCGTAGTGATGACGCCCAGGGACTTCACGACGTCCAGATACTTCGGGAACACGTTCTCCTTGGCGAAGGCGATCGAGAACTTCGCCAGCTCGAGGGCCTCGTCGGCCATCGTGCGCAGCGTGTCTCGCTCCGCGGCGAGGAGCGGCCTGCTGAAGCCGCCGGGCACGGCGGCTTGGGGGTGGATCGGCTTGCCGGCCAGGATCTCCAGCATCTTGGCGCAGATGTGGCGGACCTTGACTACGCGCTTGGCCACCTCGGGCGCCGCCTGCAGGACGCCGATCACGTTGCGAACGGAGTAGTCGGCGTCGGGCCCCAGCAGGAAGTCCGCGCCGGCCAGGAAGTAGAAGTGGAGGATGTGCTCCTCCATGTAGGCCACGCTGTTGCAGAGCTCGCGGAGCTTGCGCCCGGTCGGCGGCGGAGTGACGCCGAAGACGGCGTCACAGGCCTTGGCCGAGGCGAGGTGGTGCGACCAAGGGCACACGCCGCAGATGCGCGGGGTGATGCGGGGCATGTCCTCGACGGGGCGGCCCATGCAGAACCGCTCGAAGCCGCGCAGCTCGATGACGTTGACGCGGGCCGTGTCCACCTCGCCCGCGTCGTCCAGGCGGATGGTGATCTTGGCGTGGCCCTCGATGCGGGTGACGGGTTGGATGACGAGCGTCTTGCCCATGGTTCACCTCTTGGGAAGCGGACGGAGACGGCCGGCGCCGCTGAAGCGGTTGAAGGTGGCGGCCCGGTCGGGGATCGTCTTGGGGTCCAGGCCGATGGACGAGAGCGCGCCCATCATGTCCACCATGGGGTTGGCCTTGTCGGAGAGCGGTCCGAAGCAGCCCTCGCAGGGCATGTAGGCGCGGATGCAGCGGGGGACGCCGTCCTTGCCGCCGCAGCCGGCGCGGGTCGCCGGGCCCAGGCACATGAAGCCCTGCTCCATGAGGCAGCGCATCTCGGTGAGCGGTTTCCCGGGGATGAACTCGGCCTGCTCGAAACGCCGCTTGAGCGTCGAGACCGCCTTCTTCTCGCGCCGCGTCGGGCAGTCGTCGCAGACGCTCTTGGTGGGCAACGTGAAGGGCTTTCCCTCGAGCAGTGCCAGCAGCGCGTCGGTGACCATCTCGGGCGTCGTGGGGCAGCCGGGGAGGAAGACGTCCACCTTGACCTCCTCGCTGACCGCGTAGACCCGGTCCGTCAGCGCCGGCAGGTCCTCCTTGGGGATGCCGTCCGGGTCGGTGGTGACGCTGCCGCGGTAGACCTTGTTCAGCACGTCCTCGGTCGTGTACTGGTTGGCCAGGGCGGGGACGCCGCCGAAGCAGGCGCAGGAGCCGAGCGCGACGAGGGTCTTGCACTTCCTGCGCATCTCATGGGCGATCTCGCGATGTTCCTCGGTCCGGATCCCCCCGGCGATCAGCCCGATCTCCGCCTCGGGAATCTCCATGGTCTTGCCTTCGCCGGTCTGGCCGTAGAGCTTGTGGTCCATCAACACCGGCATGTGGACGATATTGACGTTCTTGAGCACGTCGAGGAGAGGTTCGCCGATGTCGAGGATCGTCACCTCGCATCCGCCGCAGATTGCGAACCACTCCTCGGCCAATCGAGCCGTCATGCTTCACCTCCAATCGATCCGCGATGGCCGGGTGTGCTCTCGTCACCTCCCTTCGTCGGCGACCGGCCCCAAAGGCGGCGCCGCCGTCTGCTGGACCACGCGCCTCGTGTAGACGAGGAACGTCCCGTCCTCTTCGCCGGTCCAGGTCTCGAAAGCGTCGGCCTCATAGCCGGAGCGGGCCCGCTGGGCCTCGTCCGCCGACGAGTAGACCCTGCCGTCCCACATGAACTTCTTCCCCTCCACGAACCGCGCGTTCGGCACCGTCATTGCTTGAACGGGCTCGGGCCCGCCTTCCTCACCTGCTCGGTGAACTCCCGCATCACCTGCGCGAACTTCGGCCCCTCGGACGCCGAGACCCACTCCAACCGGAAGCGCTCCTCCTCGATCCCGAAGTCCTGGAGCATGAGCTTGATCGCCTCCGCTCGGCGCTCCGTCTTCAGGTTGCCGTCGATGTAGTGGCAGTCGCCCGGGTGGCAGCCGCAGATCAGCACGCCGTCGGCGCCTTTGGTGAGAGCGTCGATCACCAGGTTGGGGTGGACCATCCCGGAGCACATCACGCGGATCAGGCGGACGTTCGTCGGGTACTGGAGCCGCGAGACCCCCGCCAGGTCCGCGCCGGTGTAAGAGCACCAGTTGCAGGCGAACGCGATGATCAGCGGCTCGAACTGCTGGACCAGCTCCTGGCTCATGACGCCTCCAGGGCCGCGCTCACCTGGGCTGCGATCTGATCCAGCGTGAAGCCGCGGATGAACACGCCCCGCTTCGGGCAGGTGGCCTGGCAGGTCCCGCAGCCCTTGCAGAGGCTCTCGTTGACCTCGATGATCTTCTTGACCGCCCCGTCCCGGATGTACTCGATCAGCGTGATGGCCTTGAACGGACAAGGATCCACGCAGTAGGCGCAGCCGTCGCAGCTCTCCTCGACGACGCTGGAGAGGTTCGCCTCCAGCTCGATGTGATCCTGCGACAGCACCGCGCCCGCCCGGGCGGCCGCGGCCGCGGCCTGGATGATGCTCTCCTCGATCGACTTCGACGAGTGGGCCAGTCCGGCCAGGAAGACGCCGTCGGTGGCGAAGTCCACCGGCCGGAGCTTCATGTGGGCCTCCAGGAAGTAGCCGTCCTGGTTCAACGGGACCTTCAGCAGCTTGGCGATCCCCGCGTTGCCGTCGTGGGGGACCGTCCCCACCGAGAGCACCACGAGCCCCGCGTCGATGGCGATCCTGATCCCGAGCTGGGGGTCGTCCACCGTGACCTGCAGGCCGGCTCCGTTCCGCGCCACCACGGGCTTGCGGCCCTCCTCATGGCGGAGGAACACGACCCCCTGCTGCCGCGCCTTCGTGTAGAAGCTCTCCTTGAACCCGTAGCTGCGGATGTCCCGGTAGAGGACGTAGACCTGGGTCGCCGGGCTGACCTGCTTGAGCTTCAGCGCGTTCTTGATGGCCTCCGCGCAGCAGACACGCGAGCAGTACGGCCGCTCCGCGTCGCGCGAGCCGACGCACTGAATCATCACGACCGTGGACGGAAGCCCCTCGCCCCCGCGCGTGGCGAGCCGCTCCTCCAGCTCGAGCTGGGTGAGGACCCTCTCGTCCTTCCCGTACAGGTGCTCCTGCGTCCGGTGCTCCTTCGCGCCGGTGGCGACGACGACCACGCCGTGCTCGACCTGCGCGCCGCCTCCGTTGGCGGCGATCTTCGTCCTGAAGCTGCCGACCGAGCCCTCGATCGACTCGACCCTCGCCCCGGTGAACAACCGGATCCGCTCGTGCCCGCGCACCTTCTCGACCAGCGAACGGAGCGCGGCCTGCGGGTCCTCGCCGCCTTCGAGATACCGGAGCCGCCTCAGGTTCCCGCCGAGCTCCGTCTCCTTCTCCACCAGGTTCACCTCGTAGCCCTGGTCGGCGAGATCGAGCGCCGAGACCATGCCCGCGAGGCCCCCGCCGATGACGAGCGCGCCCTTGGTGACCGGGGCCGCTCCCTTCTGCAGGGGCTCGAGCAGCCGCGCCTTCGCGACGGCCATGCGGACGAGGTCCTTCGACTTCTGCGTCGCCCGCTCGGGCTCGAACATGTGGACCCACGAGCACTGGTCCCGGATGTTCGCCATCTCGAACAGGTACGGGTTCAGTCCGGCCTCATGGCAGGTGTTGCGGAACAGCGGCTCGTGCGTGCGTGGCGAGCAGGAGGCCACCACCACGCGGTTCAGCCCGTGCTCCGAGATGGCCTGCTTGATCCGCTCCTGCGTGTCGGTCGAGCAGGTGAAGAGGTTGGTTTCGGCGTAAACGACGCTCGGGAGGCCCCGCGCGTACGCCGCAACGCTCGCCACGTCCACGACGCCGGCGATGTTGCTCCCGCAGTGGCAGACGAAGACGCCGACCCTCGGCTCCTGCCCCGTCACGTCCTTCTCGGGCGGGTAGACCTTCGGAGTGATGAGCGTGCCGCGCACGTCGCGCAGCAGGGCGAGGACCTTGGAGGCCGCGCCTGATGCCTGCATCACGGTCTCTGGTATGTCCTTGGGCTCCGTGAAGGGGCCGCAGGCGAAGACCCCTTCCCGCGAGGTCTGGACCGGCCCGAACGCGGAGGTTTTGCAGAAGCCGAACTGGTTCAGCTCGATGCGGAAGGTCTTTCCGATCTCCCGGACGTCGCGCGGCGGCAGCACCCCCGTGGAGAGCACGACCAGGTCGTACTCCCGTTCGGCCTTCGTGTCGTTCTCGGTCAGGTACTTGACGACGAGGTTCCCGCTGTCGGCCAACTCCTCGATGACCGGCGGCCGGCAACGGATGTAGTTCACCCCCTGGGACAGCGCCCGCTGATAGTAGGCCTCGAAGCCCTTGCCGAAAGCCCGGACGTCCATGGAGAAGATGTCGGTCTCGAGCTCCTTCCCGCAGTGCTCCTTGGCGATCAGGGCCTCCTTCGTCGCGTACATGCAGCAGATCGAGGAGCACCAGTCCCTCTCGGCGTCGCGCGACCCCACGCACTGGATGAAGGCGATCCGCTTGGGCGGCACCTGGTCCGAGGGCCGGACCACGTGCCCCGCAAAGGGCCCCGAGGCCGAGAGGATGCGCTCGAACTCGGCGGCCGTGATGACGTTGCTGTGCCGGCCGTGGCCCAGCTCGCGTTTCAGCCGCGCGTCGAAGAGCTCGTACCCCGGGGCGAGCACGACCGCGCCCACCTCCAGCTCCACATGCCGGTCCGCATCGTCGAAATTGATGGCCTTGACGCCGCAGACCTCTTGACAGACCCCGCAGACGCCGTGCTGGAGGTGGACGCAGCTCTGCGGGTCGATGGAAGGCCGGTTCGGCACCATCTGCGGGTACATGATCGAGATGGCGGGCCGGTTCGTGAGGCCGCGCTCGAACTCGGACGGGATCGGGATGGGCGAGACGGCGCTCGTCGTGGAGGAGACGAGCCGCTCCGTCGGGCAGATGAAGTCGCAGGCCCGGCAGGTCCAGCAGTCCTCGTTGTGCTTGCCGTACGGTGGCTCGACTTTCCTCCGCGAACCCCGGCCCGAGAAGCCGACGGCGGCGCGGCCCATCCGCTGCTCGCACATGCGGACGCAGGACCCGCAGTAGATGCAGTCGTCGTTCTTCTTCGCGATCCGGATCTCGGTGACACCGAGGGCCGCGGCGGCCTTCCGGACAGCCGGCGCGTCGGGGCAGCGGGCCAGCAGCAGCTCCGCGACGACCTTGCGCGCGCGGGCGATCCGGGGAGTGTCGGTCCTGACCACGAGCCCCTCGAGCGCCGGGTACTGGCAGGACGCCTGGACCGACACGGGCCGGCCCGGTGTCTCCACCTCGACCAGGCAGAGGCGACAGGCGCCGTAAGGCAGGAGCGCCTTATGATGGCAGAGCGTCGGGACCTGGACCCCGATGCTCTCGGCCGCCTCGAGCAGTGCGGTCCCCTCGGGCACCTGGAGCGCCTGGCCGTTGATCGTGAGGCCGATCATGCCGGCGTTCCTTCCTTGGCCTTGGCGGCCGCGCGTTGCTTGCGCCACTCCGCCACGGGCACGGGCTCGGGAAGCGAGACCAGCTCCTCCGCCTCCCGGCCCGACACCTTGCGTACGGCCGAGACCTTCGGCGGGCAGACCTCCAGGCACTGGCCGCACTTGGTGCACTTCGCCTGGTCGATCACGTGCACGTGCTTTGTCGAGCCGCGGATCGCCTCGGCGGGACAGGCCTTGAGGCAAACGACGCAGCCCGGGCAGAGGTCGGGATCGATCGTGTACTTGATCAGGCTCTTGCACACGAGCGCGGGGCAACGCCTGTCGCGAATGTGCGCCTCGTACTCCTCCCGGAAGTGGCGCAGCGTTGAGAGGACCGGATTCGGGAGCGTCTGGCCGAGGCCGCACATCGAGGCGTCCTTGACCGCCAGCGCCAGCTCCTCCAGGAACTCGAGGTCGCCCTCCCGGCCGTGGCCCTCGGAGATGCGCGTCAGGACCTCGAGCAGCGCGGCGGAGCCCTCGCGGCACGCCGAGCACTTCCCGCAGGACTCGTCGTTCGTAAACTGCACGAAGAACTTGGACACGTCCACGACGCAGGTGTCCTCGTCCATCACGATCATGCCGCCCGAGCCCATCATGGAGCCCGCCTGGCCCAGGCTCTCGTAGTCGATCGGCACGTCCGCGAGCTGGGCGGGGATGCAGCCCCCCGACGGGCCTCCGGTCTGGACGGCCTTGAGCCGCTTGCCGTCCGGGATGCCGCCGCCGATCTCGTCCACGATGTCGCGCAGCGTGATCCCCATCGGGACCTCGATCAGGCCGCTGTTCGTGATCTTCCCCACCAGCGAGAAGATCTTGGTGCCCGAGCTCGTCTTCGTCCCGATCCGCGCGAACCACGCGGCTCCGCGCCGCAGGATCGCGGGGACGTTGGCGAGGGTCTCGACGTTGTTGATGACCGTGGGCTGGCCCCACAGGCCCGACTGCACCGGGAACGGCGGCCGCTGGCGAGGCTCCGGGATCGCTCCCTCGATCGAGCGGATCAGCGAGGTCTCTTCGCCGCATACGAAGGCGCCCGAACCCTCCCGGATCTCGAGGTCGAAGGAGAAACCCGAGCCGAGGATGTCGCGGCCCAGCAGCCCCCGCTCCCGCGCCTGTTCGATGGCCGTGCGCAGGCGCTCGATCGCGAGGGGATACTCCGTCCGCACGTAGACGTAGCCCCGCGACGCGCCGATGGCGTAGGCCGCGATCGTGATGCCCTCCACGATCGAGTGCGGGTCCGACTCGAGCAGGCTGCGGTCCATGTAGGCGCCGGGGTCGCCCTCGTCGCAGTTGCCGACGATGTACTTCGGGGTTCTCGTCTCCGCGAGGCAGGCCTTCCATTTCCGGCCCGTGGGGAAACCCGCGCCCCCACGACCCCGCAGGCCCGCGGCCGTGACCTCCTCGACGACGCGCTGGGGCGTCATCTCGAGCAGGGCCTTCTCGAGCGCCGCGTAGCCGTCGCGCGCGACGTAGTCGTCGAAGCTCTCGGGGTCGATCGTTCCCACGTTGCGGAGGACGACGCGAGTCTGCCGGGTGAAGAACGGGATCTCGGGGTCCAGGACGTGCTTGGTGACGACCCGGCCGCCGAGAACGTGTTCGTGGAAGACCGCGGCCGCCTTCTCCGGCGTGAGCTGCGCGTAGAGGACCTTGGGCGAACCGCGCACCTCCACGCTGGCCATGGGCTCGGCGGAGCAGAGCCCGGCGCAGCCGGTGGCCCCGACCCGGACGTCCGCGAGCCCCCTCTTCCCGACCTCACCGCAGAGAGCGTCCAGGACCTTCTTGGCTCCGGCCGCGACCCCGCAGGTCCCCATGTGCACGACGATTCGCGCCCGACAGCCGCGCTCCTGCAGAGCCACGCTCTGCTTCGCGCCCTCGCGGATCCGGCTCAGCTCGTGCACCGTGAGCGCGGGCATGTCACGCCGCCTCGCCCCTGCGGTACCGCTCGACGATCTTCGGGATGTCCTTCACCGCGAGCTTCCCGTGGACCTCGGTCCCGATGGCCACCGCCGGCGCCAGGCCGCAGCAGCCGATGCAGCGGACGACCTTCAGGGTGAAGAGCTTGTCCTGCGTGGTCTCGTCCAGCTTGATCCCGAGCGTGGTGCCGAAGCGCTCCATCAGCCGCTCGGACCCGCGCACGTAGCAGGTCGTGCCCAGGCACACGTTCACGGTGTACTTGCCCCGGGGCGTGAGGCTGAAGGCGCTGTAGAAGGTGGCGATCCTGTAGATGTGGGTCAACGGGTAGCCGGTCTGCTGGGAGACGAAGCGCAGCACCGGCTCGGGGAAGTAGTTGAACTGGGCGTTGACCTCTTGGAGGATCGGCATCAGCGGGCCTTCGCGCCCCTTCCACCTCGCAAGGATCTCCGTGACCTTCTCCCTTGCCTCGGGGGCGAGAGCCACCGCCGCGCGCCGCTCGTCGGGGATGGGCTGCACCCGGTAGCGGACCGGGCAGCTCGCGACACAGCTCCCGCAACCCGTGCACTTCGCCTCGTCGACGTAACGGGCCTTCTTCCGGACCGTGACACTGAAGTTCCCGGGCCCTCCTTCGATCCGCTCGACCTCGGCGAGGGTGAGCAGCTCGATGTCCTTGTGCCGACTCAGGTCTGCCAGGCGCGGGGCCATCGTGCACATGGCGCAGTCGTTCGTCGGGAACGTCTTGTCGAGCTGGGCCATCACGCCGCCGACGCCCGCCTTCTGCTCGACCAGGTAGACCTTGATCCCCGCGCCGGCCAGGTCGAGGGCGGCCTGCATGCCGCCGATGCCCCCGCCCACCACGAGAGCGGCGCCGACCTTGCTCGTGTGTGCTTCCTGTCTCATGCCTTGACGGGCTCGAGCCCGGCCTCCGAGGGAAGCTCCGCGCGGGCCCTCTCCTTGACCGCCTGGAAGTAGAGGGCCATGGGCCGATCGATCATGTGGGCCCACTCGCCGAAGGGCACTTCCACGACGACCATCGGGACGCAGATCACGAGGTGGAGGGCGTAGGCGTAGTGGGCGGCGAGCGCCATCCCCAGGTAGCGGAGGGCATGGATCGCGATCCCGCTCACGGCGGTGAGCCACAGCAGGAGCGGAAGCGTGAGCGCGCCCCGCTTCCCGGAGGCGCCCTGCTCCCGGCGACGAACGCGACGCACGAGGATGTCCGTCGTCCCCCAGAGGATGAACGCCGTGGCGAGATACCCGATCCACCGCTGCGGGTGGTAGAGCGGATAGACGTCGTCGGTCTGGAACCAGCGGAGCAGCGCGCCCGTGAGGACGAACATCGTCACGGTCCCCAGGGCCATCAGCCAGTGCTTGAGCCAGCGCCTGGGAGCGGCTTCGGCGCCCCCTGCGTACAGCCACCACACGACGAGCGGCGCCCCGGGAGCCTCGGCAGGGCACTTCCTCATGCGCTCCTGGGTGGCCATCTCCTCGAGGAGCGTCCAGGCCTCGAGCAGGAAGGAGCGCAGCGGCGGCCGAGCCCGCCCCAGCGTCAGGCGGTACATGCGATAGGCGTGGGAGAAGACGAAGAGGGCGGGGAGCGCGTAGACGATCCAGGTGAAGTAGACGATCTTGGGGAACATGTGCTCGAGGCCCATGGACGTCGTCGCGAAGTCCGAGACCGGAAGACCGCCCCAGTAGAGGTGGTAGAAGACCAGCAGGGCGAGAACCAGGGCCCCCACGATCGCCAGCGAACCCATGTGCCAGGCCCTCGAGCTGAGGATCCGCGAGGAGAGGCCGGTCCAGTCGTACTGCCCCGTCAGATAGCGCCGCAGCGTCCTCATCGACTCCGCGGGGTCCGCCTGCCGCGGGCAGGCGATGGTGCAGTCCCCGCAGTCGTGGCACAGCCACGGTTCGAGGCCCTCGAGCACTGGCTCTCGGAGTCCGAGCAGGACGCGGTGGATGGGCTTGCGCGGGAACGTGACGTCGCCGTACGCCAGGTCGCAGACAACCGAGCAGCCGCCGCAGTTGAGGCAGCTCGAGTCGAATCTCCCGTGCCGCTGGACCTCGGCCAGCAGCGAAGGATCGACCCGCGCGGGCACGCGAATCGCGTCCACCCAGACCGTGCTGGGGGCGCTCTCCACTGCTTCCCCGATCTCGGAGCACGCGTCAACCACGCTGACAGTCAACGTGGTTGACGTTTACCCTGCTTCATTCGACTCCGACCAGCAAGGGCGGTGCCTGCGTCGGGCAGGTGGCGGCATTCGCCGCCCTTTCAATCGGTTGGAGCAGCTAGGAGGGCGAGCGCTTCTGCGCCGTTCCGCGTTTTCTGCGTGACCGACTTCAGTAGACCGCAGTTCGTTCGGCGCCGGGGGGAGGAACGCCAACGCCCCCATCCACTATGAGATCCGCGAGCTCGCGGGGCGCATCGCCCACCTCGAGACCCGGCTCGAAAACCCCCTCGAGGAGCCGATGCCAGCGGGCGCAACCAGCTCGACAGAGGCCCTGTGCATCGCGGCGGCAGAAAGCCGAAAACCCTGGACTCTGCCGGTGATGGCGGAAGCCCTGCGACGGCTTTCGAGTGTCGGCGTTTTCCTGATCGGTGGCTTCACCGACCGGTCTTCCGAAGCGAGCTCGCGGGCGGTGTGGTGGCGGTGATGAGCTTCTGGTGGGGCGGAGCTGGCCGTGGTGGTGAAACACCAGCTTCTGGTCGCTCGACGGAGGCCCGCACGCGTGGCACGCGCTTCGCCGCGGTAACCCGAGTGCATCTGCGAGCCCGTCAGGTTGAGGTCCGACGCGGCGAGCGATTCTGGCCGGCTCGCCTCGGGTGGGCGCCGGTCACGGAGCGGGCCGCACCATTGGCGGTGAGCACGACGGTCCTGGTCGAGGAGTGCGGCAGAACCACGCTCGCGGTCACCCAGCTCTACGACTCGCGCGGGATTCGCGACGCTGCCCATGGAGCGCAGCGTGGCTGGGGGTTACGACAGGCTTGCCGAGCTGTTCTTCCCGCCATTGTCTGAGGAGGTCAGATGACAATTGAAGCGAAAGCGCCGAGTGCCCATCCTCGCCGGCTGTGGCGAAGCACGGGTGCCGTAGCCTTGGGGTTCTTGGCGGTCGTGGTTCTTTCGCTCGGCACCGACCAAGTGCTGCATATGCTCGAGATCTATCCGCCTTGGGGCCAGCCGATGCGTGAGCCGGGCTTGTGTCTCTTGGCGTTGGCCTATCGGACCGTCTACGCCGTCGTTGGCAGCTACATCGCCGCAAGGTTCGCGCCTCACGCGCCGATGCGTCACGCTATGGTCTTGGGGGTTGTGGGGCTCGTCCTGAGCGTGGCCGGTGCCATCGCTACGATCCCGATGGACCTGGGCCCAGCCTGGTACCCGATCGCGCTCGTCCTCACCGCCTTGCCCTGCGCCTGGCTTGGCGGAGTGTTGCACCGCGTTAGACAGGTCGAGCCATGAAGAGCGGCTTCTTCGCGTCGCAGGAGGTTCGCGACACCCTCCTCGAATCCGTGGGCCAACGGTGTAGACTGTCGTCGGCGGTGGCCGGGACAGCATGTGACCTGGCCGCGCTCAGGCTGATCCACCGGGTCAACGTCCACGTGACGAGCAATTCCCTGTTCGCCGGACCGCTCGCCGACTGAACAAGAGAAGGAGATGCCATGTCTGTCGCCAAGGTCACTGAGATCATCGCGTCCTCGAGCAAGAGCTTCGAGGACGCGGTCAACAAGGGCGTGGAGCGGGCCAACAAGACCCTCAAGAAGGTCAAGGGGGCCTGGATCGCGGAACAGAAGGTGGTCGTCGACGACGGCAAGATCGTGGAGTACCGCGTGACCATGCGCGTCACGTTCGTACTCCAGGACTGATGGGCCGCGCCGCCTGACCGGCGCACCGCGTTGCGAGGAGCCGCGTCGCACGCCAGGCGAATGCGTGGCGGCAGACGCCTAGCGTTTGGCGGCGTTGGCGTCGCAGGCGGTGGCGCGTCGCTTCCCTGATGGGCCGCTACCTCGCGAGTCCCGAGAGCAGTCCTCCCAGCGCGGATTCGAGCGCATTCGTCTCTGGCACCTTGCCCTGAGGCGTGAGGCGATCGACGACGGCCGGGAGCAGGCTGGCGAGCAAGCCGCCGGCGTCGGACTGCGGGACACCGGCCTTCGCCGCGAACTGCTTCAGGACGTCACTGCCCAGCACGTCGGTCACCTGGTTCGCCG
>Ga0214473_10003984_pt1 | contig 17763 bp, 19 predicted proteins | sample RVTome_7_FD_203509 | JGI IMG/M metagenome (GOLD analysis project Ga0214473, IMG submission 203509) | Soil microbial communities from uranium-contaminated site in the Upper Colorado River Basin, Wyoming, United States - RVT98D197 | ecosystem: Environmental > Terrestrial > Soil > Contaminated >... | reverse complement strand
GGGGCGGGCTTGCCACCACGCTTAAGGAAGCGGCCCTCGAATCCGGAAAATGCATCCGGATAAGGGAAGAGTCGGTCCCCCTCTCCCCGCGAGTAAAGGGCGGGTGCGACCTCCTTGGGCTGGACCCCCTTTATGTGGCAAACGAGGGGATACTTTTGGCCGTGGTCCCGGAAGATGAGGCCGAAACCGTTCTGGAAACCATGCGGGCCCACCCACTTGGACAGAATTCCGCCCTGATAGGACAGGTGGATAATGGCCCCGAGAAAATGGTCCTTCTTGAAACTTCAATCGGGGGCACAAGGATAATAGATATGCTCGAAGGGGAGCAGCTCCCCCGGATCTGTTAGGATTTATTGCAAAAAAATTTTGTCATTCCCGCAACCCCGTACTTGATACGGGGGCGTCGGGAATCCTTCTCTTAAGGAGAGGACCGATTCCGGACAAGCCGGAATGACAAGACCTTATAAAGACGGAACATAGACATAGGAGCCTGTTCCGAGTAATGTAGCCGCAGGCCTTAGCCTGCGTTCATATAGCGCAACCTGAAGGTTGCGGCTGCAACATGTTGCGTCCTCAAATCAGGAAAAGGTATTTGTCGGACAGGCTCCTATTTTTCTTCCAATTCCTCTTCCGCTTCAAGCCTTTCGCTTATCTCTTTTAAAAGTTTTTGCGCTTCGAGCGCGACCTCCTCGTCTATTTTCTGGATGGCAAAGCCCGCGTGGACCAGAACGTAATCCCCCACAGCGGCATCCTCGGGAAGGAGGATAAGGCTGACCTCTCTCCTTGCGCCGTACACATCTACCAGGGCGCTAAGGTTGTCTATATGGACTATCTTAGACGGGATCGCAAGACACATTTATTCAAATAATATCACTTTTTCAAAAATTCATCTAAACTTTAAGCATGCCGCATTTCGGACTTATGGACCAGGACGCGCTTGGGCCCGTAGAAGGGCCCCTTATGAGGGCCCGCCTCCATATAAGGAGCGGAAAGCGGAGGCTCAGGGAGGGAAAGGTCTCGGCAGGGATCGTCACCCTCTATGACTCGCTCCTCTGCGGGCTTGAAGCCTATGTCGCCCGAGATGAGAACAAAAAAAAACTTGTCATAAATGAGGGAGAGAATTTAAAGGACGAGAAGACCGTTTTTGCCGTGCTCAGGCGCTCGGGCGCCCTCGATGATACGCTTAACTTCAATGAATTCGAGCGCCTGGTGGAGAGGGCGCTTTATGAGGAGGTCCAGGTAGACTGGAGGGAACTCCTCGTGAGGCTTGAGCGCGTTTTTACGCAGCTTGGAGTTATGCCCTTCGACGAGGGAGCGCTCCCGCCCGAAAAGCCCGGCGAGTTTTAGGCCCCATCCCCCTTTTTTAAGGGGGATTACTTAAAAAGTCAGCTCCTTGATTATCTTTTCCAGTTCCGAATAATCCGCGAACTGCCTGTCCGGCTTGAGCCCGTTCAGGGACACCTCCACGGAGCTGAAAAGGAGGCATTTCATCCCGGCTTTTTTTGCCCCCACAAGGTCCTTATCGGGCTTGTCCCCTATATAAACCGCCTCGTCGGGCTTTACCTTGAGCCTCCTCAAGGCGGCCTTGAAGAGGCGGATATCCGGTTTCTTTATGCCGTATTTGGAGGAAAATATCGTTGTCTTGAAGTATCTCGTGAGCCCGAGCATCTGCATCTCCGGCTCGGCAAAGAGCCACTGCGCGTCCGAGATTATGGCGAGCTTGTAATCTTTCGCGATGAGGTTGAGGACGTCGTAGATCCCCTCGAAGGCCTGGAAGCGCCGTATGGTCAGGGCCCTGAAGAGCATGGCCGCGTTCCTGACCGCGCTCCGCGTGTATTTGCCGGGGCCGTATTTATTCATAATGCCCTTGAAAATCTCGAAGACGTCCACTTCCGGATAGGGCTCGTTGCTCGCGGCAAGGGATTTATGAACGTACTCGTTATAGACCTTCCGCAGGTCTTCGGGTTTTATTCTTGCCAGGTGATAGGAAAGAAAGCGGGACAGGTTCATGTAAACGGCCGGGGCCTGTTCGTCCGTCTCTATATCGATAAGTGTGCCATACAGGTCGAATATCAGGGCTTTTTTCATAAGGGCTTAAACCTCCGGCCAATAAATGGAGGGCTTCTCTTTTTAAATTCTATCACGGGCGGGAAATTACGCCCAGACTCTTAGACAATATCCGTCAATATCTTTATCGCGCTCCCCGTTATGAGAAAAGCGAGGAGCCACCTTAAAAACCTTGTATCCGTCCTCTTGCCAACAAATGCCCCGAGCCTTGCCGCCGGCATGGCGCCAAGAAGCATGAAAACGGCCATATCGAGCGGGATCTGCCCCGTGACGAGCTTCCCGGCCGTTCCGGCCGTTGCGGAAAAAAGCCCGATGGCAAGCGTGCTCCCGAAGGCAACACGGAGCGGGATTTTCAGTACATAAAGCATAATGGGTATGGTGATAAAAGCCCCGCCCTGCCCTACCATGCCCAGAAGAAACCCGACCGTGATCCCGATAATCGCGGCGAGCGCCGGGTTAAAGGTGACCTCGTGCTCCCTGGCGTCGTCTCTCGCGTAGCTCCGGGGAATGAGCATCATCACCGAGGCGATAACGGCGAGTGCCCCGAATATGAAAAGAAGCACCTCGTCGGGCACCCTCTTTGAGAGGAGCGACCCGGCAAGGGAAGAAGCGAAGAGGGAGACTCCGAGCGCCCCCACGAGCTTTCGCTGGACAAGCCTCTCTTTATTATAGAAGAGCATGCCCGCAAGCGAGGCGAAAAAGCCCTGCACCATCGTGAGCCCGGTTATGCTCTTTACGTCTATACTCCCGATGCCCAAAAGAGGCGGGAGATAAAGGAGGGCGGGGAACATCACTATCCCGCCCCCTATCCCCAGTAGCCCCGAAAGAAAACCGCCTCCCCCCCCGGCAAGGAGGAGGAAAACATACATGGAGGGCATCTTAGGGCTCTACCAGTATTTTTACCGGCTCTTCTTTTCCGGCCTTCTCTATAACGTCTCCGATATGGGCCGCGAGCAGTCCCTCGCGTGTCAATGAGGCAATGAGGGTGTCTTTTCTATCGCCGGGGACGAATATGAGGAGGCCCCCCGAGGTCTGCGCATCGTTCATAAGCATCTGGTGGGCATCGGGGACGCCAGCCCCCCATTTTATGAACGGGGCATAGGTCTTCAGGTTGGCCAGTGTCCCTCCCGGCGCGATGTCCATCTCGGCAAGCCTCACGGCCTCCTTGAAATAGGGCACGCGGCTCGAGTACACCCTCGCCCGGCACCCGCTTGCCGTGAGGACCTCGCTCATGTGCCCGAGGAGCCCGAAACCGGTTATGTCCGTGCAGGTGCTCACGCCGATCTCCGTCATAATCTCGCCGGGCCTTTTATTCAGCGCGGCCATGGATTCGGTGAACTCCCTGATGCTCTCCTCGTCGCAGAGCCTGGCCTTCACCCCCGTGGAGACTATGCCCGTACCGATGCGCTTTGTAAGGACCATCGCGTCCCCTACCCGGGCCTTCGTATTATCGAGGATTCTATCGGGGTGCACGATGCCCATGACCGTGTAGCCGAATTTGGGCTCCTTGTCGCGGATGGTGTGCCCCCCTATGATGGAGACCCCGGCCTCGGCCATCTTGTCTATACCGCCCTGCATTATCTGCCTGAGAGTCGGGAAAAAAACGGCATCCGGGGGGAACATGGCTACGTTCAAAGAGACAAGGGCCTTCCCGCCCATGGCATATACGTCCGACAGGGAGTTTGCGGCCGCTATCGCGCCATACTGGTAAGGGTCGTCCACGATGGGCGTAAAGAAGTCCACCGTAAGGACAACTGCGGTCTCGTCGCTAATGCGGTATATGCCCGCGTCGTCGGCGTTCGATGAGCCAACGAGCACGTTCGGGTCAGTCAGAGGCGGCAGCTGCCCCAGCACGTGGGACAGGTCCTGAGGACTGAATTTAGCCGCTCAACCCGCGCAACTGGACATCTCAGTCAGTTTCGCCATCTCGTTGCCTTTTCTAATCTGCATCTTTGAACACCTCCCCGTACGACAGATTGATGCCTATCATTCACTATCTTAATATATTTGCCGCACCTGATGAAAATAAAACTGCTTACTTTTAAAGGAAGGGCTGACGAAAAGAATCCTCAAAGCCTAAATTATGAAAAATCAGAACTCGTATCTGACCTGGACGTAAACGTTGTCATTTTCGTCAAGCTGGCCGAACTGGGTTGCCCTGCCGTTCCCGCCGAAGATATTGCCTCCGACCGCGGCCCAGACGTTGTCGGTGAAGTTGTACTTGACCTCGGGGTTCAACATGTAATCGCCATCCGAAAGGCTGTAGAAGGAGAAGAACGAAAGCCGGAGCGTCTGATGCCTGAGTAACTGCGTAAGCCGCACTGTCACAAGGTCACGAAGCCTTCTTTCTTTCGGAAATTCCGGTAGCAGGTTATCCGAATATTCCGAATAATCGTGCATGTACTCGCCGTAGTATTGCAGCCCGACCGTGAAGTCTTGCCGCATCTGCCTCTGATAGCCGACTAAAAACCTCGTCTGGGAATTGGGGGTAAACGGGTCATCGCCTTCCCTGTCCTCCCTGAAGTCATAATATCCGCCTTCGAGGCTTATGACCCCGCCTATTGCCCTGCCCTGAAGGCTCGCTCCGTATACGTTCAGTTCGGGGAATACCAAAGACAGCCGCGAAGGCGCAAGGAGATCATCCGGGATTGCCGATGGCTGCCTGAAAAAGCCCCTGTAAAAGTAAATTGATGCATCATAGCCTGCGATATCCCTGTAAGCGCGAACAGCTATCTCCGTATTTTCAAGGCTCGTTGCAGGTTCTGACTTCTCTCTGTTTGTTATCTGGGGCATGGGATCGAACATATGAAACCTCTCCGGCTTCGGGAAATTATTCGGCTCAAAAAACGGAACGGCCACGAGTTCGAATGAGGCAAAGGTCGGATAAAGTCCGAGCTTCACCCCATCAATCCCCTTTTTAAAATATTCGATGGGCCTTCCCGAAAAAAAAGCCTCGTAGTCCTTGGGGAAGATGTCGTTTATGAATATCAGGTCTCCGAGTCCCCAGGTGATTATCTGCCTTCCCGCGCGCACGTCCCATTTGCCGGCAACGTACTCGACGAACCCCTCCCTCAGCTCCGTCTCAAAGTCTTCGTCTATCCAGTCGTGGAAGGCATCCGTTTTGATAAACAGGCGCAAGGGCTCTTTGCTTGCCTCGAACTTCAGTTGGACCCGCTCTTCTGCCCATTTAAAATCGCCCCCGTCGGGGTTGCTCCCGGCTGTCCCCAGAGAATAATTGCCCTGGACGAAGCCGTTTATGGATATGCCCTCGCACCGTACCTCAGCCGGAGACAGAAGAAACAATGCAGCGGCAAGGACGAATGCCCTCGCCAATGTCATTCAATCCATCTCTTAGTCGGCTGTTTCATGAAGCGCTCGGAGAAGAGGCTGTCTTCGATGCCGATATTGTAGTCGCTCTTGATGTAAGCAACTTCCGTCCTGTGCCCGCTCTGGACATTCTTCATTGTCCGCTTGGTAACCGTGGGAAATCCCTCTACGTCCCTTACTTCATCTGCGGTGAAAACCTTGTAAAGTTCGCCTTTCTTGTCATAGTATTCTTCCTTCAAAGGAAGATAGTTTCCCTTGTCAACCCACGAAAGTTTGTAGCTGTATTCCACGTCACCTGATTTGGGGGTGCTTTTTACGACATAGCAGTCCCTGCCGCCCACCTTCTCCTCTTTCACCAATGCGTATGTGTCGTCTTCAAGATTCCTCCCGGATACGTCCTCATAGGAAAAATCCGAGCCGACGAAGCTTGACCTTTTGTCCTGGGCGGCGATCCTCCGCACCATATTGATTGCCGGAACAAACAGCCATCTGTCGCTGTCCCTGCCCTTATATTTATACACCATGAAGGTCATATCCTTTACGTCCGCGGGCTGAAAGAAATAGATGAAATATTTCTGGTTGCCGCCGGGCTCTCCGAGGTTCATCCGCAGCATGGTCATCTCTCTTATCCTCTCCTGCCCGCCCTTGCTCACAAGCTCCATGATTATGCGCGCCTTAAAGTCCTTCCCGGGGTAAAAGAATGCGGCCTGGGATTTCTTCATCACTTCTTCGCCACTAAGGGCATATGCCTCAAGCGGAAGCAAAATCAGGGCTAAAAAGAGTAAAAACTTTCTCATTCAAAACCTCCCGTTCAAATTCAAAACAGTCCCTGTTTCATTCCATCAAACTTTATCACATTTGATAGTTGTTTGCCCCGTTACCTCCCTGTATTGCGAAAGTCTTTATTGGATGCTCACTCAATAACTTGGCGCGTAACCCGGCGCTTCCTCTTCGGGTTTTGCCGGTTTCTTGACGGGAGCAGGCGCTTTCTTTTCCGGCGAAACCTTTTCAGCAGGTTTTACTTCTTCCGGGACAACCACTACCGGCCTGACCCCGGCCACCATTTTCATCTTCTCCACAGGCAACGTCTCATCATTGCCCCAAACAATCCAGCTATCGTGGTAAATGGCAGGGTCTTCAAAGCCGAGCAGCCTGAGGACGAAGTAAGAGAGCGAAATCCGGTTTGCTATATAACAGTAGAGAACCGTCCTTTTTTCCTTCTCCAGGCTCTGATAGAGTCTTTGAAGCTGGTATATCGGCCTGAGTTTGGCGGTCCTGGGGTCAATGAATTGAAAATAGTGTGGAACGTTGAGGTCCGTGTTAGGTATACGGCCCATCCTTCTCACCTTATCGGCCAGAAAGTGTCCTTTGGGCGCCTGGGTCTGACACAGATATTCATCCATTGTCCTGCTATCGACAAGCTGTGCCTCTTCTTCTCCCCTGGCAATCTTCAATACCTCCTCTGTGGTTGCAAGCCTGTTTTTCACCACATCCGCCTTGAACTGCGTTGGCGGCAGCTTGCCCGCCACCTGCTCAAGGGGTTTGCCCTCTGCTGTCCAAGCCCCTATGCCGCCGTCGAGTACCCGGACGTCTTTGTGCCCCATGTACTCCATGTACCAGAAGGGGACAAAGACATAGCCCGCGAAGATGCCGTAATACCTGCCCTTTGCGACCTCCCCGGGGTCTTCTCTCAAGTCATAGAATATGACGGTCTTATCCCGGCTGATCCCAACCCTGCCGAGTTTTTCCTCAAGTTCTTCGACCCGGCCGAGAGCAAGCTCTTTCAATACCCCGATCCCCTTGATATCGAGGTCATCCCTGAAGAAGTCATTGCAGGTCTCACCAAGATGTATTGCGGTAGGGATGTGTCCTTCATCGTACAGGTCCTTTGGGCGGCAGTCGACAACAATCCATTTCCCGATGTTTTTCTCAAGGTCCGCGGGCTGCACTAAAAGATGCAGGTTCGTTCCCTCCAGCGACCTTTGTTCTTCCTCAGGCGAGGCAGGCGTATCCACATACTCAATGAGCGGCGTTCTCGGACTGATTGTTCCGCCATAACCGGCTGCGTCCGCCTCCGGCTTTTTCTCCCTTGCCTCTTTCGGGATGCCTGTCTGGCTGTAGACCACGAGAAAGCCGAGGACAACCACAACGACAGCTATTATCAATGAGTTGGCTACTTTCAATTTAACCTCCTCCTACAACAAAAACTGTTATAATCGGAGCGCAGGATGCGGTTATCAAACTTACTTGCGGTAAGTTTGTCCTTCGCGGGGCCGTATCCTGCACCTGCACTCCCTCTTCCATTTTAAAAATATTCTTATCACCTCCTTCAAAGGGCCTGCCCTGCATGAGTATTCGGGGAGGCGGATGGATTGGCCGCGCTCACGGGTTTCATCCCCGGACGCTTGCAGCGATATATGGCGTGAGTGGCTTCAGCTTGGGGACCGTGTTGAGAAGGCAGCCTGTAAAAACAGAGGCGCGAATGTGAATGCTCTCGCATATATTTTTGAGTAACTCTCTTTGTTAGAATATTCATAGATTCGAATATATTTTTCAAAAAAATTTTATGCCCTGAATTTCCTTACCAGTTTTCCCCCTTTTTCAAGCCGCTCCAAAAGAACCTCCCGCATCATCCCGCATGCTGTAATTATCTTGGGATCAGCGATGCTGTAGTAAATATTAAGTCCCTCCCTCCGTGCAACAATCAGCCCCTTCGAGCGCAGGACAGACAGATGCTGCGATACATTCGAGCTGCGAATCCCCATTCGTTCCGCCAGATCTGTAACATTCAGCTCCCTTTCGGAGAGGGCTTCTATAATCTCAAGCCTTTTGGGATTCCCCAGAGTCCTGCATATATCTGCCTGGTAGTTAAAAATAAGCTTTTTCATAGCTTCGAATATTAGAATACAGAAAGTTAATCTTTTTAGCAAGAGCATTTTCCCTTTTAAAAAGTCAGGTCCTCCTTCCGTGACTAAGGCTTATCAGGGCAGGCAGAAATAATACGGTGAGTATGGAGCTGAGGAGCATCATGCTGACGATGAACGCACCGACAGTAACGTACGGGGTAAGCGGGGCAAAGAGCATCACCGAAAAAGCCGAGGCAAAGAGCAGGGCGTTTCGCATAATGCCCTTGCCGGGCCTTGCCGCCGTCCACAGAAGAGATTCGGACATTGGTTCAGTCTCCCCGGCCTCGTCCCTTCTTTTCCTGAACCTGCTTACAAAATGGATGGCGAAATCCACGGCCATGCCCAGCGAAAGTGCGGAAAGCACAGATATCGGCATGTCGAAATCCTTTTTTATAAAGCCCACCACCCCATAAATGAAAGTGATCGTGAAAAGCAGCGGGATATAGCCGATCACAGCCCATTTGATGGAGCGGAACGCAAATGCGAGTATGAAGAACACAACTAAGAGCGCCACGATGAAACCCTTCAGCATGTCAAGGAGCACCTCATCGCTCCAGACGAGATTGAAATACGCTATGCCCGCGGGCTTGAACTGCATATCGATCGGATGCGACGCCTTATACTCCTTCACGGCCCTTATAACGTCTCTCATGCCCTGAGCGTCCCAGGTCTTCAGTTGAACCCATATATTGGCCTTGCGGAAGGGGTAATCGACGACATTGTCAAGGTCCGCGGGCTTTGCCGACATGCCGAAAAGGAAGAGATATTGGCCGATCGTCTCCTTATTATCGGGGACAATATCGTATTTCGAGTCGTCATTATGCAGGACCCGGTTTATTCTTTTCACGTAATCGGCAACCGATGTGGTCTTGCCCACGACGGGAAGTTTTTCCAGATCTTTCTGAAGACCTTCTATGTATTTCATGGCCTCGGGAGTCTTGACGAAATCGTCCTCTTCGCTTATTCCCACGATATAGGCAAGCGAGGTCCCGCCGAGAGACTTGTTCAATACCCTGTCGGCTGTCCTTACATCGCTGCCGTACTTGAACCATTCTATCAGATTATTGTTGACGTGGATCCTCGTAGTGCCCACTATCGCCAATACAAATAAAATAAGTCCTAACGCCGCAACGGCTCTGGGCCTGTGCGCGCCGAACCCGGCAAGGCTTCTCAGAAAGGCCGAAGTCCTGCTTGTGGCGAGGTCTTCTTTGAGGGAAGCTCGTCCGAGCCTTTCAACATTAACGAAAGTCATTATGGCGGGGACAAGGGTAAAGCTCAGAAGCAGGAGCGCAAGGGTGCCGAACGCGACCCCGAAGCCGAAGACCTTCACCGGGATGATATGGGCGGACATGAGGGAGCCGAACCCGACCGCCGTCGTAATGTCCGTGTATATCAGAGGGATGCCAACGGCGTTCATCGTCTCCACTATCGCCGTCTTCCTGTCCTTCTTCTCCTTGTACCTGAAATAGAATTCATTGAATATATGTATGCTGTCCGTTGCTATCGCCATCAAAAAGACCGGGCTCATCGAGCTCAGTATATGAATGGTGTAGCCCATGCCTATCACGAACCCCAAGCTCCAGATAATGATAACCATCGCAGGGATCATTATCGAGAAGGACAGGAAGAAGCTCCGGAACATGATGAACGCGACGATGAACATCACCATCCCGGCTATGGGAGAGAAGATGCGCATGAGCTTGAACATCTCCGCGCCGAAGGTGTCCCTGGCGACGGGGTCTCCGGCCACATAGTATTTCTCCTCGCCGCTCTCCGCCTTTACGATCTCTCTTATCCGGTCGGCTATCTCTTTGCCGTTTGCCCCTTTTTCAAGCGGCACGTAAATGGCAGTCGTCTTCCCGTCTTTCGATATAATGCGGTTTATGAAGAGAGGATTTTCAAAGAGCGTTTTGCGAAAAATCTCCATCTCGGACGGGGTCTTCGGGACGGCGGTCATGAGGGGACCCACCCGGAGCATCTCGCCCTCCGCCGTCACGTTGTCTATGGTCGTGAAGCTCGATACGTCTCTGGCGGCAACGCCCCTTATCCGGAGTATTTCATCCGTAATACTTTGTATTTTCCCCAGCGTGCCTTCATTAAGAATGCCTTTTTCGTTCACTATCCCAAGGACGATCATGTCCTCATACAGGCCGAATGTCTGTTCGACATCATCATTCCAGACCCTTACATCCGAAGTGGCGGGAAGCATGTTCTTCGGGTTTGTATCCATCTTCATCTTCGGAAACTGCGTCATGAATGCAATGGTGAAAAGCAGGACGAGCGCCAAGACCAGCTTGGGCCTCCGGATGGAGAATTCTACAAGGGACCTCTTTATCGATTTTCGCATTCTTTGTCTTCTCCTCTATGGCAACCGGCTCATGCCGTGTTTCATCTTCCAGAGGAAATACTTTTCGAACGCCGCCTTCAGGTATCTGAACCTGACGCCTTCTCTTGTAACCGACTCCTGCCTTGGGGGAAGCACCGGCTTGGCCTTCATCATGGCGGCGGTATTGCCCATGTCCATGATGCACACGACATAGAGGTCCTCAGCGGACGGGAAGGCCTCGTTTTTTATCTCCGCCGCGATCGTTGCGGCCGCCGTCTTTGCCATTTTGACCGTCATGAAGCCGGTCTTGGGCACTCCCGTGGGCACGGGTGTGGGCTCAGGAGGGGCGATCGCAATGGCCACGCCCACCACAAAGATGTTTTTGTGCTTGGTATGCCTGTATTGTTTGTCCACCGGGATGAACCCTCTCGGGTTTCCGAGCGGGGCCACGGCGGGAACCCCCTTGAACGGAGGGGCGAGCATGGCCAACTTGAACGGGAGCTTCGTCCCGTCCGCGAGGCTCAACTCGCCGGGTGTGACTTCCTCGACGGCCTGGCTCGTGAGAGACTTTATCTCCCTCTGGGCAAACGTGTCCTCGAAGAACCGTTTCGAGTTTCCAAGCCCCCCCACGCCCATGTGCCCAAGGTAGGGCTCCGACGTGACGTAGATTATCGGCACCCTGTGCCTGATCTTTCTTTTCCGGAGTTCCGCGTCCATTTCGTAGGCAAGCTCATAGGATGGTCCGAAGCAGCTCACGCCCTGGGCCGAGCCGACCACAACAGGCCCCGGATCCTCAAGTATTTTCTTCCACATGAGATTAGTGTTTATCGCATGGTCAAGGGTAAAGGTGCAACTGGTGTAGCCTTTGTCGGGGCCGAGACCGGGTATCTCCTCAAACGCAAGATATGGGCCGGTGGAAATAACAAGGTAATCGTAGGGAATTTCTCTGGTTTGGGTAAATGCCTTCGATGCCTCCGGCTCCACCCGGACCGCGGCCTCGTGGATGAAATCTATACCTCTTGGCCGCAGGATATCCGGCACTTTAAGTGTGATCTCCTCCGGCCTTCTTGCCCCCATGACGAGCCACGGCAAGGACGGCAGGAATACGAACCGCTCGTCATCGCTGACAACCGTGATTTCGGCTTCTCTGCCCAGCAGCCTCTTTAATTCGAATGCCGCAGTGAGTCCGCCGAAAGAGCCTCCCAGAACAACTATTCTCTTCATCGCCTCATCTCCCCAAAGAAAACATTTATTATTGTTTCAAAGCGCTTCAAAACATCCCGATAACAGCATCATCTCCGGTTATGAGATCGACCAGATCGTCATACGTTATCTTTTTTACAATAATTTCCGATTTGGGGTTCAACCCTCTCAGGCTGCTGTCCTCCTCAAGGAGGTAAACTCTTCCATTAAAGCCCTCAAAACCTCTCTCCTGGATAAAGTAAACGGCGTTTTGGACGAGGACAAGATCGGCCCTCATGTCCTTGGCCAATTTGAAGCCTCTTTGACCTTCCGGCGTATCGGGTGAGCTTTTTACCACTAAGAGCATCTTGGACCCTCCCCTAAAAAATCATGGATAAGTAAGAGTCTTTCAAAATCCGGGCGATCTCGTCTCTCCCGGCAATTTTCGCGCCCTCGACGAGGTCCGAGTCCTCCATGTTACGGGCCGTCAGGGAGTCCTTATCGGCATAGACCGCAACATCCATATCCACGCAGTCCGAAATCCCGGATTCTATGCTTGAATATTCGGTGCGGGATACATCCTGCCCTTTCCTCGCGGCGCTCACCCCGCCGTCAATCAGTACCAGATTTACCGGGAGGTCCATTGTTGCGGCTCCCATGGCGTGCCGGATGGCCTCAGAGGCATCCACGCACCCGTATGGAGGTTTCCTGAGGATTATGCTTATGCTCTCCATCTTGCCCCCCTATCTCTATGTCCCAAAGCTTAAGAAAACAGGTTTTGAATTGATTACATTGAAGAGCCCCTTTAAAGAGCTCATCTCTCCGCCCTCGACAGAATCCTCAGCCGCGAGACCGCGGCCTTTCATGCACCCGGTTCAGATATCGACCTTGAGCCCTTTGCCTACCAAATCTTCCAGCGCGGACAGCGCCTGCGGCACCTGCCCTTTTACGATGGAGAAGACCCCGTCTCCACTTGCTACAAGCCTCACCTTATGTCCTTTTCTGAGCGCGGCATCCGCCAGCCTGATAATAGTGTGGGTGTTCTCATATGTGTAAGGAGTGGTTGTCAGAAACATCACGATCTCTTTTTGCATCTCGGACTCCTTCCCGTTTGAGTTAATACTACCTCCTCCTCTCTCCCGGGTATTTGCCTTTCTTCGTCACCGGACAACAGGCCGGGGCCGGAAGGGTTTCCGGGTAGTCCTTCTTCAATATCTCTATGAGTTCCGGTATGAGCGGGTCTACCAAAAAATAACACCTGAGTCTGCCATCAACATAGTAGTCAATAACGCCGTGGTTCCTTAATAATGAAAGGTGCTGGGAGACATTGGGCTGGTTGATGCCGAGAAACTCCTCAAAGTCGCTCACGCATTTAACGCCCTTCATAAGCTCTTCCAAGATGCTAATCCGCACGGGATGGGCGATCGTCTTCAGGATTTCGAGCTGTTCGTTAAGCTGCCTCAAAAGTTTCCTCCCTGTTCAATATATGCAAATATTAGCATTCTTGAATGTTTTATGCAAGGGGAAAAGTTGGGGGAGGAATTTGGGGTTTTGGAGGGCCGTTGAGGAGGGTATCGGAATAGCCTGCCGCGCCACCCAAAGCAGAATAAGTTTTTCTCACGGAGTACAGCTACTTCGCGCGATAAAAACTTTCTCAAGATAAGAATTTCCAGAACCAAATACGAATCTTTTCTTTTTCTGCTGTGATTCTTTGTTCATCATTCCGGGCTTGACCCGGAATACAGCGACTAATCCGGATTAAGGTATCGTATCCCCGGAATTGACCCAAATAAAGAAAGAAGCCGAAGAATATCAGACTTAAGGTGCTAAGGGTATTTGCTCAGGAATTTTTGATACATGCTCTTCATTATTCTTACATACACCTATCAATTCAGTAATGGCTTGTATGCGTTTCTCAAAACCAGGATGTGTATCCCACAGGCCTCCGCCATTCGATTTTAAATTATTTTCTTTTGCATATGCGGCTATTTTGTTGAGTGCATTTACATACTCTTCTGCACTCTCGCCGTATTTTTCACAAATTGATGTCACAGAAAGCTTATCAGACGCCATCTCCTGCTCTCGGCTATATGCCCTTGTAACTAATGGGTTTGCTAAAAAATCTAAAAGGCTTATTCCCGGTATGCTCCTCTCAGCGATTAAAAATACAGAAGATATCCCTTGCGAAACGGCCCATTCTTTTTTGGCGTGCCCCAATTTAATATGGGCTACTTCATGCCCCATGATAAAAAGAAGTTCTTCATTCGTAAAATTCCGATAGAGACCCCAAGTTACAAATATTTGATAATTCGCAAAAGAAACGGCATTAGGAATTTCAGTATCTAAGAGCCCGACTCTATATTTACCCATGTTCTGAGAATCAATCGCCTTAGTGGCCTGATTAGTTATTTCAATTAGATTTTTGTACTGTGCAGTGTATTGGTTATAAGGGAGAATGTTTATTTTGGGGGAAGTAGCACAACTTACTAAGAAAAGAAAAAGAATAAAAACAAGACGCTTCAACCCTTTTTGCCCCTCCCTTAAGATTAGGTCATCTTAGAATATAACCCGGGAAAGTAAATATTAGACCCCGAAAAGGCCCCCTTCTGCCCCCCGGCTATTTAATCCTTCTGATATTCTCTAAGTATTTTTTCAACCTCTTTTCTAAACTCAGGATCTTTTTTGCATCGTTCAAAAATTATATCTATTTCCTCTTTTAACGATAATTCGCGTGGAACTTTTTTTTTGAAATTCAGTGATTTCCTCTTTGGTAAGCACACCCTCTTCTTTGTATAACGAGAACTTTTCGATTAAACTCTCAATGTTTCCAGACTCCCAGAGATTTACTAAGTGCTCATAATAAAAGCTCATTAGCTTTTCTCCTCCAGGCGTATTAAAAAACTTAAGACCTTTTCGTTTTCCCTGTAATCTTCACTTTTTTTTAAGGCTCGGATATCAGTTTGCCCCACTGAAATTCACCCTGTAAAAAATAATGGAAATGATTTGGAGCAATTTTATCTTCACGTGATACTCTTAAAGTCCATGCCCAAACTTTCTCCCCGTTTTCCAAGGCCCGTGTAAACTCATAGTCGGATGTGTCAACAAAGAAAGAGTTCGATTCCATAATTTTGTGAAAATGTTCAGATGCGATACAAGAAATTGTGCAGCGCAGCGGTCGTTCTGGAAATTGCGATGCGTCAAGAACAATATCTCGGTATTCTAATCGGCTCATTGTTATTTGTAAACTCTTTGGAAGCAGTACTTCCATCATTCGGCGAGGCTCGTTTATTTCAGATAAGGGCGTGCCTGAAATTGTGCCTCGATCTACAGACTGGGCATTCAGACCAACCAAAGTGGATAACTTATAATGACCCGATTTATGAAAAGTGATTTTAGGGCGCTCCAAAGTTTCACAATTGTGGAGGGCAGCAGCATCTGTATGTCCCATTTTTTTATCTAAAATGAAATTCACTTTTTCTGATCCACTTCCGCAAAAACCCATCATAACGCTGCCGTCCGGCCCGATATTGGCCCACATGAAATCATAAGTATTTTTTTTAATTTTGATATATATTTTTGCTGATTGCGGTCTCTTCATAGCGAAACCTATTTTTGGTTGTAATTTACACCTTTTAAAAGAATCTTTTCAAGCTAGAAGTTCCTAAACTTACGTGTGGTCCATAAAAGAGTCCCCTCTTGGGAGGGGTGCAGGGGTGGGTCGGTTACTTCTTTTTCATTATCCAATCCTCAATTGCCGCGATTACGCCTTCCATATTCTTCTTCACCTCCTCATCCGTAAACCTCAGAAAATGGACACCCAACCCCTCAAGGATTTTCTGCCGTTCTTCATCGTGCTCCGCTTTTTCATTATGCGACGACCCGTCTATCTCTATGGCAAGCATTAATTCATTGGAGAAAAAATCGACAATAAAGTCCTTCATCGGCTTTTGGCGGTCGAAGTCATAACCCAAGAGCTGTTTGCCTTTGAGATGCCGCCAAAGCAGTATCTCGGAAAGGGTGCTGTTGTTTCTTAACTGCCGTGCAGCTTCTTTTAGCTTTGAGTTATAAGGGAGTATGTTTTTCTTTCTCATTGTGTGCTGTATATCAACCCACCCCTGCACCCCTCCCAAGAGGGGACTATAAAAAACACCGTCCCAAAAAAGGGACTAACTAAAAAAACTCTGAAGGCGAAGAATTAAAAAAAACATTATCCTTCAGTAAGGGACTGCTTTCCGCCTCTTTCTCCCCTCTCGGGAGGGGGATGGGGGTGGGTTGTACTGCACGATTATACCAGACCACAAATTAGAAATATTTCAGGTAGGAAAAACATTTAGATATGAGAAAAATTATTTAGCGGCTAATTCTTCCTCAAATACAGCACCGCATCCCCATCAAACGGGGACGAGAGTGTAACTTCCCCCCCGCCCTGGACGGTGCCGCCGGAAGCGGTCGAACCCTCAACCGGGCTAAACCATTCGACCGTGAATTCGCCCTCCGAGCCCTCGAGGTCCGCTCCGGATAGGTCCACGCTCACGGAGCCGCCATCGGGGAGGTAAACAAGATATTCCGAGCCCGCCTTTGCAAGGCAGTATCTTGTAGAGGCAAGTCTTCCGGCCGGGAGCATGTTCCGGAGGTCTATCCGGTTTGCATATGAGAGAGTTTGCCCCATGCTCTTCCGGACGAGCTCGAACTCTTCCTTGTCGCCGGGGCCATACCTGTATTCTTCTTCGTAGGGGTCCATGAAGATGGGGTTATAACCCCCCATGAAGCTCTTCCAGACCCATTTATGGTTGCCCCCTACCCCCCACAGATGGTCGGTGTCGAGGATGACGACCTTTCTGCCGTCCGCCGGGGGAGGGTCTTTGATGTAGGGATCGTCCTCATTCCGGTATGACGTCTCTGTGCCTGGGGATACCCAGGCGGCCTCGCTCTTAAACAGCTCGGGATTTCCCCCATGCGGCTCTATATGGGTCAACCCGAGCGGATGCCGCAAAGGTTTTTGGCTTTCATAATGTTTAATGAATTTCAAAAAATGATATTGCCACTCGACAGAGCCTTCATGGCCCTCGTTCGCTATTTCCCAGAGGACGTTATCGAGGCCGTTCAGGGTATCTACAACTTTCTTTACATATGCCTCTTGTATCCTTGTGATTTCCGGAACTTCCAGTGTGTTTACTTCAAGACCGATCCCGTCCCCGTCCGGGTCCCCGTTTATCCCGTTCACGTTATTTTCCTTATTGAAGGGGTTCCCCTTCCACTTGGATTTGTCCCGCCCGGTATTAAGCGCGTTCCAGCCGTCAAAGAGCATAACAGCGACATAAATCCCACGCTCCCGGGCCTGCGCCACCCTTGACCTGAGCCTTGAGAAATAGTCCTCGTTAAGCTTTTTAAGATCGAATTTGGGTCTCCCGTCGAGGGCCAAACCGGGACCGCTCCTCACCCATGGGAACGGGGCCATGTAGAAGTGTTTTTTCGTTTCGGGATCATAATAGTTGCTCTCCTCAAGGGTCCAGAGCCTTATGAAATTGTGGTTATACTTTTCCAGGAAATCGAGATAGGCCCCGTAATCGAATGGAGATGGCGGGTCCGTTGTCCCTCTGTCTTTCAGGTTTGCCCAGGTATGCGACCCCGTAAGATAAACGGTCCTGCCGCTTGCGTCCATGAAATAGCGCGGGTTTGCGGGGTCCGCGGAAAGGGCGCCCCCGGGGGTAAAGTCCTCAGTGCTTGCGCCTCCGCCGCCCCCGCATGATCCTCCGCATGAGATGAGGAGAAGAAGCAAAATAAAAAACAAAACTCTCTTAAAATTAATCGGGTAAAGCATAAAAAAAAGCGCCTCGGGGAGTGAGACACCCCTATGAAAAGTATAGGGCGCTTCTATGGGAACGCAAGAAGGACTGAATGTAGTCTTAATGGTAAACTTTAGGTTCTGACGCGGGCCTACTTGCCTTTTATCCA
>Ga0214473_10003983_pt1 | contig 17766 bp, 13 predicted proteins | sample RVTome_7_FD_203509 | JGI IMG/M metagenome (GOLD analysis project Ga0214473, IMG submission 203509) | Soil microbial communities from uranium-contaminated site in the Upper Colorado River Basin, Wyoming, United States - RVT98D197 | ecosystem: Environmental > Terrestrial > Soil > Contaminated >... | reverse complement strand
CAAGCGTAAAGAGGAGGGCCAAGATGAAGGGAATCCCCCAGGAATAGAAAGTAAGGCAGACATAAGCCCCGATCAGCGTCAGTTCACCCATAGCGAGGTTGAGAACGCCTGAGCATTTATAAATCAGCGTCCACCCGAGTGCCACCAGGGCATAAATGCTACCGACTAAGATTCCCGTAACAAAGAGTTGCAAGAAAAGATCCATAAAACCTCCCGTTTACAAAACCATTGCAAATTACAAAATTAGCAATGCAAAATTATCAATTTGAACTTCTTCTGCGTTTTGCCGTAAGAATGCTTTTCGCAACAATGGCACACAGTTGTTGGCATTCATCTAGGACGGGTTCAGTGTGATTAGAGGTAAGCATTTCCCTTCTGGAAATTAACCTTAGCCAAAACCGTGATTCCTTCAGTTCTTTGAGCACAATACTCATCTTGTGCGCAAAATCAGATCTGGATTCGGCACCACAAGCTTCTTCATAATTTGAGCCGCAGGATGTCCCCGCTCTTATCAACTGACCGCCGACGTGCCTTCCTGCAACCGTATTCGGTAACGCATCCGTAATTTTGATCACTTCTACAGCAAAATCGAGTAATCGATCTGACAATTGATTAGTTCTGGCGCTCATTGCTAAATGCTAATTTTGCAGTGTTGATTTTGTAATAGGTTTTCCATATTTCATTGCTAATTGTTAACTTTGCAATGTTAATTTTGCACTGATTTTTAGTGTGGGACCTCCATCACTTTAAGATCCGTTTTAATATGAGTCACCCTCCCATCCTCATAAGTAATGGTGGTGTCCATGTGGATTTTATCGGTATCAGAATAAAGGCCATTCACAATATCTTTGTATCGATCCTCGACGAAGGCCCTCCGTAATTTTCGGGTTCGGGTCAATTCATCATCATCAGCATCAAATTCTTTGTAAAGATTAATAAACTTCTTAATTTTTGCCACAGGAGGCAAATCTTTGTTCATTTTTACAATATCTTTTTTTACCAGTTCGTAAACCTCAGGCATCTGAGAAAGTTCAGGATAACTGGTGTAAGCAATATTTCGGGCCTCTGCCCAATTACCCACCACGCCGTAATCGATGCAGATGACAGCAGTGACGTAAGGTTTAATGTCGCCGATTGCCCAAACATCTTTAATATAGGGACTGAATTTGAGCCGGGTCTCCAAATATTGTGGAGCGAATTTCGTTCCATCGCCTAATGTCATGACATCTTTAGTTCGATCGAAAACGACCAGATGGCCTTCGGCATCGATGAAACCAGTATCCCCCGAGTGGAGCCATCCATCTCGCAGCGTTTTTGTAGTCTCCTCCGGCATCTTATGATATCCCTGAAAAACGGAGGGGCTTTTTGAGATGATCTCTCCGTCCGGAGTAATTTTCACCTCAGTTTCGGGGATGGGGATGCCCACCGTATCGAATTTGATATCGCCATCACGATGAAGGACTGAAATGCCAGCAATCTCTGTCTGACCATAGATCTGCTTCAAATTCACTCCAATCGCATGGAAGAAGCGGAAATGGTCTGGTCCCATCGCCGCTCCTCCGGTATAGGTATCCCGTATCCTGGAAAGGCCTAAATGGTCTTTCAACTTTTTGTGAACACCCAGATAGGCGAGATAATTAAGAGCCTTCCAATAAAAGGGAGTGGGCTTTTTTGAAAATTTCAAATCAGCCACGTGGTAGCCTATCTTCATTGCCAACTCGTAGGCTTTTCTTTTTGACCAGGAAGCATCTAAATATTTGACCTGGACATTTCGAACCATCTGTTCGTAGACGCGAGGGGGGGCAAACATCACGTGGGGGCCGATTTCACGAATATTCTCCTGGGCGATCTCAGGTTCTTCTGGGAAATTGACTGTAAATCCAGCCTGAATTCCACAGGAGATTGACATCATCTGTTCCCCAATCCAGGCAAAGGGGAGGTAGGAGACGAAGTCATCCGATTCAAAATAGGGGTCCACACGCATCAAATTCAGACCCATGGTGAGCATATTATAATGGGTGAGGAGGGCACCTTTAGGAAGGGCGCTGGTTCCAGAGGTATAAAAGAGGAGACAGATATCGTCCCCTTTCCCTTTCAAGATCATATCTTCAAAGAGACCGGGCTCTTTCTTATCAATTTCTTCTCCAATCTTCATCACCTCTTTAATACTAATGAGGATTGGATCGTCATACTCTCTCATCCCTTTTGGATCATCCCAGATCATTTTCTTTAACTTTGGACATTTGTCTTTAATCATGAGGCATTTATCAACTTCTTCTTGCCCTTCACCCACCATCAATTTGGCATCGGAGTGGTCGATGATATATTTCACCTCGTCGATGAGAGAATCCTGGAATAACCATACTCCCACACCGCCCACACACATAGCGGCCATTTCTGCCCAGAGGGCTTCGGGACGGTTATCACCGATCATGGCTACCTTGTCCTCTCTTTCCAAACCCAGAGAAACCATTCCTAAAGCAATCCGCTTCACATTCTCATAATACTGTTTCCAGGTGATGGGGATCCAGATTCCAAATTCCTTCTCCCGCATGGCAACCTTTTTGTCAGAATATTTTTTAGCGGATTGTAAAAAGAGTTTGGGGATAGTTAAATCCTTCGTAATCTCAATTTCTTTCCAGCTACCGACGTGTGACATAGAGTTCCTCCGCCTCACCCAGATAGGCCTTGATCACATTGGGATTTTTCTGAACCTCAGGTGGAGTTCCTTCTGCGATCATCTCGCCGAAGTTGAGAGCCATCACCCGATGGGAAATATCCATGACCACACCCATATCGTGCTCGACTAAAACACAGGTCGTCTGCCAACGTTCCTCTTCATTAATATCTAAAATAAATCGAGCCATGTCTTCTACTTCTTCTAAATTCAGACCTGCAAGAGGTTCGTCCAGTAAGATGATCTTGGCATTAAGGGCCAATGCCCTTGCCAATTCAACTCGTTTTTGAAGCCCGTAGGGAAGCATGCCTACTACCTTATCGCGGATATGTTCAATTTCAAGGAGATCGATGATCTCCCTTTCAATAAAATCCCGGTGTTCGATCTCTTCACGGGCTGTCTTTCCAAAGTAAATGGAACCGCTGATCAATCCTGTTTTGAGATGAATATGGCGACCGAGTCGGATGTTATCGAGCACGGTTGCCCCTTTAAAGAGCTCAAGTTTTTGGAATGTCCTTGAGATCCCCATTTTTGCTCTCTGATAAGGTCTTAATTTGGTGATCTCTTTTCCTTCAAAATCGATTCTCCCTTTTTGGGGATGATAGAGACCATTGATGCAGTTCAGTAGAACTGTTTTTCCGGCGCCGTTAGGACCGATGATGGAAAAGATTTCACCTTTTTTCACCTCAAAACTTACATCCATCAGGGCTTGGACAGCCCCAAAGGCCATATGGATGTTTTTGACTTTAAGTTGGACCTCATTGGTAACAGCCATTAAAGACTCCTTTCCCATGCGGTGCGGCTCGTGAATAGTGGCACTTGAGAGATTCTTATGATCCTAAGAGGGGAGAAAGAATAAATGGAAAGAAGGGCGATTGTGCCGTTTGTAGCTAATAACTCGCTAAACAAAGAATAAATATCCTTACCCTTAGAGGATTTGCTCTCGTCTCTTCTTGAAGGCTACAAGCTATAATCTTTTCTATTTTTTTGTAAGTGGAGGAAGGATTCGAAATCAGAACGAAATCCCACCCGGAATCATTTTATCCATTAACAAAACCTTGTCCTTTTGTCAAGTTTTTATTCAGAAAATTCCAGTTGATGTTTTCATTCAAAATTAGTAGACTTTTATCAAACTAGACGAGTTTAAACCAACCTCCCAACTAACCTTCGGGGGATCCCATGACCACCGAAGAATTTAAACGTAAACTTGCTGCCATCCTGAGGGCGGAAATGAAGAGATACAGCTGCCTCCAAAGCAACCAAGACGAAATGTGGAGCAGAAGGGAGGCTGAAATGAGCCGGAAAAAGAGTTGGTTTCTTCTTGGCATGATATGGATCCTGGTGTTGAGCCAAGGGTCATGGCTGGACGCATTGGCCCAGGCCCAAGAGCCCATCCTGCGGTTGGAGGTGGGCACGCACAATGCGGGCGTTTGGGGCATTACCCTCGACCTTTCCAATCGGACCCTCGTGACCGGTTCAGAGGACAAGACGATGCGGGTGTGGGACATCTCGGGCCGAGGGGAACTCCTTCGTGTTCTCAGACCCCCCATAGGCAAGGGAGAGGAGGGGCATATTTTCGCCGTGGCCCTGTCTCCGGACGCAAGGACCGTGGCGTGTGGGGGGCGAACAGGATCGCCTAAGCAAGGCGATGCGTGCGTGTACCTGTTCGATCGAGCCACCGGAGCCATGACCCGTCGACTTGGTGGATTGCCCGGATGGGTCCACCGCCTTGTATATACCCCAAACGGACGTTTTCTCGCGGTCGTGACAGGAGAGGGAGGGGGCAAGGTAAGCTGGTCAGGCATGAGGATATTCCGGTTGCCGGATTATGCGTTGGTAGCAGAGGACAGAGACTACGGGGATTTCGTTAAATGGGTAGAGAGCGATCCCACAGGCTCTCGAGTGGCGACCAGCTGTTACGACGGGTTCGTTCGCCTCTACGATCTCTCCGGTTTGGAGTCTCTGGATGCATCTCCGCCCCGACGGATCACGCCGGTATCCAAGATCCGGCCGGCCGGGGGTAAGCGTCCATGGGGGCTTGCATTCTCGCCCGATGGAACCCTTTTGGCTGTGGGGTTCAACCTTGTCCCCAGGGTGGACGTTCTGCAGGTCAATGGAAATACCCTCAAGCATGCATACTCGGCGGATACGACGGGGGTAAGAGGGGGTGGTCAGGATCTCAAGGCACTTGCGTGGTCATCCGACGGCCGCTTCCTGTACGCTGGCGGGGGCCACCGCTTGAAGGGAGTCGCCCAGATCCGCAAGTGGGCTGACGGTGGCCGGGGAAGGTACAGCGACCTGCCAGTGGGAGTTGATCTGGCCCTCCTTCACCTCCTGCCGCTCAGGGCGGGCGGGGTGGCGTATTCTTCGCGCGACGGATCCTTCGGGCTGCTCAACGCCCAAGACGAGGCTACTCTCTTGGGTCCCCAGGCGATCCCCATCTATGAAGCGAACTATAAAGGGTTTCTCCTTTCGCCGGATGGCGCCATGATCCAGTTCGCATACAAGAAAAGAGGTGGGTCGCCTGCGTTCTTTTCAGTAAAAGAGCGGCGGCTCACGGATGCCTCCTCCAGCCTGTGGGCCGGCCTGAAGGCAAGTTTTCCCCTTCAGGCACCCATCACCGAGGGCTTGGGGGTCACCGATTGGAAAAACTCCCTCACTCCCAAGCTGCAGGGTAATCCTCTCTCCCTGAAGCAGGAGTTGGCAAAATGCCTTGCCATTAGACCGGACAAGTCGGGGTTCCTCCTGGGAACCTCCACAAGTCTTTTCTTATTCGATTCCGCAGGAAAGGGGGTGTGGAGGGTCAGAATGCCAGGCGGGGTATGGGGAGTGAACACCAACGGCCAGGTCGCCGTGTCAGCTCTGGGTGACGGGACGATTCGATGGCATCGAATCTCGGACGGCAAGGAGATCCTGGCCTTCTTCCCTCATCTTGACCGAAAGCGATGGATTCTCTGGACCCCATCGGGTTATTACGACGCCTCCCCCAGGGCAGAGGAACTGATTGGTTGGCACGTGAATAACGGCAGCGACCAGGCAGCAGACTTCTTTCCTATCTCCCGATTCAGAACTGCTTACTACAGACCGGATGTCGTCGCAAAGGTTTTGGAGACGTTAGACGAACCTGAAGCAATTAAGCGCGCAAATAAGGAGTCAACTAAGAAAGTACAGGAAGTTCCTATCGCCAAGATCCTTCCGCCTGTGGTGAGCATTCTTTTCCCTAAGGATGGATCTGAGACATCCACCCAGGAGGTAGAAGTAAAATTTGAAGTGCGCTCCCCTTCAGGGGAACCGGTGACCAATGTGAGGGTTTTAGTTGATGGGAGACCCATTGGGAGGGGTTTGACGATCAAAGAAATCCAGAAGGATCAGGACATCCATGCGACCAGGGTACCTATTCCGGAGAAGGATGCTGAGATTTCGATCATTGCAGAAAATAGGCATGCAGCCAGTGAGCCGGCCACAGTGGGATTGAGGTGGTCGAAGAAAGTTAAAGAGGAGGAGTTTACGATCAAACCGAAACTCTATGTTCTTGCCATTGGTGTGAGTAAGTACGAAGACAAGAACCTCATCCTTCAGTTTGCTTCTAAGGATGCCAGTGACTTTGCAGAGTCCCTTCTCAAGCAGAAAGGGGGGCTTTACCGCGATGTGGCGGTAAAGGTTATCACTGACGAAAGGGCGACCAGGGATGAGATCATCGATGGATTTGATTGGATTTCGAAAGAGACGACGAGTAAGGATATCGCTATCGTATTTCTAGCGGGACACGGGGTTAATGAAAAAGGTGGAGTCTATTATTTTTTACCTGTGAACGCTGATATAGATAGACTTAGGAGGACCGGTGTGCCGTTTACAGAGATGAAGAACACAGTGGCTTCTCTGGCAGGAAAAACCGTCCTTTTCATCGATACCTGCCATGCTGGAAATGTTATGGGAGCCAGAGGGGCGCCGACGGATATCACGGGCGTTGTCAATGAGCTGGCCAGTGCGGAAAACGGGGCCGTGGTCTTTGCCTCATCCACAGGAAAGCAATATTCATTCGAAGACCCTAACTGGGGAAATGGAGCTTTTACGAAGGCCGTGGTGGAGGGGATTGAGGGCAAAGCGGATTATACGGGGAAGGGGAAGATCACCATCAATATGCTGGATCTTTATATCTCTGAGAGGGTCAAGGAGTTGACCAAAGGGAAACAGACCCCAGCTACGGCCAAACCCAAAACCATTCCTGACTTCCCGCTTGCGTTGAAGAAGTAGATACGCGATAAAGAGTTTTTCAGAAACTCCTCAGAGAGGTCTTGAAAAAATATTGAAAAGCCGATTTAAGGCACAACGAAACATTTTATCTTTCCCCAGGGAGGCTCGACAGAAGTGAATAATGATGAAGGAAGTGAATGGCCAACTTTCCGTTAATTACCTAAAAACAACTCCCTAATCCTCTAATATAAACCCGTCCCCAATTCACAGAATGTACACCATGAAGCCGTCTTCCTTCTATCTTGAAGACCTTGTGGCGAAAGATCCTTTCTGGTTCATGTCCAACGCAGGTGAGATTCTTCCGGCCTCCCAATTTCTCAATAGGGCGGCGTACCCATTGGACCTGCAATTCTTTGAACAACTGCAAAACCAACCCCAGCTAAGGCGGCGACACCCGCGTGCACCTTTGTGCGCGTCGGGCAGTTGGGAGTGTTTATGGGCGGTGAAAAAATGATCTCAGAATGGCCTTCGTCGCCATAGCGCACGAGTGCGGTTACAAGAACATACCAGTCGTTTTTCAAGACGCTGTCCCGCCAAAAATAAAAGTCTTTGCTGGCCCCCCAAAACGCTCCATTGAGACCGCCGCTATCGGTATAAACCCTAATTTCCGTAAGCGGCGTGAATCTCGTGTGGTAGCGGACTTCCTTGCCAGCGCTGGTCTTGAGCGATACAGCTGCTTGATTGTCCTGCCTCACACCATAGATGTTGGCAGAAAGTTGGGCGTAGACCGTGCATGAATTCCATCTGTTGACGCGCGCAGGGTATACGAATCCTCCCGTCATGACGTCAACGGTTCCAGGATCTTTACCGAAGCCCTTGCCCTGAACAGCAAACTCCTCGCCAGGCATCACCCCGGATACTTCGCTGATTGTAGGTGCATCGGCCTGACACCGCACTTCAGGGTCAAGGATGGCGGCAGTACTCTGTCTTATTTTATTGATGGATTGCTGGTGCGCCATTATTGGTTTTTGATTCAACTGCTCCCTCGCCATCGTCACCTGTCTCGCCTCCTCACGAGTCTTCTCGGCACTTTTAATCTTTGCAGCCTGGTTAACCTGATTGTAGAGCCCATCGAGTTTTTGCTTCAAGGAGGGAGAAGCTTCGATTCGTCCTTCCAACTGTTTGACTTCGGCTTGGCTAAAGCTGGCCTGAATGAACGCGGTCTGCACTTCCTTCAACGACTTTGCGCCTTGGAGAACGCTCAGGAAATTGTCAATCTTTCCCGTGACTGTTGTCTTCGGAGCGAGTTTTAAAGACTTCTGCTGATAGAGAGGCTGTTGTGCGAGTGTGTTCGAGGTGGAGACCCATAGGAAAATGCCAATCAAAAAAAGCAGGCTCTTGTTCATGGTACACCCTCCTTTCGTACCTTCACTGCAAAAGTTAGATTAATAAATCTATTTAGCGGCAATTACGACCTTGGCATTCTTCAAGTAATCATTCCCATGACTGGTTGTTTCACGGATCGAGCGGGCGGCATCCATTCTAATCACAATCATATTTTCCTTGGTCACACCTGTTATCGGAACAATCATGGTATTATCACCGAGATGAGGGTTTTGCCTGGCCTGTTCTACTGAATCGGCATATCGCACGACGCCGTAGGTACGAATAACCTGAGGATCTACGCTTTTTACGGAATAAACCGTAAACGGCTTGTTCCCGTCACCGATGGTAATCACAACTGGTAAGATCACCCGCTCAAGAAAGAGACCCTGAAGATTAAAGATGACTCCACTGACTGGCTTGCTCGTGTCATAGAGGATATCCTGAGCCTTCGGGGGGGCAGTCTCTTGTTTTGAAACAATGTCGTCTAGCCTCTGCTGGGGGACATGGGAAGGTTCATTTTTCTGATCCAGGGCGAGGGCATGGACAATCGATTTTTCCGATTTGCAGGCTCCCAATCCACCAAGACAAATCCTCAGCTCGACCGTTGCAATGGGCGTCTCTCCCTCCCAGCGGACATTCTGCCTGGTGACTTCAGCCCCCTGTATGGTTCCCTCAATGCGTGTACTTATGACATCATCTTGAACCATTTTATTCTGAACCTTCGTCTGTGAATCAATCTTCAATTCCTTTACCGTTTCGAGGAGGGCTCTCTGCGCCAAAAGGGTGGCTGCCCTTACTGCCCTCAAATGGTCCTTCGCTTTATTCCCGCTGGGCGCAGCCGTGCCTTCGCCAACGGCGATGATGTATCCGTCTACCCAATTCACCTCGCCTCTCTTTTTTTCCTGAGCAGCGGTCCATTGCCCATGGGCTGGAATAAGACAAATGAACCACATGGAGATAAACAACAATTTATATTTCATAAAATTTTACTCTGTAGTCTTAGAAGCAATTCCTCCTTCAGGGGAATCATTTCATTCTATTTGTTATAAATTCCATTTAACGCAAGGGTTTGGCCACCTTCAATCACCACGCTTTGATTTTCCGGTTTAATCCAGCCGGCCACTGCCTGAAATTCCAATGTATGGACCCCGGGGGGCAAGTTCGAAATTTCCTCTCCACTTCTTTTCCAGGGGCCGCCGGCCACTCGCCACATAGCTCCACTGTCAGCGACAATCTGGGGGACTATGATAACAATAATAGTGCCAGCCTGCTGGCCTCCTGGTTGAGCACCCGGCTGTATGCCAGGTTGAGGAATAGGTTGGGTACCCGGTTGGACATAAGGTTGAATACCCGGTTGTGTCCCGGTTTGAGGCGCCGGTTGAGTTCCCAATGGATACCCCGGTTGCATTCCTGGTTGGATGCCTGTTTGAGGAGCGGCCGGAGGGATGTTCGGCTGGATTTGGAATTGAATTCCGGGTTGCTGAGGGTATTGCTGAGGGGATTGTGGGTACTGTGGGTATTGTTGATACTGTGGGTATTGTGGGTACTGTGGTCTGGGTATATTAACTTTGCCAGTTACCAGAGCGCTTTTGATTCGCAACTCGTCTTCTATTTGAATCACGTAGGCAAAGGGCTGATTGGGAATCCAGTCAAGACCTATCGTTACATTTACCTCGCCTCCATAACCATCACGATTTCTTTTGTTGTCGTAAGGATCGACTTTGATGTCCTGTTGCTTGTTGCCAATAGAAATTTTAACCATGACCACAGGGTTCGGGGACTGCCATTCAATATGCATGTTAACCGCCCCTTCCAGATAAGTAGCCTCTTGCCTTGTGACATCTGGCTTTCCGGCTGCTTGTGAGAATTTGAAAATGAATACGGATGACATGATAGAGAGAACTAGAAAAGATACGATTAAGGTTCTTCGGCTCATTTTACGCCCCCTTTTGATTCCTTTCCAATCTCCCCTTGTTTAACAAGTTTAATATTAAAAGATTCATCGACAAGAGACATCCTGGCCTCCCACTTTTTAGGTTTTAGAGAATCTGAAAGCTCCTCTTGAATAATAGTGATGTTAATTTTTTGGCGGATGATTTTATCCGTTAGCGGGTCGATCCTGGAATAGATGACTCCACTGAAACTCTGGCAATCTTCAATCTTCGGGAAGGCCGGGAATGCAATCTGGAGAGACTTGCGTTTCGGATCTGTTGACCTCAATTCGATGATCCAGGCTGCCACCATATCCTTGGCTTTGGCGTTGGCTTGGTCACAGGCCCAAAGAAGGTTCCGGGGTAGAGGTTGCCTGGACCCTGGCTCGATGGCCCTCAAATAGGATCTTGCAAATAAATTCGCCTTCGGAAAGTCAATCGTCTTATCCAATTCAAGAGCCATACTTCCCGAATCCAGTTTTGCATAGGTCTTTGGATCAATCATATGAAGTTTGTAGGCAACCACTAAACCACCTCCAGTTGTGCCTGCCCCACCCTCTACAGCGCCCTTCACACCTCCCTGGACTGAACTGACCGCAGCACTCACTCCGGCCTTTCCCGTTTTCTCGGACTTCAGCGCAAAATACCCCAAACGTAAGGCTTCGGTAATGTATGGGATGTTCGATTCGAAGGGGACATCCGCTAACGAGGCTGGACTGATAATCTGCACCTCCTCAAGGTGGGACTTTCTTGCTTTCCCGGCTTCGACACCTGCCTCAACCGTAGCTCCTCTCGTACTTTGGCCTCCCAATGACACGCCCACATTATAAGCAAACTGTTGCTGCATGGTATCGAAGGACTTTTCCACTTTGATACGAATATCAGAAGAACCAGGATCCTCCACAGGCCCAAATTGTTTGGACCAGGCGCATCCGATGTAATGGCGGTCCACAGGCTTTTTAGGAATGAAATATTCCTTTTCGGTTATTTTTCCCATTCCCTTCTGGTGTGTTTCCATGGGTGTGGTCGCACAGCCTGCCAGGTATAGGATAATAAACAATAAGGGGAGCATTAACATTTTGGTAAAACGACTATTGATATTTGTCCAAAGTCCCATTTTTCATACTCCAATCTCTTATAGTTAGTTTTCCAATAGGTCGCAATTCAAAGTAGATTCCGTATAGTACCCTCCTCCATTTCTTTCATAGCCTTCATCACACTTGATAAAAGATTATAAAGTTGGTTTGCTTTTTGGTCAAAGTTTTCAAATACCGTCACACACTCTTGCCTTTTGTTCCTTACTTCTTCCATCAAATTCTCCAAAATCTTTATGCGAGTGCTGAGATCCTCTACGATGGGTCCTGCTATCTCTTTATTAATGGGTTTCTTACTCATAAGCTGCTCTGCATTAATCATTGTTTTCTCGGTTGACTTCAACTCTGCTTCGATTTTAGTTGCAGGCCCTCTTAAGCAATCATAGTTTTTGAACTCCCGAATCACATTCTGGGCATTCTGTTGACTCAATCTCCAATCTCTTTGGGCGATGGAAGGGTTCGTTGCTTTTACAGAGTCGGGGAATCTTGAAACATTAAAACTGCTAACATATATATTATTATTCTTAGAAATCTCTTTTACAGCGTTGAAAGGATCAACTTTGACGATGACCTTATATGCCCCAGCATAAAATCCAGTCGCAGAGGCCAGAGTCGTAGTACGCTGGATTAAGGATTGGGGTTGAATTATCATACCATTTGAGACTTCCAAATAACGGGTTTCCATTCCGAGACTTTTTCCATCCCTATATCCCTCTATCCTCCATATAGTTGTTCCTTTTGGAAAGCTGGCCGGAGAAGATCCAATATTTTTGATATCAAGATAAATCAATAAATTGTCTTTTGAAGTTGGTCGGGGTGGTTGCATTCTATAATGCGTAACGACAAGATCGGGTAGGGAAACTGCAACCTCAGGGGCCGCAGTCCCTAATGGGGCTCGTTGTCGCTGTGAAGGATTAACGACTTGGCCTTGTGAAAATGAAGAGAGAAAAAGCAAGGGCAGAAAAATCGCTAAAACTATTAGATTCATAAGTATCTTTTTCATGACTTTCCTTCCCGCCACGGTGAAATAAGCATGTTATCTCAAATCTATTACTCTTTTTGCCACCTGGCCATGATGTCGCTTGAGACTTTCCTTACGTCTTTAGAAGAATCCTTGGCAGCGGCTTCTTTGATCAGTTTCTTAATCTCTAAAAAGTCTTCGACCGCATTTGAAAGATTATGAAGAACTGGTAAGCGTACCTCTACTGCATTTTCCTTCATAAATACTTTCCTCTGTATCCCAAAAATGAAAGCTTCCGAGCGCCCCAGATTCACCCGAGCCATCCGGCATCTCACTTGTAGGACAATCCTCTTGGACCCGCCAAGGACTGTATGACGTCGAAGCTACAATATCCTAGCGCGGGCACGCCTGCGTGGACTTGGGTGCGTGTCGAACCGTTGGGAATGTTCGTTGCAGCGGCAGAAGTGATTTCTGCATGCCCCCTATAATAGTGGCGGAGATTGGTACTTACAACAAACCAGTCGTTTCTCAGCGTAAAGTCCCAATACGTGAAATCTCCGCTGGCTCCCCAAAAACCCCCATAAATCCAATCATCCTTCGAACGCTCTTTGGTCTCAAGGGCAGGTTTGAAGTCTGCCCACCCACGGGCTTTTTTCCCTGAGGTTGTGGTGATGGAGACCGTGGCCTGGCTGTTGGCCCTTACACCGGAAACGTAGTCGCCCAACTGTGCATAGATGGTACATGAATTCCAACCGGTGATATGTGCGCTGAATACGTATCCCACTGTCACAAGTTCCACATTGCCGGGGTACTCGCCAAATCCGTTTCCCCGAACAGCAAACTCCACGCCCGGCGTCACTGAAGATACTGTAGTAATGGTGGGTGTGTCTGCCATGCACCGCACCGTCGGGTCCGTAGACTGCCTGATTTTACGAACGGATTCGTTGTAGTCGGCTATTCGTTTGTCATTCATTTGTTTCGAGAGGGTTGCTGTTCGGCTGGTTGTCAGGCGAGTAAACTGCTCCCGTTTGCTGCGTGCCGCCGTTGCTGCCCCGCTCACGAGGCCGTCCAGTTTCTGCTTCAACGAGGCTGACGTCTCGATTTGCTTCTTCACCTCTTCGGTTTCGGTCTTGGAGAAATTTGCTGCGGTGAATGCACTCTGCACTTCTTCCAACGACTTTGCGTCCCGCACCACTATGAGAAATTTCTGAACTTTACCGGTGCCAATCGATTCTTGGATTGGTTGTGGAAGTTTCTGCAGCGGGGCCTTCTGTTCTAAACTGGGATTCTGGGATGGAGATTGAGCAAAAATAATGGTTACACACAGTGTGAAAATAATAATAACAGCAAAGAGGATAGAGAAGTTTCCAAAAACTTTACACTTCATGCGTTCTCCCCCTTTCCTGTGCACCTCTTGTGCACATTTAACGGTTTAAGGCTAAAAAATAAGGCTAAAAAGTAAATCCTTCTCACTTCCCTGTCTTGTAGATGATCTGGCTTTCTGAGAACTCAGCTGCTTTTGTTTTTTGACCAGGATTTATTTCCTTCAAGAACACGGCCCTGCTTCTTTCACCAACTTTTTCTGATTCAGTCTTTATCTTATAAACTCCTCCAGCCGGCGCAGTAATAATTTCTCCAAGAGGAGAGGTGCTTGCGTAAACGACGATGTCCTCCCGTCCGAAAGGCGGGGTTACTTCCATTTCAAATCGGTCCTGGCCTGAGGGGATTTCATAGATGACCCCTCCATTGAAGTAATAGTCTTTGCGATAAGGGTTGGGCAGTAGTTGCAGAAGGTCGCCATTCACCCCCTTATGCACAATCCGGGCGTAGAACGGTTTGTTTCCACGGATATAAATCTTAATCTTATCTCCTTTCTTGTACTCCTTTTTATCGGCCCAGAGCTGAACATTGAGGGGTGCGGATGGATCGTCTATTTGGGCTTTTCCTTTTGCAATTCGATCCATCGCTTCACTATCAGGGATCACGTCAGCTTTGATCTTGACCTGGCAGCAATCGCCTAATGAGACATCCCTGTACCATGTCCGGCTCAATTCCTGAATAACTTTCACCGTGGCATTGGAATAAGCCTCGACCAGATCCTTCTCAAGCTCGAAATCCTTCACCCTACTTTCGCTCTTGATGTAGGTGGCTGCATATTGAACCGCTTTTTTCTTTGCATGGGTTAAGGCTTCGTCCTCCGTCTGCTTCCTCGACTTGTCGTATCCCATGCAGGCAATTCCATCTGTTTCGATAATGGTAGACTGGGAAGCATAGAGGCTGGATGCTACAAACAAGATAAGCAGAAAGGTTAGTAGTAATTTTTTCATCTTATCTCACCACTCCCAGGACGATCTGCCCCGTTGTTTCCCCTTTTTTAACCGGGTGTTGGTTCTGTCCGGTAGCCTGCGAGACTTTCACGGAAACATACCGATATACCTCATCCACGGTAATCATCCCGTCTCTATCCATATCCGCCTTGCCTCGAAGACCCTCCAATAGATAATAGGTGAAAACTCCATGTTTCAAATCATCCTTTTCTACACTCACCTCATTGGCATCACTCGCTGTCAATATCACCCGACCCTTTCCCTGAGAAAGTCTCTCCCAAAACGCTCCCGACACATTCGCCCGTCTCCCTGCAACAGGGATGGTCCGTCCGCCACTGGCACCGCTATAACAGGTATCGCTGATGAACACCAAACGCTCCGAACCGATCCTCTGAAAGATCCGGGCAATCTCACTCATGGGCAAGGCCGAAGCGTAGAGATCTTTCGGATTCGCATTATAAGGAAGAATATACTTTTCCAGGCCATCCCCGTCTGGGCTGGAGGCATCGTGCTCTGTTGCTCCGTGGCCTGCCAGAAATATGATGACGGTATCATCCTTCCCAGCGTTTTGTCGTAGTGAAGTCCCCAAGGTACTTTTCATTTTATCTAAAGTCGCCTCCTCATCCAGAAGCAACCAGACATGATTTTTTGGAATTTTATTTACCTCCACCAGATACCGATAAAACTCCCGGGCATCATTCACAGCATATTTCAAAGAAGGAAGATTCTTGTATTTGTTAATTCCAATGACCACGGCGTAAACTTCTTCACGCTTCATCACCAATTGAACGGAAATACTTTTCTGATTAATCAACCCATCTTCGCCTTGGACGAAAATGGCAATCTTGTTCTGCCCCTCTCGAAGACGAATCCGTTCTGAGAACTCAATTCTTTTTTGCTCCTTCGCTACAAGCTTAAGAGCTCTCTGATTCCTCACGCTGGATGGTTTGTCATTGATCAAGATTTCGAACCTCAAGATTCCTTTTTCATGTTCGGCTACACCGAGAAGGTTAATGTACTCTGAGTCAACAGTAATACCATCTCTTGGGTAGGCAACGGCAATCACAGGAAGATTCCTGGGCTGCTTCGATTTCCCGCCTTCTACACTTTCCAGGCGGGCCAATAACTGAGCTTCTTTCTCCTCCCGTTCAGATAATTTCTTCTTCATGTCCTCTAATTCTTTCAGTGCGTGTTCAGCTTTCTGAAGCCTTTCCGTTTCTTTCGTTTTCTCTTGCCATTTCCTAAAATCCTGGGAAATCTCCCTTAGCGTTTTGTCTTCAGGTTTTGCCAAAATTGATTCCTGAATGAATTTGGCCATGAGATTCGCGTCCTTTGTTTTCCAAACAATAATATCCACATGATAGGCGCCGATATCGTCACGGTAATATTCTGGCTTTACTGGATTGCCGGATAAGAATGTAAGTGAACCTTCGTATCCAAGGTAAATATTTCCGTCCTCAGGAATCTCAATTACTTCAGGACCTCTATAACTACGTGCAAACTCCCTATCTCCTAATCGAAATAATAATACTCTTTTAGGCCCATATAGAAAATCTTTTCCATTTTCAGGCCATACATTAATGGTCCCATCTGAGAGGATCGTTACGAAATCTCCCTGCCTTACTTGCAGACCAGTATTATGCATCCCAGGCCTTCCAGCTTTCACGGTGACTGATTTGAAATCCTTAATAATAGCAGGAAGTGGTGAAGGCATCTTGATAAGAGGGGAAGTCGAATCAGGGAGGTCTTGTTTCTTTTTCTCTTTTTCTCTTGAGACTTCTTTCCCCTTTAACGCAGCAAGCTCCTTTTGACGCTTCTTAAATTCCTGAGATAGTTCTTTTAATTCCTTGTCGTCAGGCTGTGACGAAGATAACTGTCCAAGAAACCTCATAATAAGTTCGGGGTTGTTTGTTTTCCAGACAATGATATCCACGGAGAAGGAGCCTGTATCGTTATTGAAATTTTCCGGGTATAATGGTTTACCACCCGGACTCATTAACGAACCCCGATAACCCAGGTAAATATCCCCATTTTCTTTTATCTCGATTATCTCAGGACCAATATATTCGCGCAAACGATCGTTTTCATTTAAGAAAAACAATAAAATTCCCTTAGGTCCATATAGATTTTTATTCCCCTTGACTGGGAATATATCTATCGCGCCCTTTGCCAGGATGGTAATGAAATCCCCTTGGTTAACCTCAACCCCAGTAAGATGCATCCCGGGAATTCCAGCCAGCACGGTGACGGATTTATAACTTTTGACAATGTCGGGGAAGGGTTTTGGCATCTTGATAACGGAAGAATTGACATGCCTCGTCGGTAGCAGCAGGAGCGCCACAGCCGAGGCAAGCGCAAACATGAACCTAAATTCTCTTTTCAAGAATTGGGGCTTGTTTTTATATGATGATCTCATACGCTCCCTGTTGGGGTACAGGCTAATTGACAGATGAACTACGGAAAATGGTGTTATTTTTTTGCGCAAAAGGGATGCCAATCCAATAAGTTCTTTATCAAAAAGCATTGCTTTTGTCAATCAAATAATTCAATTAATTAAAGCCCTTAGCTACATACCATGAGTTTAGTGATTTGGAATTGAAGCTTGCACTATCTGGGTTTGGAAAACGGAAAGAAATTACCAGGAGCTGACGTAAAACCGGATCTCAAGTCCGCTTAGCTCTTCTTCCTTTTTCTACTGATCGTATAACGGAAATAGAGAAAATTGATGGCTCCGATCAGAGTTAAAAAGAAAAACATCATCGGATAATTCGTCCACTCAAGGATCATGCCCATGATCATCGGACCGATCCCAGCTCCCAGGTCAGCGAGGGCTGTGAAGGTGCCCATCGCAGGACCTCGAGCGGATCCCGAATTCTCAACGGCGTAGACGACGAGGGAGGGATAGAGAAAAGCCCATCCCGTTCCAAAAATGATTGCCACAAGAATAAACATTGGAAGAGTGGTGGAAAAGGTAAGAATCACTATGGAAATAATGACAACGATGAGGCAAGGGATGATCACTTTCTCTCTCGCGTACATATCCAATATTCTTCCGCCCAAAGAACGGCCCAGGATGAGGGTGATGGCCAAAAAAGCAAAGAAGATTCCAGGGTTGGAAACGCCATGCCTCAGAGCATACAGAGGAAAAAAAGCCCCCAAACTTCCCCAGATGACATTGAGCATGAAGGCCATGATG
>Ga0214473_10003982_pt1 | contig 17768 bp, 21 predicted proteins | sample RVTome_7_FD_203509 | JGI IMG/M metagenome (GOLD analysis project Ga0214473, IMG submission 203509) | Soil microbial communities from uranium-contaminated site in the Upper Colorado River Basin, Wyoming, United States - RVT98D197 | ecosystem: Environmental > Terrestrial > Soil > Contaminated >... | reverse complement strand
ACGATCAGAATAATATTCAAGAAGCGGCTAAGCACTTAGTAAATCTAGCCTTAAGAGCACGCAAAGGCTTAGTCATTGAAGAATTAGATTTTAAAAAGAAGACCGCTCAACTAGCTAAAATTCACGGCCCAGCCTACGCTACGATGCTAACTAGTTTTGCCTACTCAGCTATTACGCAAGCTATTCTTTCTAGAGCGTACCGGATGGGGGTCGAAGTAAGACAAGTTAATCCAGCGTTCACCAGTTGTATTGGCCTATTTAAGTATCGTGATCGCTATGGACTCAGTACACATCAAGCTGCGGCCTATGTTATAGGACGTAGAGGCTTTCATTTGTCGGAACGTTTACCTAAGCCCGAGAGTGCTTACACTCTTAGGGCCGGAAGATTCCAAGTCACCTTAAAGAAACCAGTGGATAGCTCGAAGCATGTTTGGGGTCGATGGGGAAACGTTCTGGGACAGATGCAGGGGCAGTTGCGAAAGTTGCGGCGCAAGCTAAAACTGGAGCAAACTTCTCATCTTAGGATTAGATCCGCGGATTCTGGAAGTGACCTTCGGGTCATGGAAGGCTCCGTAGGGGATGGAACTACTTTGCGCGTCAAGCGCAGAGGAAGACCTTCTAAGATAGAACCTGTTCCTAATCCTGTGGGAGCTGTTTTCCCTCAGGTGATGCGTTCTTCGGAATGCATCGAATCTGAAGTGGTCGTACCATTTTAGGTTCCTATGGTCATCGGCATGAAAGAGATAAATGACCATAAAAAAAGAACGGTCTTTGAAGCCTCTAATCTAGGTTCGAATCCTAGCTCGGTAGTAATGAGAAAAAATAAGTAGCTTGACAAAACCCCAGCAAGAGTTACAATTCACAAACTAAATGGCCCCATCGTCTAGCGGTTTAGGACACCAGGTTTTCATCCTGGTAACGGGAGTTCGATTCTCCTTGGGGTCATTGAAAGGTCAGCGTCGGGAGGGGGCGCGGCTAGTTGGAGCTTTGCGAAAAGCGCGGATGCTTAGGCAATACAATGCTCCTAGCCGCCCCTCCCCGGGGCATCAAAGTAAAGGAAGGTTATGTTTAGTAAGCCAAATGTGCCCAAAGTAGGTGATGAAATCACTATCGAAGGCGTTAAAAAAATTGTCACTGAAATTGCTAAGAATAACACAAATGATCCGATAGTTTGTTGGATCTCGAAAAACGAAGAAGGTGGCTGTATGGTTAGTATTTGGAATGAGTGGGCGCATTATGCGAAGTTAGGAAAGCCGTTGCCGAGGACGAGACGCTCGGATATGTATGACTGACGCACTTATTTATGCTTCGACTGGAAGCTAATAAAGAATATTTCGAAATTATCATGGATAGAAGATTCTACGCAGGATGTAGTTGCGAATGTTGTAGCACTAAAAAACGTCCGGAGCCCAGCATAAAGTGTTGCTGTGGAATTCATTAACATCGCCCTAATAAAGCTATAGAAAACGCTGCAAAAAATTTGGAATTGAAAAGTCTCCGCGAGGCTATTGGGCGAAAAAGAAAGCCGGGAAACTTTTAATATCCCCAGAAGGATTCGAACCTTCAACCCCTGCCTTATGAAGTAAGAAGGATTTGATCCTTCTGCTCTCGCATTTTTTACTTCTGCGAGCCAATATTAGTTGGCTCGAAGGGCAGTGCTCTAGTCCGTTGAGCTATGGGGACTTATGTCTGACAGGGAGGGACTCGAACCCCCGACCAGCGCATTAACAGTATTGTGGGCTATTAGACCCATGCGCCACTCTACCAACTGAGCTACCTGTCAAGATCTTTCTATTATAGCTCCCTCCTTCCCAGAGTCAAGCCTAATTTCATTTGGGCGCACCAATGCATCCAACTTATTCGCCAATCTATTTTCCTCATTCGTCATCGAACTCAAATATCTTTGTGTCGTCGCCAAACTTTGGTGATTTAATCTAGCTCTCACTTCTTCCACCGATGCCCCCTGCGCTAAGTAAGATTCTGCGTGTAAGTGTCTCAGCGAGTGCACCGATATTTTCCTAGGGTCGAACCCAGCTTTTTTAGCAAGTCTCTTAACTATTCTCAACATAGATCTCTGATTCAAGGGTTGATTGGGGTCAACAAGCTGTCGTGCCCCGCCTTTTCCAGGTATGGCAGTAAACAAATAGGTATCATCAGATATTCGTTTTGCAAAATCATCTCCCCAACGTCTTATTAAATAAGTAACCAGCATTTCTAACAATGTATCGGGTAATGTATCCGTTGATAGTTTATCGCCTTTACGGATATAAGTATACACTGGTGGATTGCGGTTAAAATTTAGATTTTTCCACCGCAGATTAAGCCATTCTGAATTGCGTCGGCCTGTCATAAAATACCCATAAATCAAAGTATAGTCACGAAGGCCATTTAAAGTTTCTAGCTCACAATATTTAAGCATTTTTTGGAGAAGCTCCACACTAATTTTTTTGGCGCTGGCATATTTTTCCACTTCGATTTTACTATGTAGTGCATCCACCGGATTAAACTGAACCAAGGGAGGACTGCCATCTAGCCCCGGTTTCTGTAAAAATTTAAAAAAAGCAGACAAGATACTAATCTTGTTTAGCAAGGAAGACTTTTCATGTGGAACATATGCCCCTAAGAATTTATCGGGGGAGACCCCAGCGATTCCCCCAGTTCTCTCCAAGTCATCTTTCCACAGTAATACATCTACTCCTATGGTATCCAGTGGGTTGACACGACGAATATTTGCAATGAATCTAACAAAATGATCAATTACTATTTTATAGTGTTTCCGAGTATTTTCATTATCAATACCCATTAAATAATAGGCATAAGTTATTAGAAATAACTTATCTCGATCCTTGATATTTCCTTTGCGTAGGAGGTCAACCGGCTGCAGTTTTCTATCGTATAATTGCCGAGCTAGTGAATTAATTAAATCCATGCATAGATATGATAGCAGGCTTGTCCAATAATTGAAGTAACTAAATAATACTTTATTCTGCTGCTTAAGGACAAACAAACACGATGACCATCGACATGCTTTACCGTTTTCGAGTAGACGCAGAGACCTTAAACCGTGAAATAGAAGAGATTTTCCAAGGGGTTGACTTAGACCGCCTATTGGCGGAACGTATGTTTGCGCCCACACCAAATCCGGGGGATTTTGTTACTGGCCGAGTAACTCTTCTCAGAAGTGACCATGTGTTTATTGATTTGGGTGGCAAAGAAGACGCTGTACTCCCCTACTATGAAGACGGATTTAGTAATGAGGATTTAGATGAAGGTGATGAAACTACTTTTTTAGTTTCTAAGGTAGACGGAGAAGGTCGGGTGCTACTCACCAGAAAAAATGTTGAATTTATTCTTAAACAAAAAGAAGTGATTAGCGGTCTAAAAGTGGGAGATGTGGTGGTTGGAAAACTACTGCAGCACAGCAAAAATGGATGGGTGGTGGAAATTGGTGGTTTGCGCGCCTTCCTACCTAGCTATCAAGAATTTCTAGTCCTGCCCAAAGAAGGGCCAGAGGGTTTGGTTAATGCACCAGTGGAAGTTCAAATTGAATCCATCGAGGGGGATTCCGTTACCTTATCTCGTAAGGCTTTTGCCCCGGAAATTAAAAAAGTAAATAAAAGTAACTTTCTCTCCTCGTTAAATGTGGGTGACATTGTTAACGGTACTATTAAAAATATTACTGACTTTGGAATTTTTATCCAAGTAGCCCCCAGCATCATTGGTTTGTGCCACGCTTCCGACAGTGGTGGCCCCAACCTCACAGTAGGGGATCAAACAAAATGTAGAGTTCTCAAAATAGACCGAGAAAAAAACCGAATTTCTTTGGGGATTCGTCAAGTTACGGAACCGACTTGGGCAGAAACGGTCAGCAAATATTCTGTTGATGACAAACTGCTAGCAACTGTTAAGTCGATTGTCCCTTACGGGGCATTCATGGAAATTGAAACTGGAATTAGTGGTCTTATTCATGTCAGTGACTTAAGTTGGTCGGACCACATTAAGCATCCGAGAGAAGTTCTCAAAGAAGGAGATAAGGTTGTTGTTATCATTTTAAATATTGATGCTGAAAAGCATCACCTATCACTGGGGTTAAAACAAGTTAATCCAGATCCCTGGGAAAATGTCGAAGATAAATATTTTGTAGGTCAAAAGGTAAGTGGTAACGTAATTAACAAACATAAATTTGGGATTTTTATTGAACTAGAAAAAGGATTGGAGGGTTTAGCGCACCACACGGTGACCAGCAAAAATCTCAAAATTGGAGATTCTGTTGCGATCTCAGTTCTACGAATCGATGCTCCCAAAAAGAAAATAAGTCTGGCTCTCGATTAACACTTTAATCAATTGTGAGAGCAATTAAAGCGCGACATTTGTCGCGCTTTTTTGTTATCATACAATTATGCTTGGATACTTTGGAAAATCGGCCGCAGTAATGCCCCCACCCGCCGCACCAGAAATGATAGCTGCGCCAGCAGAGGGTATTCCCGCGCTTGCTCCAATCCCCACAGAAATAGAAATAAAATTAGCTCAATTGCGTGCGGCAGTAGAGGCTAAAAAAGAAGGAAAAGAAGCTGAAGTTCAGAGCGTTCAAGAGATGCACCGAAAACAGGCGGAATATGGTCGTGATATCACGCAAATCAGACCACCAAAAGCTGGTTATGCCACAGAAGCGGAGAAACTTATGGGAGGGCAAACTGGTTATGCCAGGTCTTTATCTGGATTGGGATTACTAGGCGCTACAACAGAGCAAGTGTCGGTCTTAACCAATGAAATAGTGAAGCTAACTAATATCGTTAAGCAACTCACTAAAGACGTAGGGTTAGGAATTGTCCCTCGCTCTGAACTACTTAGGGCGGTAAAAGAATTACAGGATAAATCTCTTGAGGCCAAGAGACTATCAACTCAACTATCGGGTTGGGTAGATAATCCGATGCCTAAATTACTTCTCGCCAGCAGCTTACTAGTGGGCGGGTATTTAGTATATAAGTGTTGCTTTTAAGTTTGCTACAATTTCCACATGAACGATAAAAAAATATCGCCCCTTGAAATTCTAGTGGCGGCGCATAATGAAGTTCCACCCGTGAAAGTAGTTCCTAAAAATCGATTTGAAGAGGAAACTCACGTAATACCAATCATTGAATCTTTACCAATTATTACTGGCGAAAATCAACCTATGATTATTTCGAATAGCAGCCTAACATTTAATTTTCACATGAATATTGACAATGAAACATTAGAAAAAGCTATGAAAAAATCGGCCGAGGTAGCAAAAAATATTGCGGCTATGGGAGCAGCTTTTCTCGGTACAGCTATGATTTTTGGCCAATCCAAAAAAATAAACAGGGTAAAAATACCCCTCTCCCCTAAGATCAAATTACCCAAACTCTAAAGAGCTGCTAATAGTAGCGGTAATAATAATTTGGCCCCTGTAATTGCCACAGACTTGACAACGCTCCAAGCATCGGCCCAAATTTGATCGAGTTTTCTTTTGGCGTCTAAAACACCGAGAGTTCCACGATCCATCGCTTCAATAATGGCATCGACAGATCCAGTAGCTCGTAAATAAATATTGGCTGCTTCTTGTTCCTCGCCATTGGCCAGCTTGTCAAGAAAGAGGGCGAAAGCGCTGCTCCCAAGTCCAACTATTTTATCTCTTTGTTGGTCCACGGCGGAGATTGCTATACTGGTAGCTATTTTAGTGTCTGATACAGGGAGCAATGAAACTCTAGCTTTCAAGTCAGAAAGAAGGGCATCAAACCACGCCCCGCTATCAACGGCATTGGTTCCTTTGTTTAACTGCTTGGCTGCTTCTGCTAGAATGTCATCCCTTAAACTCATCGAGGTATTATCCTTCTCTCGGGGGGAAGAGTTCTAGTTTCTGGAATGGGAGTGCTAGTAGTTTCTAGCCCAAGTCTTTTGCGGGCCTCCCAGGCTTCCACGTCTGGTGGTAACAATTCGTTATTAAGAGCAAAGTTTTGCGCATGCCAGGCTCGACGATTAGCTCGAATAAAATTTTGTTCTTGTTCTCTGGTCGTGACTCCTGCATTCATCAAATCAACAAAATTATCACATAGAGCAGCATTATCTTTAGCTTGTGTAAATGCCTGGTCAGGAATAGTTAGGGCTCTGCAGCCTGATAGGAGAAATACCAGAATAAAAGCCCAAATTCTCATGTTTAAATTTTAGCATAGTCTGGGAGGTATTTATCTACATAATCCTATACCATATATTTCGTTAAATATAGCATTGAAGTCGAAGGACATTATGCTAAACTTATGAATACGAACATGTATTCACGCCACTACAGATACAATCCGTTATTCTCAAATCCTACTGTCTCAGATGTGCCAGATCCATTACACCTTTCATTCTTCGGTACGATTATCCAAGCTAGGGCATTTTTAAATCAAGTTGCTTGCTTAAATCCCAAACAGCTAACGGATCCTCAAATGCAGTCTAAAATCGAAGCTGCTAAAAAAATAGCAGCGAAGGCTGATAGACGTAATGATAGACGAAAAGCAAGGCGTGCTAAACAGGCCGGTAAAGCAACGCCAGCACCGAGAGCTTATGCCGTTACCACGTGTAAAGAAGCACAAAGATCAGTAGAAAGTCTTTGTGAGGATGTTGTTTGTGGGCCGAGCCCCACTCTGACAATAAGAGATAAAAAAGCACCTAAGATTGATGAATCCGGCCGCATTGCCTGGGAAGAAGTCCTAGGTCCAAAAGGAGAAGTAGTTCGTTTTAAGTTGAACTACCACAAAGATGGGCCCAGCAAAGGTCTTCTTAAAGAGAGAAAAAGAACTCTGAAAGAAAGCCCCAAACCTAGTGAAATAATTTTGGATCTAACCTTCGGCATCAAAGCTTGGAGAGTGGCAACAAATAAAACTCGGGAAGAAATTCCTATAACGAAGCAGATGGAAGACTTCTACAAGGGTTCTAATCTTTACAGGGTTCGTCAATTAGCCGCTGGCTATATATCTATAGATCAGTTTGCAGCGGCGGTCAAAGGGGAGTCTGTGGCTGCCAGACGTTCCCTTAAGAAAAAGAAAAAATCATAAAAAAATGATGGAAAATATACCGAAATTGGTATACTAATTTATAAGGAGCATAACAGCTATGGCCAAAAAGAAACTTAAAGCACGAGGCAACTTTCGCAAGGTAACACCTTCCGTTGCCGAAAAGTATATCAAGCACTGGAAAAAGCGCGGGGTAGAAAGAGCCGACCAGGTTCCGGACGGAAAAGACGCTGCGACCCAGAAAATCCGTTTACGAGAAGCTCTTTCAGTTTGGCGCGATTTTGGCCGTAAAACGGAAGCATATGAAGCTGAGAAAGCCGATTACGACAAAAAGCTTGCTGATTTCAGGGCCTTAGATGCTAAAAAGGTCTTTCAACACGCGGGATTGCCTGCGAAGTATATGCGCCCCAAGGCCCCAGCCAAGCCAGTAAAGACAGGTCCCCGATCTATTCGTGGTGGTAACTTTAAACGAGTTACTAAGAAACAAGCTAAGAGCTACCTATCTCGTTTATTCAACTTCAGCCAGCGTCCACTAGATCAATTGGATCCGGCCAGCCATTTGAGGCGTGCGGGAGGAAATGCTACCAAGTTTACTCCTCGTATCCAAGAAGCCGTGCTTCTAGTCGGCCCAGAATCTGCAACTGAAATGTTTGTAAGAGCTGAGAAAAATCGTGCTAAGCGTGCCGAGGCTGCCGCAATCAAGGCTACGAAGGCTGAAGAGCGCAAGAAAAAGGTGGACGCAGTCAAGCTAGCTAAGGCTCAAAAGTCACTGGAACGCGCGCGTAAGCGTGTATCTGAGCTAGAAGCAGCTACTGCGGGAATTACTGCTGCACGTCGTATGCGTCGTGCACGTCGTATGCGTCGTCGCACCCGTCGCTAAGACTCGCCGACTTACTAACGTAAAACAACCCGACTAGTTCGGGTTGTTTTTGTTTTCAGGCAACTTGTTTTGTGTCACCGATAAATTAAGATCACAGGCGGCCCTAATACCCGCCTCAAATCCCTCTTTACTATCATTTTTAGCGGTTTCAGATTTAAATCTAACATCTTTTAAACCAGCATCACTGCCCTGATTTTCAATCCAACTCTTAGCGGTTTGAATACGATTATCTAGTCGTTCAATAGCAGAACAGACCTGCACTACTTGTTCTGTGGAACCGGCCTTACAAATTTGTTCGTTCCGCACAGTTTTATTTATTTCCTGTAACCGACAATCTATAGTTTGTATTGCCCCAGTATAAAAGCTTTCAGCAAAATCTTTATTGGGAAGTTGGCGTGCTATGGATTGATAGCGAACAATCGAAGAAAGACATAATCTATTCAACTCCAAAACTAAATATTTATAAATAGATTGAATAGATTTAATATCCTGGTTTTCTCCGACTAATAATACTTTATTATCCTTCTCATAATCTTGACTCTTAATAATATAACAGCCATTGTGTTTTGACAACACAAACGCGAGGAAAACTTTCCAATTATTGGGAAGTCCTTCATCATTTAACTGCTCCAGTCCAAGAGCATCCTGAATATTAAGCATCGCTTGTTCAATACGATGCTTTTCCATCAAAGCTTGGGCTTTTCCAGCAGCTGCAGTAGCCTCTTCCAGATTAGAATTTTTATTCTTATCGGCCAGGATCAGCAGCTTTTTGATTTTTTCGATAACTTTATCTTTCGTATCTTTCGTGTCTTTCTGGTCTTTCGGATCTTTCGGATCTTTCGGATCTTTCGGATCTTTCATGTTTCTCTTGTCCACTTGGCCTTTCTAGGCGCTGACGATTACGTTCCGCCTTCCGCTTCTCACGACGAATAACATCACTAGGCTTTTCGTATCTTTCTCTGGCACGACATTCTTTTTTGATGCCAGCGCGTTCACATTGCTTTTTGAATTTTCGCAAAGCTTTTTCGATATTTTCGTCTTTACCAACTACAACCCGAACGTTTACACTCATCTAATTACTCCTTGGCAAATATTACCAATCTTTTAATACTTTGCAACCGTGCTCCTAGCCTTGCTATTTAAGCAAACGATGACAAAATCCTATACATGAATAATATTTCTGACTCTGAATCGTTACTCAATACAAAATATAGTGTTATATTATCGGACTGCCCCTGGCGATATCGAAATTTTAAAGAGGCCGCCAATGGTGCTGCGGCAGCTCATTATCAAACAATGGAACTAGAAGATCTTAAAAAAATTCCTGTCTCTACTTGGGCGGAAGAGGATTGTGTCCATTTCATGTGGACTACCTGGCCACATCTAGCTCCCGCGATCGAACTGATGAAAGTTTGGGGGTTTGAATATAAAACAGGCATTCCTTGGATTAAGACAGTAAATACTACGATACGCAGTGGGATCGGATTTTTTACAAGATCAGCAAGCGAATTACTTTTAATAGGAACTAGAGGAAATCCGAAACGCTTGACCTCAAGAGACCAAACTCCGGTAGGTCTTTTGGTAGAGGAAGACAAGGTCTTCTATGCCCCCATTGGAAAACACAGCAAAAAGCCAGAGGCGTTACAGGATTGGATTGAAAAAACATACAACGGGCCTAGGTTAGAAATTTTTTCAACACGTCATCGTCCAAATTGGACTTGCTGGGGCTATTCAACTGGGTATAAATTATCTGAAATTGGAGTAACACCAATTGGGGAATAAGGAAAGTTTTTTAATTGCAACCAAAGATGTCGCGAGAGAAGGCGCTGCTCCCTTCAATAAATGAATTCTTCTATTTCTTTTTCTAGCTTGCAAATTTCAAGCCTAATAGCCTGCTCTAACGCGATAAAAACGTCGCATGCTGTTACATCGTCAAAATTAAACTCCGGTAAAGTAGAATCCTCATAGTAATGCATATCATTTATAAATGTCATAATCGGAGGAAACATTGTAAGCATAAACCCATCTGGAACTTCGAACCAGATCAGGGCCTCCCCTTTGATTGGTGAATCTAGAAAGTCTAGGCTAGACCCGTTGTGAGTATATTGATTAATAAATTGAAATTTTTCAATCCAATTAATTTTTCTAACCAAAGCTTCTGGGGATATATAAGAGTTTACCAGTTTATTAATCAGAGCATTTTCTTTCTCCAGCCGGAGTTCATCTGTAATTTCTATTTTATGTGCGTGTTTATGATTAGCGCAATACTTAGAAATTTCTTCAAAAACATAATTCACACCCTCAGAAGTCAAAACACCCTCAGCAACAAATTCGGTGTTCGTTTCCACATCCAAAATTTCTGCTATTTCTTTAAACGAAATGTAAGAGACAATATTAGTCCAATTCATCGTCTTCCTCATTTCCGTCTTCTTCGGCTAATTCAGTTATAGCGTCAACAATAATATCATCCGCCTCCTCAGCATCACCGAGAAGCATACTTCTTAAATTTTTTATGTAATCAAAATTGGCTCGCCAGTAACAGGCATTACATATTAATATGTATTCTTTAGGGGTCACTGAACTAAAACAGATAAACCGATAAAGATCCGGCCCAGTATGTTTTATAGGTACACTAATATCTACAGAGGCAAATACTAATTTCTCTGGGGCAACCTGGGGGCACTTAAGACATTGTTCACCATAACGGACCATAGCATCTCTTTTAGTAAATTGAACCTGGTCCAAGCATTTTTGGCATACAATTCCTAGAGTATCGATCGGTCCATTGCATAATCTACAATGCTCATTATTTTCTCGATAAGGCGAAATTGTTTGTTCTGTGAGATTTTTCTTATAGGTTGCGTTTTTTTCTCTACAGGCAGAGCAATACTTACTATTCCCAAGTAGCTCCACTTTTCCGCATTGAATACATAGCCCAGAATCTAATCGTTCCTCTTTTTTAGATTTTTTAGATTCCAAATATCGTTCATGACACTCAGCGCATCTGACTTCGGAAGGGCTATCCCCCCGCTCTTTTCCACATTTAACACAATTTCCCTGAGCTTTAAGCTCATAATATTTGCTTTTAGATACCACAAAAGAATTATAATCGATAACCTGGATAAATCAATCACTTCAATATAAACTGCACATATGTTTTCTGCAATAGGCCCAGAAACCGGCTACCGTATAATTTTGCATCTCCTCAAAGGAGTTACCACCAAACTTTTAAATAATTATTTATTACCGAATGGTACTCCCTATCATGCCTGGCTCTCCCAGAACAAAATTCAAAAGAAAGTTTTTCTCCTAAAAAAGGTAACTTTTAAAATACATAAATATGTAAACTCGCTAAATAGCAAAAGAAAACCTCCGAAAATTTCAACCCTTCAAAAATATTTGAACTTATGCCGAGCCCATAAAGCTATTTTGGTTTGCCAAGACAATGTTTGCCTACATTTTATGTCATCTATGTGGTATGTTTTATCTTCTTATGAACGACTTTTCATCAAAATGCTTTCTAGAGATGAGCTAAATTTGCTGCTCCCAAGCTATCCAGAAATATACACACAGATTTCTAAGGATATGATCGCTGCTGTCCTCCATCACGAGGCTTTTTTAGATAAAACTAGCACTTTTGTTGACCAGCTATCTAATACGAAGAAAACTTTTGATATTCTTTTGAAATGAGGAAGATCATCCACCTGGATGTCGATTCATATTTTGCCTCTGTAGAACAGAGAGATAGACCTCATCTACAGGGAAAACCTGTTATTATTTGTCATTTTAATTCTGGGAGGGGTGTGGTTTCTACAGCCTCCTACGAAGCCAGGAAATATGGTATACATTCAGCTATGCCCACCTTTCAGGCTAAGAAATTATGCCCACGTGGGTATTTTATCGCTCCTGATTTTGAAAAATATCAGCTAATTAGCAATCAATTGTATGGTATATTTTATCAATATACTGATAAAATCGAGGGAGCTGGAATAGATGAGGCATATCTAGAAGTAACTACTAACAAAAAGGGACTTCCCAGTGCTACTTGGATTGCTCAAGATATAAGGTATCAGGTTTACAAAGAGACTGGACTAACCGTTTCGGCAGGTGTGAGTAACAACAAACTTTTAGCTAAAATAGCTAGTGATTTTCAAAAACCTAACGGTCTAACGGTAATCAAACCAGAGGACGCCGCTCTTTTTTTAAAAAACCTTCCGGTTAAAAAAATGCCAGGAATAGGTCCTGTAACGGAAAGTTATTGCCATGGGCTGAACATCAAAACCATCGGAGATTTTCTGCGATATGACCTTTCAATCTTAGAAGAATTTTTTGGGAAATCAGCGTTGGACTATCACTTATCAGCCCAAGGAATTGATAACAGACCTATCATCACCGAAAGTGAGCCCAAAAGTTGCAGTATAGAAGATACCCTAGCGCATGATATTCAGGGAAAAGAGGCTGCTCTGCCCATCTTAGAATCATTGTCCAAGAGATTAGAAGAACGCCTAAATGAAAGTGGTTACTGCGGGAGAACCATAACGTTAAAAGTAAAATATGAAGACCACTCTTTAACTACACGGCGACAAACACTTGATTCCGCGGTTAGCGACTGGAGAACTATTTTTAGTATAGCTGGAGAACTCTTAGATAAAACTAAAATTAATATTCGCCCCTCTAGGTTATTAGGAATCGGAGTTTCTCAACTTTACGAGAGTCACCAAGCTCCTCCAATTCAATTGAAATTATTTGACTAATGTTGCTATAATACAGAATATGAAAGCAGAATGGTGGCTATTTTTTGGATTAGGTGCGTTTGCCGGATATAGGATGAAGGTTATCGCAACTAAAGACATTAATAGTAAAATGTCAGCAGTAGACGGGGGCCTAATGATTGGGGCTGTTACTTTCTTTTTACATTATCTTATAACTGGAAAACACACATCGGGGGAACTTAAACGAATAGATGGAATTCCAATTGTCGTGTAACTTAGCTATTTCTTAAAAAAATCTTGACAATCAAAATATTGAAATCCACACCGATGAGCAAAGCTCTTATCGGTGCCTAGATCACCGACAAAAATACACTTAGCAGGATCGAGCTTATACTTCTCGATGAAGTAACACCCCAAGCCTGAAACGGGCTTGCGGCACCAACAAGATATAGGCCCAGATGCATGTGGGCAAAACTGAAAGTCAATGGAATGCCCTAGCATCTCATTGGTCTTCTCGAAGCAAGCTCGGGATTCTGCCTCTGTCATGATCCCTTTGTGAATGCCTGATTGATTGCTGACACCCAGAAGGGGGTATCCTTGATTTTTGAAGTGAGTTAAAACCTCAGCTCGATTAGGCAGAATCTTGATGTCATCGGTATTTAAGGGATAGTTATTTCCGGAAATAGTTTCTCGGAGGGTTCCATCGTAATCCAGAATCAGGGCTTTGTTGCAGTATTCTGCTGGCAGTTCCCGCTGATAATCCACTTCTACGATCTCATCAAAACCTTCCTGGAGAGAAGGCTTCTCAAATGAATTGCGGAAGCTGAAAATAACGTTGACTGGAAAGGTATTGGGATCGCCCTTCTTTTGAACTTGTTTGATTTCTGCGTTATCTAAAATACGCCCGTGCTTACGCACCATGCGCAGGCAGGCATTAAATTGAGCATCTTCTGCCGAAGTTTTCATCCAGTGACATTTAACAGCAAACCCGTGCTTTTTAGCTAGTTTGATGAACATACCACGGCTAACAACATTAGCGTGGGTGTTATCTAGCGCAAATTGGGTGTGCCCTTCGGTTATTTTCTTTTCAATATACGGAACTAGACCTTCAATTTTTCCACCGATGGTATCACGGTTGACACGATGATGCTTAGGAAACTCCTTAAGTGTGTAGGTTGTTTTACCCGATGCGGGAAAACCTATGATGAGGACTATCTCACCTTGACTCACGAAAGCAGATCCTTCAACTTAGAAGAGATGGTATTCTTTAACTTGGAAAGAAGCCCTTCTTCTACAGCTTCAGCGCGAGTTTCCGGTTTGTTCCAAGTATTAAGGTAGTTATCCTGCTGAACAGGGTTGGCAACCGGCTTATTCTGCGGCGCAGCGGGGGTGGAAGCAGATGTTCCACCCGTAAGAACAACTTGTCCACCTAAATTAACTGGTGGGGTAATAGAAACGGGGCTGGCTGAGATCCTGCTCTCGACCGCCTGCCGATCCCAAGCAGGAGATGTTGGTGCAGGATCGTTATTAACGGACGTGTGAACCAGCAATCCTGTAACACCATACAGTGAAGGAGGGAAATGCTTGTGAAAATCAGTCTTATCTACAGGAAGAGGCGGGCTACCTGCGTCGCAGGTGTCATCGCACTCAGAATCGCATCCATCCTCATCTGATTTATCTTCATCTGATTCATCTTCATCTTCATCTTCATCTTCATCACAACTGGCACCACAAGTCGCATTTGCTGTGGCCACTTTAGACATAACAACCTGGCTAGGATCGTACGTATGCGGAGTAGCACCTGCGGGAACAAAAAGCTGTGCCCAAGTATTAGATCCACCAGGGACAGTAACGATGTTGTGGTTCATCCGAGTATAGCCGGCCAAAAAACCCTGATCATACAAGTTATGTAATACTTGTCTGACATCATTGTGATCGATTCGTTCATCGGTCAGAGAGCGAGCAGCTTTGGTCACATCGAAGGCGGTGAAGCACTGCCCTTGTGTAGCCATTAAGCTCTGGAGAGCGCGAAGAACAAAATTAGTAGCGTCGTTGCTGAGGGCCATTTGATGCTCCGGGGGAACTATACCAGAAATCTCAGGACTTTCAAGCTTAGGTGATTGAAATATCGGCTGGTTCAATGAACGCAGTTAGGCTGATTCCATACTTTCGTTTCAATTGATTATTAACTTCTGCTAAAGCATCTTTGGCATAAGCTATTTTTTCTTCTGGGGTTTGCGGAACATCTTCGTGGAGAAGGTAATGAGTTATATGCATAGTGATGCCAGTGACGTGCATAATCATGGTGCAAACTCAATTAAACGAGTGAGATTGCACCTAGATACTGAGTAAACAATCATTTCATTGTTCATTACTCCAGACTCTCCTGCTTTAGCATAGCAGGAGTCATATCCGGCCGGTATTTTCTGAATAGTATTCCTAGGAACATGATATTTCCCCATCGCCACACTTGCGAGCAACATAAAACAGTTAGCATCCCGAGAACCACCATCCCAATACCCATAAGAGTAGTTGAGACTCTTAGTGCTCTGATCTGAGAAATAGGCGCCATTACCAAACATTCTCCCGGTGACATGCGCTGCGTTGCTGGACGGTATCATCAAACCTGATTTTAAAATAGACAGTAAGTTAGCCGCGCGTGTTCCATGCCATAGTTCCCAAATGTTACTAAGTTTAGCCCCATCTACATCAAAGGCTGCTTTCATGGATGCAAGCTGCACATTATAGACATTCTTAACCTTAAGATGACTGCTGGCGTGCTTATTTTGCAGGGTAGATCGATAGACATTGTCAATACGAGAAACTTCCTGTTTATCCTCGATCAGTTCAAGCTGCACATCGAAGACTTTCTCCTCTTCCTGAGCTACTCCATCTTTAGTGGGTGCAGACGCGATAGCCTTCAGCGTTGACTCCATAGAATCGATCAAGGCGCCCTGTTTTTGCACATCCTGATCATTGCGAATAAAATCCTTCTCCCAACCTCGTCGGCTGCCCACTTTTTGAGGAACACACATCAAATATTCATTCAAATTCTGAATGAATTGCTTAGAACTTTGATCAGCCTGCTTGATACAAGTAGAAAGTGCAACTAAGTGGTCACGAGCCCGATCCAGAGTATCTAACGTGACTGCCACACCTACATCGGTCTTGATAAGACCGGTATCCATATCCACTGACAGCTTCCCACCAGATTGGGTCACAATATCGTGCTTATTTACCTTAACGAGATAGTCGATTAACTTCTCCACAGTGGGATTATTATATTTGATCTGTTTCTTAGCGACAGATTTGAGTTGGCCACTTTGAACCACGACAGCCGGAGTAGTTTTGCTGCCGACAACCTGCATCTCCTTGTAGCCTTTCTTCTCCTTTTCTCGGATCTTGCTATCAATGTATTTCTGGCCTGCTCCGGGAAATGATTTACTCTGACCGCTAGTTCCCACCCTACCCCATCTACAGTCCACAGTATCATCGGATAGAAGTGTGGCTTCCCAAAATTTATTATTATTGTCTTCGACAGAAGTTAGAACCAACATTCGAGTATTTACTATGGTGGCCATGAGTCCTCGTTCTTCTAGGCTATAATTTAAAAAATAACACACAAGCCTAAAAGCAATTGCAGTTATTTAGTCCGAGCCACACGTTGGGCAGTAAACCGGAACATCCAATATCTCCTGTCTACGGGGGCCTAACGATAACTGACTGATTGGAATGTCAATCAATTTTTCAATTAGAAGAACATAATCTTGGGCGGCCTGGGGAAGATCATCCCAAATCTTAGTTTCAGGGTCGAGTGTGAACCCTGGAACGGTTTGATAAATGGGTTTAACTTTTTCCCAATCGCCGTCTGGAATTACGCCTCCGAGGTACTCGGTGCAAATTTGTATTTCCTCGAAACCAGATAATACATCTAATTTAGTCATAACTACTTCATCTGCGCCCGATAGCTCAATTGCATACTTGATTTGAGGGATGTCTATCCATCCACAACGACGAGGGCGGCCGGTGGTAGAACCGAACTCTTTTCCTTGTGTTCTAATACGTTCTCCGATTGCTCCGGTATCTTCGGTAGGGAAGGGTCCAGTTCCTATACGGGTATTATACGCCTTGATGACGCCGACTACATTTATTTCAGATCGCGCCGGAAGTCCAGTTCCGGCCAGAATTCCGGCATAAGTGCATTGACTGGAAGTAACAAATGGGTAAGTTCCCTGGTCGATGTCTAGCATTACGCCCTGAGCACCTTCGAGGAGGAAGCTCTTGTCACAATTAAGTAGCAAATTTCGCGTATCAGCAATGTAAGGTGCAATACTGTCACGCAGACTTCGCAATTGATCAAATAAGCTATTACAGTCTAAGGGCAAATTACCCTGTGCGGTGATGAAGGGATTCTTTTCATCTAAATTTATTTGAAGAGCTTCACGTAAAGACCCATCGTCAAAAAGATCCTTCACGCGAATACCAATTCGTGCAGTCCGATCGGCGTAACATGGGCCAATTCCGGATTTAGTTGTACCTAGCTTAGCTTTGCGGCCCTCGCGGATCTGATCAATTAATATATGATAAGGGAGTATCAGATGACACTCTGGGCTAATTTTAAGATTTTCGCATGAAAATCCTTTTTGGCGCAAGGCAGTTATCTCTATAACTAGTTTGGCTAGATCAAGGACTACACCTCCGGTGATAAGACACAACTTATTTGCGTGAAAGATGCCGCTGGGTATCACATGAAGAACGTGTTTCTCATCATGATAATAAATGGTATGCCCGGCATTTGGACCTCCGCTAAACCTTACAACACCATCATAAGATGGTGTTAATGTATCTACAATCTTTCCTTTTCCCTCGTCTCCAAAATTTAATCCTATGACTGCAGTTAATTTATTCATTATTTCACAATAACCTTAGATTTTAATTTCGTCAATTAATCTTGCGAATTCTAATTTTAACTATATATAAGATTTATGAGAAATTGCATTCTCTTGCCTGTGATATTTCTTCTGGGTTGCGCTGGCCCACCCACTACGCCGGTTTCGCTCCAAGAGCTTCCAGAATATACTGCCCCAAACTGGTCTACAGATGGCAGTATTACAGCGATCAACTCCAAAGTTTCTCCCAAAAATCGGCAAATATTGCTAA
>Ga0214473_10003981_pt1 | contig 17770 bp, 16 predicted proteins | sample RVTome_7_FD_203509 | JGI IMG/M metagenome (GOLD analysis project Ga0214473, IMG submission 203509) | Soil microbial communities from uranium-contaminated site in the Upper Colorado River Basin, Wyoming, United States - RVT98D197 | ecosystem: Environmental > Terrestrial > Soil > Contaminated >... | reverse complement strand
AGATCCGCCAAAAACAGTAAAATCCTGTGCAAATACAAATACCTGTCGCCCATCTATCTTTCCGTACCCCGTTATTACACCATCTCCAAGTATTTTGTTTTTATCCATATTGAAATCTGTGCATCTATGAACGACAAACTTGTCTAGTTCCACAAATGTGCCTTTATCGAGCAGAAGATTAACTCTCTCTCTAGCTGTGAGCTTCCCCATTTCGTGTTGCTTTTGGATTCTAGCTTTTCCTCCACCCTGTTCTGCTTCCTTTTCCTTATGCTCCAGAATTTCAATCTTATCCTTCATGTTTTACTCCTTCACTGATCTATAGGATCGGGGAAATTACACTTGGGTAAGGAAGACAGCAATTTGGGTGTTGAACTGTGTTTCGTCGGGCCTGTTGTAGTAAGAATTATCATTTAAATTCAGAAAACAATTTACGTTTGAGATTTTGTAAGTTTTAGGGATATAATTAGAATCCAAACCCCTTCTCCATCTCAAAAAAGCGGAATCAACTATACCAGAAAAATTCCCTTAATCAAAGTCGTAGTTAGCCACTAAGGCACTAAGGCACAAAGGAGGAACATGAGTTTTAAAAACGTAGATTTGGAAGTCAGAATTCAGAATCCAGAAGAATAAATACTTCTGACTCCTGACTTCTGCATTTTAACTCTATGAATTCGAACTTTGTGTCTTAGAGTCTTTGTGGCAACTCAGTTGTTATTTTTTCCCAAACTTCTTCAACCTGTTTTCTACTTTCTCCTAAACTCCCCGAGTTATCGATAACATGTGTTGCATGTTTAGTTTTTTCAGATATTGGCATCTGGGATTTTATTCTTGAGAGCGCTTCATCTCTTCGGAGTCCGTCTCTTTTCATTATTCTTTCAACCTGAGTTTCTTCATCAGTGACAACTACTATCAATTCATCAATAAGATTTAACAGACCTCCTTTTTCAACTATGAGAGCCGCTTCAACAATTACCAGATTTCCATTTTCTTTCTTATACTTATCGATTAACTCTTTTAGTTTTGTCATTATCCTGGGGTGGGTGATCCGATTTAGTTGCTCTCTCTTCGTATCATCATTGAAGACAATTTCCCCTAATTTTTTTCTATTAATTGAGCCATCGGTATTTAAGATATTGTTTCCGAATTCTTCTATGATCTCTTTCCAGGCAATCTCGCCGGGTTCCACGACTTCCCTTGCAATCTTGTCGGCGTCAATTACCTTTGCCCCTAGTTGTTTAAAAATATTTGCTACCTCGGTCTTTCCAGATGCGATATTTCCAGTAAGTCCTATTATCTTCATCTCTAGGGTATTCTAATTTGCGTATTAGTTTGTTTCAAATAAAGATAATTTGACATAAGTTAGACAATGAAGTCTCTAGATTTGAAGTGTTAGCCCATTATAAATAGCGCATTAGGGTTGATATTCTATTAATTGAGGTGAAGGCTCAATATGTATAATATAGTAGAATCTTAAGCATGTAGTTAATTTGAATCACCAAAAATATCCACGGCATTCTTGAAGTACCATTGCAGTAATGTGGGTAAATAAATATGGTGTAAATGTCATGTTTAATTAGAAGTGAAGAATATGAAAATTGCAATCATTTCAGACATTCACGACAATGTGTGGAATTTGGGAGCTGCAGTCGAAAAAATTCAGGGTGCTGACGCTCTCATTTGCTGCGGGGATTTGTGCTCCCCGTTCATAGTGGACTTGATGGCCGATGGCTTTCCAAAGCAAATCCATATAGTGTTCGGAAATAATGATGGCGATCAATACCGCATCACCAACAACGCAATTAAGTATGGTGGCCGCGTAATAATTCATGGTGAATTTGCAGAGCTCAAGCTAGGTGGAAAGCGTCTTGCAGTAAATCATTATCCAAATATTGCAAGATCAATTGCTGAGTCGGGAGATTATGATGTGGTGTGCTTTGGCCATAACCATATTTATAGAGTTCAACATGTTAATAAAACCCTTTTGATTAATCCTGGAGCTATAATGGGATACGACGGGGTGAACAAAAAGGACATTCCCTCGACATTCGTTGTCTACGATACCGTAAGTGATGAGTTTAAGGGGTACGAGGTTAGGTCAAAAGATGATGCGAAAGCCATCTCAAAAATTGTAGTTGAGATCGACGAGACTTCCTAGCTTTGCAAGTAAAGTATTGACCTATTATGTGTATCTATCCATACTTATGAATATTAAAATAAAGTTTAACACATGGGACGGCAATGGAAGATCTGTTAACCATAGATGAAGTGTCGAAACGACTCAAGATTAGTAAGGCTACTGTGAGACGGCATATTAGAGAAGGAAAACTTAAGGCGTATAAAATAGGTAGAGTCGTACGTATCTCTTCTGATGATTTAAAGAGAATCATCAGTCCTATAGATGAAGTAAATAGATCAAAGAAAACCCTAGATTGGTTTGACGGGTGTCAGAGGTTATGTAGAGAAATAAAGGAAAGACACCATAGTTCCTTATTAGAGGATTCAACTGAAACCATTCGGGATCTTAGACACGTGAGGACGATTAGTTAATAGTTCATGGACAAAGTCTGTATTGATGCAAGCCTAGCTCTCAAGTGGGTATTGCCTGAAATATATACAAACAGGGCGCAAGAAGTCCTTCGCAATTGGCTGCTTGAAGGGGTTTCTCTAGTTGCACCGACACTTTTTATCTATGAAATAGCCTCCGCTTTGAGAAATAAAGTGCATAGGCAAGTCATTACACTGAAGGAAGGGTTTTCAGCTCTGAATCAAATCAGGAGCGGAAACATTGAATTGATATATCAACCAGAATTAGTTGAAATGGGATGGGCCATATCTGAGCGATTAGGACTGCCGACTGCTTATGATTCATTTTATCTAGCCCTTGCAGAACACGAAGGCTGTGAGTTCTGGACGGCTGATGAGAACCTGGTAAACATATTGGAGAACAATAAAATAAAATGGGCGAGGTGGATAGGGGGTTCTTAAATCGAAAACTAAGGTTTTCCGTTACGGCTTTAGGCACTTGAGATATGTGCGACTGCCTTCTTTAATCTTTCGATAACTTTGTCCTTTCCGAGTATTTCCATGACCTCAAAAATCCCTGGGCTTACCGCACCACCTGTTAGTGCTACCCTCGTAGGTTGAGCGACGTTTACAAGTTTGAGCCCGCTTTCATCAATTATTTCTTGAAAAATCCTTTGTAATTGTTCGATAGTAAATTCATCTAGTTTGGATAGCCTATTTATGAGCTTTTCAAATATTGGCAGCGATTCTGTGGTCAGAAATCTATTTTTTGCCTTATCGTCGAATTTAATTTCATCGTTGAAAAAATAATCTGCTGAGTTTACTATGTCTACGAGTGTCTTCGCTCTTTCCCTAAGATTCTCGACTATCTTTATTAATTTGGAATCCATTTTTACTCGGAACCCCTTATCCTGAAGTAGCGGAATTACAAGTTCTGCGACCTCACTGGCTGGTTTATTCCTTATGTACCAGCCGTTCAACCAAATAAGCTTTTCCGGGTTGAATACCGCGGGAGATTTGCCGACATTGTCAAGGGTGAATTTCTCAATCAATTCATCCTTAGAGAAGATCTCCTGATCCCCATAGGACCAACCCAAGCGGGCGAGATAATTTATTAAGGCCTCCGGCAGGTAACCGCTTTCTCTGTACGCTATCACCGAGGTAGCGCCGTGCCTTTTGCTAAGCTTTGCTTTATCTGAACCCAGTATTGTGGATACATGGGCAATTTTCGGGACATCATACGAGAAAGCTCCATATATTAAAACCTGCTTAGGTGTGTTTGGTAGATGATCGTCTCCTCTGATTATATGAGATATCTCCATCTCAGCATCATCAACTACTACCGCAAAGTTATACGTCGGGAACCCATCGGTTTTTTGGATTATAAAGTCGTCAATTTCTTTGGCGTCGAAGATTATCGTTCCCCTTATAAGGTCATCCACCTCTATTGAGCCCCAGTCGGGTGTCATGAGTCGAATGGCGTAAGGTTTGTTTTCAGGATGGGATCTTAGTTTTCTACAGGTGCCTTCATATCTATAAATCCTTCCCTGCTTTTGAGCTTCTTTTCTTCTCGACTCAATATCTTCAGCGGTACAATAGCATCTATATGCATTTCCACTCTCTATCAGTTTTTGAGCGTGGTCTTGATAAATAGCAATTCTATCCGACTGTCTGTACGGACCTTCATCCCAGTCCAGACCTAGCCATGACATAGCATCCAGTATCTCAGTAATGGATTCTTCCGTTGAACGGCTGCGATCGGTGTCCTCAATCCTGAGAATAAATTTACCCCCGAAGTGCCTTGCAAATAGCCAGTTGAATATTGCTGTTCTGGCGCCCCCAATATGCAGGGAGCCAGTAGGGCTTGGAGCAAATCTGGTTCTCACTTTCATGGGATTCAAGGTAAATTAGAGTTTATGATGAGTCAAAATATTTAATTGTATGTCCCGGATTTTGATAGCGCGATAGAGACGCCCCTTCTGGGTGTCTTCACATTATTTCTCCGTGACATGATTGAGGATTTTGTCCAGTTTACTTGTCCTTTCAAGCGCAGCGAGTTGATCGTATCCGCCAATAACTTTATCGTCTATTATGATGATCGGTACTGTTCTCCAACTAAACTGTTCCATTACTCGCCTTTTCAATTCATGGTCATGCGTAACATCGATTTTTTTATAGTCGACCTTCTTTTTGTCAAGAAGCGCCTCTGCCGCCCGACAATATGGACAGTAAGTAGTTGTGTAAACTTCAACCTTGCTCAATCTATAATTCCCCTAATGTATCTACTTTTAAGTTAATATGATGCTTGGTTTTTAAATGAGTTTCAAGTATCATTGAAAGTTACTCAAATACAGGTCACATGTTTTAAAAACGAGTTATAAGAACTCATAATCCACTCTGATGGTTAGATTTTTTCCAAGAGAAGAGAAGTTTTTTGTTTATTTTAACGAGGCTTCCGAGAAAATCCTTGCGGGTATAAAACTTTTTAAGGAAATGATGCAAGATCTATCGACTGCAGCCGACAAGACGAAGAAGATAAAGGAAGTTGAACATGAAGCTGACCGTATAACCCATGAGACAATTTCCAAATTGCATCAAACATTCATAACCCCGATTGATCGTGAATTTATACATTCCCTAATAACCAGGATGGATGATATTCTTGACCTTATTTATGCTGCATCGGAAAGGGTCTTCTTATATAAAATAACGACATCAACTGCCCATGCGCTCTCCTTAATCGATACACTGGAAAGGGCCATTATAGAAGTGGCAAAGGGAGTAGAAGGGCTCAGTAACCTAAAGAACTCTAAATCGATTCTAAACATCTGTATCGAGATCCATAGCCTTGAAAATGAGGGCGATAGGGTCTTTAGGATCGCCCTGTCAGACCTGTTTAATTCTAATTTTGATCCCACTGAAATAATTAAGTGGAAGGATATCTACGAGACGTTTGAAGATGCGATTGACAAATGTGAGGATGTAGCAAACATCTTGGAAGGAATAGTCCTCGAGAATGCATGACACCCTCTTATTGACGGTCGTAGTTATAGTAATAGCGCTTTTATTCGACTTTACTAATGGTTGGAACGACGCTGCAAATTCGATAGCAACCGTGGTGTCAACAAGGGTTCTTTCGCCTCTCCAAGCAGTTCTGTTCGGTGCTACATTAAATTTTCTAGGAGCGTATTTAAGCACAAAAGTTGCGAAGACAATCGGTGGAGATATTACCGATCCCAAAACTATAACTCAGACGGTAATTCTTTCGGCGATGATAACTGCTTCCGGCTGGACGGTGATTATGACTAGAGTGGGGCTTCCCATAAGCGCATCGCATGCTTTAATAGGCGGAATAATTGGGGCTACAATCTCATTTAAGGGTATTGCCGCTCTTCAGATAGCCGGGGTAACCAAAATCCTGATTGCGCTTGTTGCATCGCCAATCTTTGGTTTTAGCATTGGGTTCCTATTAATGTTCCTTATCATCTGGCTATTTCATCGCCTTTCACCAACATCAATTAACAGGACTTTTGGAAAACTTCAGATTTTATCCGCTGGTTTCATGGCTATCAGTCATGGCACCAATGATGCTCAGAAGACGATGGGTGTGATTACGATGACCCTTGTCACCGGAGGCTACCTCGATACTGTAGAGGTTCCAATCTGGGTAATCAGTGCTTGTGCAATCGTGATGGGACTCGGTACCGCGTTTGGTGGATGGAAGGTTATTAAAACCCTTGGTGTAAACCTTCTCAAGATTAAGCCGGTTCAGGGATTTGCTGCAGAAACCTCCGCATCTGTAGTCATGCTTGGTGCGGCGTCGCTGGGTGTCCCCGTAAGTACGACACATGTGATTGCATCTTCGATTATGGGGGTTGGATCGACAACGAGATTTTCAGCCGTCAGATGGGGAATAGCCAGGGATATTGTTATGGCGTGGATTTTTACACTCCCGGTTTGTGCCTTAGTCGCAGGTATACTTTTCCAGTTAATCAATCTAATTTCTTAGATATAAGTCAAGCGGGAGTTCAAGAAGATAACAACTTGTCACTTTATGAGTAAGCGGTTCGTGATATTAACGACTTTTATTTTTTTGTTTAATTCTTGCTCAATTGCGAAATTTGCAAAGTACTATGCCGGCGCCGATTCCTCTTCCGGTAGTCTCAATGGATTGTATTATGAAAAAGAGGATACCGCCTACATAATTGGCAGTTTACCCGACACTTGGAAAAGAATAGAGATAAAGGGCGGCGACTTGGCATATTGGAACCCGCAAGATGAATCGACTATTACTGTAAATTCGACTTGTGACAAGAATAAGATCAAATATAATCTAAAGGCCCTTTCTAATACCCTGGTAATCGGGATAGATGATAAGAAATTGATAGAAAGCAGCGAGCCGAACGTAAGCGGTGTGATTTCTCTTAAAAGAATCTATGAAGGAAAGCTCTCTGGTGTTCCCATAAAAATCAGCACCGTAGTATTAAAAAAGGGTGACTGTATTTACGACATAGCATATTCATCAGCGCGAGATAATTTTGATAGCTGGTTTGGAGAGTTCAATGAGTTCGTTTCACAATTTAAAATAATGAGCTGATTTAAATGAAGGAAATTATATTAGATATTGGCGGGTATTTTCTTTCTATACTTGAACGTGTTGGAGATGTTGTAATCCTGTTTTATAGGACATTATACACAAGTATTAGCCCTCCGTTTAACTTTCGGCTTGTAGTACAACAGTTGGATGAAATTGGATTTAAATCAACTCCTATAGTAGTGGTCTCTTCTATAGCAATAGGAATGGTTATGGTTGTTCAGCTCGCTTGGGGATTCGCATTTTTTGGCGCGAAGGGTGTAATAGGGCCCATTGTCACTCTCGCATTCGTTAGGGAATTGGGTCCTGTACTAGCCTCTCTTTTGGTAGGTGGCAGGGTTGGTTCAGGAATAACTGCTGAAATTGGATCCATGCAGGTGACAGAGCAAATTGATGCTATCAGAACATTGGGCGCCGATCCGATAAAGAAACTTGTTGTTCCAAGATTTATTGCTGCTGCGATTTCCTTTCCATTTCTTGCGGTAATTGCCGACCTTTCCGGTATTATCGGTGCGATGATCATGGCCGACGTTGAGTTAGGAGTCAAGCCGAGGCTATTTATATCAAGTATGGAAGGGTTTATAACCCTGACCGACTTTTTCAGCGGGATTTTGAAAACCGTGTTTTTTGGAATACTAGTTTCCATAATTGGTTGCTATGTGGGAATGACTACAGAGGGGGGAACAGAAGGAGTTGGGAGAGCTACAACTTTAACTGTGGTTATCTCGATGGTACTCATCATTGTAGGCGATTTTTTCCTCACAAAACTGTTTTTGATTCTGTAATCGTTTTTTCAGTTATATGCGATGCATTATATCGTCATTAAACCGGTAAATTCTTTCCGGTCGGCGAGATTGTTTTCCTCCGACATAACATTTGTAAATTTCTGCTTACCAACTTTAACCTCATTTGACAAAGGATTTTAAATCAAGAAAATTAGCTTGACGTTTGATGCCGAATTTACTAAAAAACCCATCGGGTGAACCTTATTTTCAGGCCGGGTCGGGAACGGCTTCATATTCTGAAGATTTAGGTCCATGGATCCTATTTGCGACAATTCTTGGGACCAGCATGGCCTTCATTGATAGTACTGCAATAAATGTGGCACTGCCAGTAATACAGAGGGATCTTCATGCAACTCTGGCAGGGGTCCAGTGGATGGTTGAGGCATATGCGCTTTTTATTGCTTCACTTATTTTGGTAGGAGGAACCCTGGGCGATTACTTTGGTCGGCGGCGTATTTTTGCTATTGGAATTATTGTTTTTACCATATCATCAATCTGGTGTGGTTTCGCACCTAATACAGCACAGCTTATTGTAGGAAGAGCAATGCAGGGTGTTGGGGGAGCGCTACTGGTACCAGGGAGTCTCTCTATCATCAACTCATCATTCAGTGATGGAAAGAGGGGACGAGCCATAGGTACCTGGTCAGCTTTCACTGCCATTACGGCTGGGTTGGGTCCTGTGTTAGGTGGGTGGTTGGTTGAGAACTTTTCATGGCGTTGGGTCTTTTTTATAAATGTCCCTATTGCGTGTGTTGTATTGGTAGTCTTATTTTCAAGAGTCCCTGAGAGCCGTAATGATGATGAAGGTTTAAGATTAGATTGGCTTGGTGCAGTCCTGACCACGATTGGACTTGGAGGGGTTGTTTATGGACTTATTGAGTCTTCTAGTATGGGTTTTGGTAACCCCTTCGTCATCGCTGCTTTAGTGGTCGGTACAGTTTGTTTAATGCTATTCGTAATTGTCGAGCGATATAACAAATCTCCTATGATGACTCTTCATCTGTTTCGATCTCGAACTTTCAGTGCGGCAAATGTAATTACATTTTTAATGTACGCTGCTATGGGCGGGGCACTATTCTTCGTTCCATTCAATCTGATTCAGGTGCAGGGATACACGGCAACCGGCGCAGGAGCTGTGTGGATACCTTTTGTATTGTTGATATTTTTACTGTCCAGATGGGCCGGTGGGTTGGCAAGTAAACATGGTGGGAAAATACCACTTGTCGTAGGTGGTACAATAATTGCACTCGGCTATGTGCTTTTCGCATTACCTGGAATTGGAGGAAGTTATTGGTTGACTTATTTCCCCGCAATTTTCGTTTTGGGATTAGGTGCTGGTTTTAGTGTGGCTCCACTGTCTACAGTTGTGATGGAAGCAGTTGATGTAAGACAATCCGGACTTGCTTCGGGTATTAACAACGCTGTATCAAGAATTTCCGGACTGCTATCAATTGCAGTACTGGGAATATTTGCTTTACAGTCATTCAACAAGGGGCTCGATGAGAGAATTGTCGACATCAGCCTAACGCCCTATGCGATTGAGTATCTCGATTCAGAGAGAATCAAACTTGCGGCAGCCGAGATACCTCCGGGGCTTTCTGCGCAATCGAGTTTAGCATTAAAAAGGGCCATTGCGGAATCTTTTGTTGATGCTTTTCGTGTTATCATGTTTATTTCCACCGGGCTTGCGATGGCAGCCGTTCTAACTGCTTTGATTTTTATCGATGGAGGTAGTAGGGAACAGAAAATAATAACGGATAATCCTTACTCGTAGTAAACTCAAATTATCAGCGTTTGGTAATTGCGTTTTAGTATGTGATTGCAGATAGACAGGTGACTAAGAATATTTTTAAGATCACGTAAAATGGCCTTACAGGAGGTGTTTTATGCTAAATAAATTTTTTCGAACAGAGGATGATTCTGCTTTACTCGTTGCGAGGTTAGCTTTGGGGATTGTTTTTTTACCGCATGGTTTACAGAAGACTTTAGGCTTGTTTGGGGGAGCAGGGTTTTCTGGAACGATGGGATTTTTCACACAACAAGGGTTGCCGTCAATTATTGCATTTCTTGTTATAATTGCTGAGTCGTTTGGCGCGCTTGGACTCATTATAGGTTTTTTGAGCAGGCTTGCAGCGTTTGGGATTTGTTTGAATATGCTAGGTGCTATTTTAATGGTTCATTTACCCAATGGATTCTTCATGAACTGGTTTGGCACACAAAAGGGAGAGGGTTTTGAATACCATATTTTAGCAATTGGCTTGGCGTTAGTTGTTTTGATTGGTGGCGGAGGTAAGTGGTCTGTGGATAGGCTTTTACTCAAAGATTGAAGTTCTTGTATATCGGTGTTGCTGTCCTCCCCGTTGTTGCGAACACTTCGATACGGTGCGTTTAAACTCCGTGAAGCAATCCCGATATCATTTATGGTAGCGGAGGACTTTAGTCCTCCATTCTTTTATATAATTTATAGCGACGCGAAGATTGCCGTTACATGCAGAAATAGGTTAAGGAGACTATCATCGGAAGTAATGATAGGAGCCTTCATTAATCCCTCTACTTGGATTATAATGTCCCCAATTTTCAAGGTGCGTGCATAACCCCTATCAAATCATTCCTATAGTTCGGGTGTAGATTCATTGAGAGGGAACTTTATGACTATTTATAACCTCGTTAGCTTTGTTGGTTTATTTGTACTGCTTGGTGTCGCATGGCTAATGTCCACCGATAGAAGGAATATAAACTTCCGAGTAATTATATGGGGCTTAGTATTACAGATTGCTTTTGCCACTTTCATTTTCGTAATCCCGGCGGGTACAAGTTTTTTCTTATTCATTAACGATTCTGTCGTAAGGGTTCTTGATTCGGCTTCGGCTGGAGCGAAGTTTCTTTTTGGCAGGCTGTCCCTATCTCCCGGAGAGGTGAACGAGCATGGAGAATCCTCATTGGGTTTTTTTCTAGCGTTTCAGGTTTTTCCTGCCATAATATTCTTTTCGGCCCTGATGTCAATTTTATATTATTATAAAATCATGCCGACTGTGATTAGGGGTTTTTCTTACGTGTTTACAAGATTTATGAGGGTTTCCGGAGCCGAGTCCCTGGTTGCGGCAAGTAACATTTTCGTAGGGATTGAGTCAGCATTAACGGTTAGGCCCCATCTAAACGAGATGACACGCTCTGAGCTCTGCACCGTTCTAACTGTTGGTATGGCGACGGTTTCATCCAGTGTTCTCGCTATATATATTTTCAGTCTTCAAAGTGTTTTTCCAACAATCGCCGGCCATTTGATTTCTGCTTCAATCCTGTCAGCACCCGCCGCTTTGGTTATTTCGAAAATAATATTGCCGGAGAGTGAAGTGCCGAAAACACTAGGAGTCCAGATTATCCCGTATTACCAAAAAGAAAGTACATTATTTGAAGCAATAATAAATGGGTCGAATAACGGGGTTAAGCTAATCGTGGGAATCGCGGCACTGCTTATCGCTGTTTTGGGACTGGTTTCACTCATTGATTTAGTCGTCGGTGGAATCGGTGGGAAAGTTAATGTTTTCACCGGAATGCATATAGACTGGTCTCTACAGGGGCTTCTGGGATATCTGTTTTACCCGTTTACAATCGTAATCGGGGTCCCAATCTCCGACGCATATAATATTTCAAAGATCATAGGCGAGAGAGTAGTTGTCACAGAAGTGGTCTCATACCAGGATTTGGCTAATTTAATGGAACAAGGCTTATTAATCCATCCGCGTTCTGTGATAGTAGCAACTTATGCGCTATGTGGATTTGCTCACCTCGCTTCATTGGCAATTTTTGTAGGCGGAATTTCAGCCCTTGCGCCTGATAAAAAGGGTGTTATAGCGGGGGTTGGTTTTCGTGCTCTTATAGCCGCAACTCTGGCGTGCATGATGACAGCTTGTGTCGCCGGGATGTTCATTTACGGTGATTCAGTTCTGATGGTTAGGTGACCACTTACTTCCATTATTTTCCTGAATAATAAAATTCCCTCTTGACAAACAGAAAACGATTAATACAATAAGTACATACGTTTGTTTGAAACATATGTTCGTATGACTGATAGACGAACTTAAAGAGGCAATCATGATGAATTTCAGCACAGACGAATTTCTTTTGCGTAAGACACCGAAATTACATACTAATCGGGAGAATTATGGATCAACCGGAAGCGTGATTCCTAGTCTGCAAAAGGTATTTTTCGAGACTACCGCCCGTGTGCAAAATCCATATAATCCCGTCAACCGGGCCAATTTATACGGAGTATTATAAGGGTTAGAAAAAGTGGTTCCCTACGTCTTTACAGTGGAAGTGTGTTTTAGAGTCTGCTGATATGTATGAGATTCGTAAAAACAAAAATATGGAACATATAAATAAACGAGGAGGTAAAAAATGTCTGGAGTAACTACGAAAGAGAATCTTTTAGATACTGCAGAACGATTGTTCGCAGAGAGGGGAGTCAAAGAGACATCCGTAAGGGATATCACTAAAGCCGCAGGGTCTCATTTGGCTTCGGTTAATTATCACTTTAGTACAAAGTATGGACTGATTCGAGCCGTTATTTCCAGGAGAATAGAGCCCCTGAAGAAGAGACGCTTCGAACTCTTGGATTCATATGAGGCAGAGGCGGGCGATAATCCTGTGCCCGTTGAAAAGATTATTTATGCACTTGTTGCCCCGGGCATGGAGCTTTATCTGGAAAACCCTCATTTTCTCCGTTTCGCAGGACGTATGGTATCCGATCCTGATAAGGAGATTCGGCGAATCTTTGTGTCTGAGCTGGATCCGGTCTTTTTCAGGGTTAAGGATTTATTGAAAAGGGTGCTACCAGAAACGCCCGAGGCCGAGATTATGTGGAGAATACATTTCACGATTGGAGCGATGGTCCATACATGGACAAACCATTTCGATCTAGAATTGCGATCGGGCGGTGTCTGTAATATCACAAACGAGAAGGAAATTATTGATCGAATTGTGAGTTTTTGCGCTGCCGGGATTAGGGCACCGCTGAATAAACAATTGGGAGCTGTATGAAGAATTAAAGCAGTCAAATAATTCATTACAAATGTAGGTTAGGGGGACAGTAAAATGTTACGAGATACTAAATTAGGGGAAATTTTCGATGAAATTGCCAAGATCCAGTTTGATTCATTTGATGAAGAATTTTCATCCTTCGAATCCGATGTAGATATCAAGAGTGAGTCTGAGATCGATTTTGAAACGTTTGATAGGATGGAAAGAACAGAGAAAGGAGATGGATTCGCAAATAATGATCTCAGACTTATAAATGCGTATTTTAAAGAAGTTGGCACAGTGCCCCTGCTCAGCCATAAAAAGGAGGTTGAAGTCGCCGCTAAGATCAAGAAATGTGAAGAGATGGCTGAAGGGGTCAAACGTCTGATACGGAAAGAATATGGCAGAAACATTGATGCCGCGAGAATTCCTCAGGAATCAATGTCTTTTTCTGGTACCGGCTCAAGCCACTCTGAAGGTTACCCTTGTTCAAAAAAGCTCGTGAGATTATTTAAGCTGTTGGAGGTTTTTTCAAAAAAAGCCATTCAATACAGAAATGGATTTATTAATGCAAACCTGAGGCTTGTAGCAAGTATTGCAAAGAAATACGAAGGGCGGGGTGTTCCATTTCTTGATTTGCTTCAAGAGGGAAACCTCGGCCTTATAACCGCGGTTATGAAATTTGATTATAAGAAGGGCTACAGGTTTTCCACTTATGCGTGTTGGTGGATAACACAGGCCATGACCAGAGCTATCTACTGTCAGACACGAACGGTGAAGATACCTGCCTATGTATTAGAAAAATCCGGAAGGATTAGAGAAGCGCGAGCTCGACTTGAGAAGAGAATTGGAAGGAGGCCAATTGCTGAAGAGATTGCAAGAGAAGTAGATATGTCCGTGAAGGCTGTAAGCAGAGCACTGAAGGCAAGTGAAAACGTGCTTTGCCTTGATTCACCTGTTATAGGGCGTGAAGGCACGACATTCATGGATATTTTTAAAGATCAAGAATTCCGTCCCCCTGATTCTCTGATTGCTAAAGCTCTGGTCCCAAAGAGTGTTGACGATGCGCTTAAGGTGCTCGATAGCAGAGAAAGGGAGATTATCAAGATGAGGTTTGGGATAGGTTTTGACACTAATTATACATTGGAGAAAATAGGAATAAGACTAAACTTAACAAAAGAACGGGTAAGGCAAATTGAGAGACATGCGCTCAGAAGGCTTAGAAGGTCAAAATCGGCCAACACGCTAAGGAGTTTGATTGAAGCCTGAGAGATGGTGTTTGTTACAATATTTGCCTGAGATTCTCTATAACGGAATTCATGACGCAATGCCTTGTGAGGCAGAGTATAAATTACGGATCCTTGGTAAGTATATTGAGATTTCCGATGTTATCCATCTGATCCCTTATCCATTGTCGCCTGTTGTTCACATACGAAGAGGGACTAACAGGAGACATTCTGCGCGGGCTTGGCAGGATAGCGGCTAATAGTGCCGCTTCATCTTTTGTGAGTTTGGCAGATGGCTTGTCAAAGTAAACCCGTGATGCCCTTTCGGCCCCATATATACCTTTTCCCATCTCAACTACGTTGAGATACACCTCAAGTATTCGTTTCTTACTCCAGAATGTCTCAATCAAGACCGTGAAATAGGCTTCTGCCCCCTTTCGAAGCCAGGAACGTTCTGGCCAGAGGAATACATTTTTTGCTACCTGTTGAGTTATCGTGCTGGCGCCTTTAACCCTATCATCGCTTATGTTATTGATTGCCGCCCCCCTGATGGCATTGAAATCAAAACCGTGGTGTTCGAAAAATTTCTGATCTTCAGAAGCTACTACTGCCAGCGCCATGTTGTCTGAAATTGAATCATAGTCCTTCCAGGTCTTAAGGATTCTTCTACTTTGACCGTCGCTTTCAAGATACCGTATCACCATTAAAGGCGTGATGGGTGGGTTTACATACCTGTAAAGAAGAACCCAAGAGGTCGTGATGATGAGGAGAAGTAGAATGATTTTCAATATGAATCGAGAAATATTCTTGACGAGCTTTTTCATGGAAATAAAAACTTTGAGTTTATTTTACTCTGAGTCTGAGAATTAAAATAACCAGTTCAGCTAGGTTTTGGAAGCAACTTTCGTTTTATAATTTTAACTAGCAACTTCCCTTTAGCTTGTTGCAGGGTTACCGATGAGTCATTGCAAAGGACTGAAAGGACCGAAGCAATCTCTCTCTTTTTGGATCGCCACAAGTCTATGCCCTTCGAGAAGACAAATGAGAAACAACATAGAAATGTATTTTCCCTTTTCATCAGCACATAAATAAACATTCTCTTCAGTCGCCGCGAGGGCTACTGAGAGAAATCGAATGGGACGAAGGAATCTCAAAAAAAGAAGATGTTGCAGGGAGTTTGCACTTAGCGTTAGCTCCCGGGTATCGTAGAACGAATATGGGGTCACGGCACTAAACTAGACATTTTTTGAAATTTGTAATTTTCAACCCTCCTTTCAAATATGGGTCTATACTTAGGTTAAACATCTATTGGTTTATAGACTCAAAATATTTAAGTAGAAAGATGTGGAGATAAATTTTTAGAATGAAAAGCCTTTCAAAGTACAGTTTGTTACTATTAATTTTTTCTGTTTTTTTCAAGCCCGACGATTTAATTGCAATTGGAGAAAACTATGACGAACTGGGGTTTAAAAAGAATAAAACCTATGTGAAATTTTCTCCCGAGGAATACGTAAATATTTTTTCTGGAAACCTATTACTAACACATACCGATGTCATTTTACCCGGCAATGGCGGCTTTGATCTTAAAATTCAACGAACTTACAATAGTAAGTTATACGCAGATTTCACCAATATAGATAATCCTACAATTGCTGGCTTAACATTAGGCAGCTTGGGTTTAGGCTGGGACATGCATTTTGGAAGGATCAGCGATTATGGATTGACTGTTGTTAATGATCCAAATGAATTTTTTCTACAGATGCCAGATGGTTCTATTCACCCCATATACAACAATGACCACCCAAATATAAATTCACATGTTAACAGCACCTATATAACTGAGGATTTTTGGAAGATAGATTATGATCAGGCTAATGATCGGTATGTCATGACCCTAACCGATGGGACTGAATATACATTTAGCCGGCGTGTCACCAATGGCTTTTCATATAGTTTCCTATATGTAACTTCGATAAGAGACAAGAATGGCAACGAGATAACAATTGAATACTACGATTGCTGTAATATGAGTAATAATGATCCTGACACCGGTATCATCAGTACATGTCCTGATACAAATCTCGCTTCTAAGACACGACATATTAAAACAGTGACTGATAGTGTGGGAAGAGTAATCGATTTCGCCATGCTCAATAGCTCATGTCGGGGCAATGCAATCAGTTCGATTGACGCGAATGGAAATGTTTATAATTATCATTATTTTCCCGGAGATGATAGTCCATCTACTACCTGGTTACATTGGGATGGAGGATCAGGACGTCTTTTGATGGAGGTCCAGCCTCCAATAGGACCAAGCTGGCAATATTTCTACGATGTTGATCCAAACGACAGCGAACCTGATGGTGAGTTGATTTCAGTTACATATCCCTCAGGAGGTGTTGCCCAATATGATTATGAAACTATTGTATTGGACCTTTTAAATTCTCCAAGCGCAACTTCGCCGGTCCAGTTTCGGATGATAACGTCCAGAACTACATCCGGACGAAATATAACCTCCGGGACATGGGTGTTTGATTATGATCCGCTAAACCTTCAAGACATCACTACCGTTACTGATTCCTGTGGCAATAAAGAAGTTTATAAGTTTTTTGGCTTGAGAACGGGTTCGTTTAATGGTGGGTGGAGCATAGGTTTGCTCAATAATAAGGAAGTAAGGGATAGCGTTAATCTTATCTTCCAGACTGATAATAATATGTGGACTTCATATCGAATCTCTAATGATGGGATTGATCCGATTGCCTCGACAACGGGGATATTTTTACCACTTTTAGATGGAGAGACTATAACTAGGGATGGTGTCGATTACCTTACCGATTTTACCTACAACAGATTTTATGACTCGCCAACTCAAATTGCGGAAACGGGTGAAATTTCAAGAACCACAGACATTACATATTTTGAAGATCTTGCCGCCGGAAACTATATAATCGGTAAGCCTCTAATAACGACCTTTACATTCGGTACTGAATCAAAAACGATTTCCAACACTTACGATATTAGTGGGAACCTGCTTTCTGAAGATAACTTTGGAGTCATTACCGAATTCTCCTATCATCCGGATGGAAATCTAGAATGGCAGCGAAACGCAAGAGGGTTCTATTCAAATTTTGATCAATACAGTTTTGGGGTTGCCGGACGAATAAGATTGGGTTCGTCTGACGATCTGGCAACCGATCCGGCAATAATTGAGTCAAGAACGATCAATTGGGAAGGAACGATTTCGAGCTTTACTAACGGGAGGGGGCATACCACTTCGTATACTTATGATGGTTTAAACAGATTAACTTCTATGACGCCTCCTCCAAGTGGCGAGGCGCAAACAACGATTGAATACGACAACCTCAGCGCTCAGTCGATGATAATTCGAAAAATCGATTCGTTTGTTCAACACTTTCTCGATGGTTTTGGCAGGCCAATCGGTGCCCTGTCTACAACCGGTGTACAAACTGAAATCGATTATGATGCGTGCGGCCGTAAGGTATATGAGTCACTTCCTTTTGACCTGGTAACTCCCAATGTTGGAGAAAGCTTTACCTACGATCCCCTTGGCAGGATGAAAAGCATGACACATCCGGATAGTACAAAAATAGATTTGTCCTATT
>Ga0214473_10003980_pt1 | contig 17775 bp, 14 predicted proteins | sample RVTome_7_FD_203509 | JGI IMG/M metagenome (GOLD analysis project Ga0214473, IMG submission 203509) | Soil microbial communities from uranium-contaminated site in the Upper Colorado River Basin, Wyoming, United States - RVT98D197 | ecosystem: Environmental > Terrestrial > Soil > Contaminated >... | reverse complement strand
TTTGCAAATGGCAATCATTTTATAAACAAAATGTTTCAATAAATTATAATATACAAGTTATTATAATTTATAATAGTTTATTACTTTGGTAAATATTTGAATAATATGAAAATTCTAAGACTATCAGAGCTGTTGCTAAATGGAATTATAGAATCCATCAAATATCCCAAAAGCTGCTCCGAAGCTGTTCCTAAATGGAATGATAACATCCATCAAATGTCCCAAAGGCTGGCCGGGGCTGTTGCTAAATGGAAAAATAGCATCTATCAAATATCACAAAGGCTAGCTGAAGCTATTGCTAATTGGAATAATAGCATCCATCAAATATCCTAATTGGAATAATATCATCCATCAAATATCCTAATTGGAATGATACAATCCATCAAATATCCTAATTGGAATGATACGATCCATCAAATGTCCTAATTGGAATGATAACATCCATCAAATGTCCTAATTGGAATGATAGTATCCATCAAATGTCCTAATTGGAATGATAACATCTATCAAATGTCCTAATTGGAATGATAGTATCCATCAAATGTTCTAATTGGAAAAATAACATCTATCAAATGTCCTAATTGGAATAATAGCATCCATCAAATGTCCTAAATGGAATGATATCCATCAAATATCCTAATTGGAAAAATAACATCTATCAAATGTCCTAAATGGAAAAATAGCATCCATCAAATATCCTAAATGGAATGATATCCATCAAATATCCTAATTGGAAGAAGGATATTATCCATCAAATATCCTAATTGGAAGAAGGATATTATCCATCAAATATCCTAATTGGAAGAAGGATATTATCCATCAAATGTCCTAAATGGAAGGATATGATCCATCAAATGTTCTAATTGGAATGATAACATCTATCAAATGTCCTAATTGGAATGATAACATCTATCAAATGTCCTAATTGGAATGATAACATCTATCAAATGTCCTAATTGGAATAATAGCATCCATCAAATGTCCTAATTGGAATGATAGCATCCATCAAATGTCCTAAATGGAATGATAACATCCATCAAATGTCCTAAATGGAATGATAACATCCATCAAATGTCCTAAATGGAATGATAACATCCATCAAATGTCCTAATTGGAATAATAGCATCCATCAAATATCCTAATTGGAATGATAACATCTATCAAATGTCCTAATTGGAATGATAACATCTATCAAATGTCCTAATTGGAATAATAGCATCCATCAAATGTCCTAATTGGAATAATAGCATCCATCAAATGTCCTAAATGGAATGATAACATCCATCAAATGTCCTAAATGGAATGATAACATCCATCAAATGTCCTAATTGGAATAATAGTATCCATCAAATATCCTAATTGGAATAATAGCATCCATCAAATGTCCTAAATGGAATGATATCCATCAAATATCCTAATTGGAAAAATAACATCTATCAAATGTCCTAATTGGAATAATAGCATCCATCAAATGTCCTAAATGGAATAATATTATCCATCAAATGTTCTAAATGGAATGATATGGTCCATCAAATGTCCTAAATGGAATGATATGGTCCATCAAATGTCCTAAATGGAATGATATGGTCCATCAAATGTCCTTATTGGAATATTGTGATAAGAAGCATCGAAATTCACTTTTCAAATATTCGTAATAATGAATTTGACTAATATTTGTATCCAGAATTACTGACTGCTTACTTCAATAGAATTACAATATTTAATCCAGTTCATAATCAAAACTTAACACATTATAAATAATTCTAGTACGTTGGCGCGCAGAGATGCACACACTAAAATATATTTATCGCTTGTTATACGATCATTGCTATATTATTACAATATTTAATCCAGTTCTAAGTTGCAAAGCAATGCAGCTAAAGCTGCTCCAAATTCAGTGCGCGCACCAGGAATATGGTCTTTAAAAAATATAATTATTTATATAATCTAAAGAGCATATATGCATTATATAATAATAATTTTTATAATAAAAATTAACATGATATTTTTCACATATTTTAAATGGATATAGAAATTTATCATAATTCCCTGCAATCAGATTCATAGCTCCCCCGGAATTGGATTCATAGCTCCCCCGGAATTGGATTCATAGCTCCCCTCTGGAATTGTATCCATAGCTCCCCTGGAATTATATTTCATTAGAATTGAAATCATGGCTTTCCCTAGAAGATTAATTGAATTATTATTTGATAGCATCTTAGATCGGTTGTATTATTATTTGATAGCATCTTAGATCGGTTGTATTATTATTTGATAGCATCTTAGATCGGTTGGATTATTATTCGATAGCATCCTAAATAGGTTGGATTATTATTTGATAGTATCCTAAATCGGTTGGATTATTATTCGATAGCATCTTAGATCGGTTGGATTATTATTCGATAGCATCTTAGATCGGTTGGATTATTATTCGATAGCATTTTGGATCAATTGGTTGAATTATTATTCGATAGCAACTTAGATCGGTTAGATTATTATTCGATTATATTATAATATATTACATTATTCTAACACTTCGAGATGAAAATATTTTTAGTTAATCCCAGAGATCTTTTCAAAATATCTAAAAGAATTAAGTTTAATTTAAAATAATATTATTATTATTATTATTATTTTTATTTTATTTTTATTTTATTTTTATTTTATTTTATTTTATTTTATTTTATTTTTTATTTTTATTTTTATTTTTTTTATTTTTTTATTTTTATTTTTATTTTTATTTTTATTTTTATTTTTAATTTTATTTTTATTTTTATAAAAATAATATTTCTAATAAAACAGTTATTCATTAAATTATAGGAAGTCATTAAAATATTCAAGAATAATATAATTCATTCATATTTCTATTTGAATGAAATAATAAATTATCCATTGGTTATAAATTAAATTATAAATTTGTATAAATAACTTGTTGAATAAAAAATTTTGTGTGGAGTTTTTTTATAAACTTTAAAAAAAATTAAAAATAAAAATAAAATATCATTGAAGTTTATAACTTTTATAACTTTTATATAGTATATGAATCATAAATAAATTTAACAGCTACAATCATATATTAATATAATAATTAATTATATTATATGATCATATTAATATAGTTTAAAATCTATATCTAAAAATATAACATAAATAAGAGTGAATATAAATAATTATAAATATATTATATACCATATATGATATATATTTTAAATAATATTATGTACAAAAAATAAGTATAAGATGATAATGATCATATAATATTATACATCCTACAATTATAATATCATTTATGGTATTAATATCATCAAAAACTTCACATAAAAAAAATTATATAGATCATTATGAGATAATCAAATACGGCAAATTTATATATTTTAATACGATATATGATATTAATATTTAAAATAACTCCACATCCCATCAAAAAAAACTCCACATAAAAAAAATTATAAAGACTACTATGATGTAATCAAATATGATAAATTATATATATTTAATATCATATATGATATTAATATTAAAATAACTCCACATCTAGTCCAAAAAAAATTCACTGAAAAAAAATTATAAAGACTATTATGATGTAATCAAATATGATAAATCATATATATTTAATATCATATATGATATTAATATTTTAAATAACTCCACATCTAGTCCAAAAAAACTCCACTGAAAAAAAATTATAAAGACTACTATGATGTAATCAAATATGATAAATTATATATATTTAATATCATATATGATATTAATATTAAAATAACTCCACATCTAGTCCAAAAAAAAATCCACTGAAAAAAAATTATAAAGACTACTATGATGTAATCAAATATGATAAATCATATATATTTAATATCATATATGATATTAATATTTTAAATAACTCCACATCTAGTCCAAAAAAACTCCACTTAAAAAAAAATATAAAGACTACTATGATGTAATCAAATATGATAAATCATATATATTTAATATCATATATGATATTAATATTTTAAATAACTCCACATCTAGTCCAAAAAAACTCCACTAAAAAAAAATATATAAAGACTACTATGATGTATTCAAATGTTAAAAATTTCATAGTTTAATACGATATATGATAATAATATACAAAAAACTACACATTTATCCTAAAAAACACCACAACAAAAAAAATACAAAGACTATTATAAAAAGACCATAGTTACAAATATAAATATTGAATGCGATAGATAATACACATATGAAAAAATACACAAAAATAATATAAAAATCCACACAAAAATAATATAAAAATCCACACAATTATTAACTCCATTCAAAATAATAAAAACTCCACATATAAAATTAAATAATTGATATCCTAATAATAATATTTATTAATAATATTTATTAATAATAATAATTAATATTAATTACTATTATGGATTTAAAAGAAAAAACTCCACATAAATATAGAAATCTTCACATGCACAAATAATAACTATGTTCAAACAATATATATATTAATTAATCATTATTTATATACGATTTATGATTTTATAAACGAAATTTCATATATATATATTAAAGATTAATTAAAAATCAAATAGTAATCATTAAATATAAATTAAAAACTCCACAATAATTCCAAAAAACTCCAAATCCATTGATAATATATTTTTAAGTAAAATAATGATATATATAGGGATTTTCTTATAAATGTTTAATATTTCATAAAAATTCCAAAGAATCAAAATTATAATTAAAAAAATGTTAATTTCTTCCATTTTTTTAAAAATAATAATATTTTATTTAAAAACTATATAAAATACTATTTTTATTTAAGAACTATAGAGAATGATATTTTTATTTTAAAAACTATGGAAAATAATATTTATTTAAAAAACTATAGAATAAATATTATTCCTTTGGAATTTTTAATAAATCAAAATAGTTTATATATAGTTAAAAATATAATATATAAATTATACAAATTAACTCTAATAACTATGGGTAAAAAAGGAATATCTAAACATGCAAAGTGCGATGCCGTAATAACTCAAGGAATTAACGCTGGTAAAATATGTGGAGAAATCAATAAACGATGTAAAAATAATGCACACGAAAAAATAAGAATTCAAAAAACCCAACTAAATCCTGATCTAGCTATTGTAACATCAGTTATAACTATACCACATATACCATTAAATTCTGCTAATTTAATCCCTACTAATATATCAATATCAGCAAGTAATATATTATCTCCTACATTTACAATTATGTCAAATCAAACAAGTGATGCAAATAAAATTAAAGAATTAGAAAATACGATAGCTCATTTATTGCAACTTGTTCCACAACAACAACAATTAAAACCTATATTATATTTTACATATAATCTAAATTTTTATAAAATAACACAATCTCAATATAATTGGGATAATAATAAAATGCTTGATCACATTTCAACAATAATTATTAATTCTACTGCATCCACTAAATTTTTATGGATAACTGATTTATATAATATATCTAATAAAAAATCGCCGTTCAAATTTAATTCTTCACATGTATCATGGGATAACTCTCGGAAAAAAAATTTAACATGATTATATTAAATGAAAATGGTAGTGAAACAACAGATGATGGAACTATACTAAATAAAATTGGTAATAATATTATTACTAATGCATTTTTATATGCATTAAATGGAGCTTTAGATGAATCATCAAATAGAAATAATCAGATACCAGATGATCATAATTTATTATACCAAGGACCATTTGGCAAAAGTAATATATATAATAAGTTATCGTCATATCAGATGTTAAAGCCAACAGATAATCATTTGAGATATATAATTGAAGCTATTTGCAATTAATTCATATAAAATAAAGCATTTCTAATGCAAATATATATATATATATATCAATGATGTTCGTTTAAGAAAATAGAGCACATATCGGATTATTTTTTCAATACTTAATATATTTATTAAAAATTATTGTTATTAGTTCATAATTGAATTAATTAAATTTTATAATTAAATGATTAATTTTTAATTTATAAAAACTAAAATAATAAAAAAAATATTTTATTATTAAAATTAGTTTTATGCAGTTAACCATCTATTTATTTTAATCCATAATTTACGATCATTCATCGTAATAAAATCCTTAACCGAACATCATTGATATATATCTATATAAACTTAAAAAAAACATTGATAATTTTTAGATCAATTGGATTAATTTATAGTATCTTGAATCAGTTGGATAGCATCTTAGATCGGTTGGATTATCAATTAATAGCATCTTAGATCAATTGGATTATTATTTAATAGCATTTGAATTGGTATCCATCAAATGTCCTAATTGGAATGATCACATTCATCAAATGTCCTAAATGAAATAATAGTATCCATCAAATGTCCTAATTGGAATAATAGCATCCATCAAATGTCCCAATTGGAAAGATAGCATCCATCAAATGTCCTAATTGGAAAGATAGCATCCATCAAATGTCCTAAATGGAATAATAGTATCTATCAAATATCCTAAATGGAAGAATATAGTTCATCAAATGTCCTAAATGGAAGGATATGGTCCATCAAATGTCCTCAATGGAAGGATATTGTCCATCAAATATCCTAAATGGAAGGATATGGTCCATCAAATGTCCTAAATGGAAGGATATTGTCCATCAAATGTCCTAAATGGAAGGATATGGTCCATCAAATGTCTTAAATGGAAGAATATGGTTCATCAAATGTCCTAAATGGAAGGATATTGTCCATCAAATGTCCTAAATGGAATAATAACATTCATCAAATGTCCTAAATGGAATGATATGATCTATCAAATGTCCTAAATGGAAGGATATAGTTCATCAAATGTCCTAAATGGAATGATATTATCCATCAAATGTCCTAAATGGAATGATATGGTTCATCAAATGTCCTAAATGGAATAATAACATCCATCAAATGTCCTAATTGGAATATTGTAATAAGAAGCATCGAAATTCACTTTTCAAATATTCGTAATGATGAATTTGATTAATATTTGTATTCGGAATTACTGACTGTTTACTTCAATAGAATTACAATATTTAATCCAGTTCATAATCAAAACTTAACACATTATAAATAGTTCTAGTACGTTAGCGCACAGAGATACACCAAAGGCCCGCTACGCTTTGCACACTAAAATATATTTATCGCTTGTTATACGATCATTACTATATTATTACAATATTTAATCCAATCTAAGTTGCAAAGCAATGCAGCTCTGCTGCTCCAAATTCAGTGCGCGCACCAGGAATATGATCTTTAAAAAATATAATTATTTATATAATCTAAAGAGCATATATGCATTTATAATAATAATTTTTATAATAAAAATTAACATGATATTTTTCAAATATTTTAAATGGATATAGAAATTTATCATAATTCCCTGCAATCGGATTCATAACTCCCCCGGAATTGGATTCATAGCTCCCCCGGAATTGGATTCATAGCTCCCCCGGAATTGGATTCATATCTCCCATTTTTTACTTATGGCTTCTATACTTGTTGGTGCTCATTCATTAACTACGGTCATAAATAATCTAAAACTTATATCTGATTATTACCAGAAAGTAGATATTGAGATATGGAAACATTTTTAGAATGTTCCAGACACAATGGAAGATCTTCTGTTAAGACTTCACATCTTTTTCTACATATCTTCCCCTTAACTGTATATATACACATTTGTACTCCATAGAAAGGCGGTGGCATAGTAAATATTAATATAGATTCTAGAACATTTATTGGAATCGGATATTCAGATAATCTTTTCCAGCATAAAAGAAACGTTTTACCTATATTACGAAATGCAGGACCTCTCATTCCCGCGGGCTGATTTCTTAAAATGACAGATTCTGGTGGATTATTACTAAAGAGCGGTTTAAGATTATAAAAATATTTTTCTAATCCATGTCTACCTGGTTTATTTCCCTGAGATTCAAGTATGATACTAATTTTATTATTATGTAATATAAAATCATTTGGTTTTAATCTAACTTGATTAACAGAATTTGTCCAATTTCTAGGATTTGGCGGATTACCACTAATTTTACCATTAACCCATCCATAAGTATTTTTATTCATTAATTCTCCTAACCTTATAATTATAAATTATTATCAATTTTTTTATATATAAGAAACAGTTATCCATCAAAGTCCTAATTGGAATAATAACATCCATCAAATGTCCTAATTGGAAAGAATAGCATTCATCAAATGTCCTAATTGGAATAATAACATCCATCAAATGTCCTAATTGGAATAATAGCATTCATCAAATATCCTAATTGGAAAGAATATCATCCATCAAATGTCCTAATTGGAATGATATGATCTATCAAATGTCCTAAATGGAAGGATATAGTTCATCAAATGTCCTAAATGGAAGGATATTATCCATCAAATGTCCTAAATGGAATGATATGATCTATCAAATGTCCTAAATGGAAGGATATAGTTCATCAAATGTCCTAAATGGAAGGATATAGTTCATCAAATGTCCTAAATGGAATAATAACATCCATCAAATGTCCTAAATGGAAGGATATGGTTCATCAAATGTCCTAAATGGAATAATAACATCCATCAAATGTCCTAATTGGAATATTGTGATAAGAAGCATCGAAATTCACTTTTCAAATATTCATAATGATGAATTTGACTAATATTTGTATTCGGAATTACTGACTGTTTACTTCAATAGAATTACAATATTTAATCCAGTTCATAATCAAAACTTAACACATTATAAATAATTCTAGTACGTTAGCGCACAGAGATGCACACCTTCAAATCTATTTATTACTTGTTATATGATCATTACTATATTATTATAATATTTAATCCAGTTCTAAGTCCAAATTCAGTCGTGCACCGGGAATATGGTCTTTAAAAATTATAATTATTTATATAATATAAAGAGCATATATGCATTATATAATAATAATTTTTATTATATAAATTAATACCATGCTATTTTTATAAAAAGTTTTTATTTTATTTATTTTTTATTTTATTTTTATTTTTTTTTATTTTTTATTTTTTATTTTTTATTTTTTATTTTTTTTATTTTTTTATTTTTTATTTTATAAAAAAATAAAATATATTTTTAAGTTCATTCATTAAATCCTTGGAAATCATTAATCAATGCCTGGATTATAATGAATAAATCCAATCAAGGCTAGACTATATTGAATAAATCCAATCAAGCCTAGACTATAATGAATCCAATCAAGCCTAGACTATAATGAATAAATCCAATCAAGTCTGGATTATAATGATAAATCAAGCCTGGAGTATAATGATAAATCAAGCCTAGACTATAATGAATAAATCCAATCAAGCCTGGATTATAATGATAAATCAAGCCTGGATTATAATGATAAATCAAGCCTGGATTATAATGATAAATCAAGCCTGGACTATAATAAATAAATCTAATCAAGCCTGGACTATAATGAATAAATCCAATCAAGCCTAAACTATAATGAATTAAATCCAATCAAGCCTGGACTATAATGAATAAATCTAATCAAGTCTTGGGTTATAATGAATAATCTAACCAAGCCTGGACCATAAAGAATAATTCAACCAAGCCTGTATTATTAAGGATAATAGTTATTTACTAAAACCACAGTGCGTCAGCCCTATTACCCGACGGAGGAGGCCTGTATACCGTCCCCCTTAAGAGTTTACTCGAAAAGGGTGGAGGGTACGATTATCGAAATTTTTTTGTGAAGGTGAGGGGGTTGGGGGTCCCCCTCCGGAACAAAAATTTTGATAATCTTTCCCACAAACTATTATAGTAGAATTATAATGTTATATCATTAATAATGTTTAGATATATGTGATTCAATAAACCAATAATTATTGTTAATTATTGGTTATTATCTATGTATAATATATAAATATATAATATATTGAATATTTTTTAATGAATGAATTCCCCAAGATTATCCATCAAATTTGGATACAAGGCGCTGATAAAATACCTAATAAATTTGATGAAAATATAAATTATAATAAAAAATATAATCCAGATTGGGAATATATAATTTGGGATGAAAATAAAATAACTAAATTATTAAAAAATTATAATCCACAATGGTTAGAAACATATTATACATTACCATATTTACATCATAAAGCCGATTTTGGTAGATATGTAATCCTCTATATATACGGTGGTATTTATATAGATATGGATGCACATACCATAAAATCACTCGATTCTTTAGTTCAAAAATATCAAAATTATGATTTATTAGTTTCACATGTTAATACAAATCCTGTTGAAAATTATATTGCTACTTGGCAAAGTGATATATTAATCAATAATGGTGTGATTTTATCTAAACCAAATAATCAAATTATCCTCAAAATTATTGATTCTATCGTTAAAGAACCTAATTGTAAACAATATGATAGCCGATATACATGTATACAACGAATAACTGGACCCAAAAAATTTAGTAGTATGATCTATAAAAATCTTGATCCTAAAGTGAAAATTTTAAGCTATGATTATTTTGAACCATGTATCTTATCACATTGTAATATTACAAAAAATACATATATTGTTCATAAACATGAAGGATCATGGTACTCCGATAATTTAAAAAAATTCTTTGAAGTTTATATGTATACCAAAAATAATACACCCCTACTTATCTTAATTATTTTTGTTATTTTGTATCTTTTATTTACTAAATCTTAATTTGCATTTTTATTTAAAATAAAATACTCGAATATTTTCCATTTAAATAAACAAGATTATTATAATAAATCTCATCAGTTTCTTCATATTCAGGATATAATTCTCTAAAATCAGAACTGGCCTCATAATTATCCAAATTTACCAAATAAATATGATTACTTATTTGTGGTCCTACTCTTATAACATTTATGTGTGTTTGACCAATTGAAAAAAATATTTGGTTGATAATATCAGGACTCATATTAATACAAGTTATTTATGATAAATATATCTATAATTCTGTTTAAATCTTTCAATTTTTTAATTATTTTTATTTATATATTTATAATTTTAATGAAAAATTATAAAAATATATAAAACAAATATAAAAATTATTTCATTTCGTTAATGGTATCCAAGATGCAGTACCAAATGGTTTTATTATATAAGATTCATAATAACTTCCTATTGATGATCCTGGCTTTGTCAGCACTTTAATCCATTTCTTATCATTTGTTCTTGTATAATTTAAATATGCTAATGAAATTCTATATGTACCAATTGGTCCCAATGCTGCAAAATATGCACTTTTGATAAAAGTAATCCCCCCAAATATAGATGAAAATAAAACTACCCCAATAACTCTTGAAGCAGGACCATTACTTCCACGATCATCTGTATCTGCAACAATCTTTATACTATTATATGCATTTGTGCTACCTATAAATAACATGTTGATGCCACCACATGCATAATATATTTTTCTTAATGACATTGCCATACATACAAATAATTATAAACCAAAATTATTATCAATTTTTTTGATTTAGTTTTCTTCGGATACTTAGTTTAAGGTAGAATTTCTATCGGATGCGCGCACCTAATACTGATTAAAAATGTTCTCCTTGAAAAGAAAATACGCAGTAAAACTATATTAAAATTGAATAAATATGATTAAGATACTAATATTTGATTAAATATCTAATAAGCCTAAGGTAGAATCCTATCAGGTTCGCGCACCTAAAACTGATTAAGACTGATAATAATTGATTAACCCTTGCTTTCTTATCACATATATTGTATCTGAAATAATCTTATACATATGAAAGTATTCCCCTTGAGGGGAATACGCAGAAAAACCATATTTAAAATTGAATAAATATAATCAAGATACAAAGATTTGATTAAATATCTAATAAGCCTAAAGTAGAATCCTACCAGGTTCGCGCACCTAGAACTGATTAAGACTGATAATAATTGATTATATCCAGATCCATTTAATTATATATTAAGACCGAAATAAGCTTATACATATAAAAGTATTCCCTTTGAGGGGAATACGCAGGAAAATCATATTTAAAATTGAATAAATATACATAGATTTGATTAAATATCTAATAAGCCTAAGGTAGAATCTTATAGAGCATATCATCAAACGGGGGTGTCGGAGGGGGAATTTCCCCCTCAATATAATCAAGATACATAGATTTGATTAAATATCTAATAAGCCTAAGGTAGAATCTTATAGAGCATATCATCAAACGGGGGGAGAAATTCCCCCTCGCGATATCCATTTTGATATTGGTCTATTTAAATTGTAATTAAAATAAAAAGCTATATTTGGATCTAATGATGTATATGCAAAACAATTATCATATATACCATAAGCATTTTCATAGTTATGAATTAGATATTTTTTTTTTTCAGTAATTTGATAAGAATCAGTTTTTCTACAATATCGTGTTTTAACTAGATCCATAAATAAATATACATCATCATATTTAGAAAGAGGCATTTTATATATTATATCTTTTGCAAGTAGATTTGGTAATTTTGGATAAATTAACCTAATTATAAATCGAGTGGACCATATACCAATTTTCGATTTTAAAAATGTATAAATTTCCAGATATGGCAAAAATTCTAAATCATATTGAAAATTTTCATATGCGTGATTTTCTCTCATTTATTATATTAATATTTTAATCTTTTGTTTATTTATATTTAATCATTTTTTTATATTTTTTTTTATTTTTTAATTTTTATTTTTTATTTTTTTTATTTTTTATTTATATATATATGATTTTTTTCTTTAAATTTAGCTTTGTTTCAAAGCCAAATTTGATCCCATGATCTGCAGGTGCTACCAGTAGGTCATGTTATGTTTTTTGGCTTTATCCACAAAGGCAATTTGACTTTGTATACAAAGTCAAATTGTCATTTTTTTGTTTTTATTTTATTATTTTATTTTTTATTTTTATTTTTTTATTTTATTTTTTATTTTTTTATTATTTTTATATTTTTTATTTTTTTATTATTTTTTATTTTTTATTTTTTATTTTTTTATTATTTTTTATTTTTTATTTTTTTATTATTTTTATATTTTATATTTTTTTATTATTTTTTAGTTTTTATTTTTTATTTTTTTATTTATTTTTTATTTTATTATAGAATAAAATAAATTGAAGTAGTAATAATTACTTATAATTTTTAATTATAGGAATCTAATAATGGATAATATTATATATCAGCAAATAAACATAAATACTTTTTCGGATAAAAATCTAAATGATATTAAAGAAGTTCAATCTGATGTATTAGCTGATGATGGCTATGATGATGATTTCTGGTATGAAATAATAACAACAGCAACTAGTTCATATATTGCATATGAGCAAAAAAATAATAAACAAATACCTGTTGGTTATATTATTGATACATATTTACCAGAAGAAGGAGATTATTATATAATTGCTTCATTTGGTGTAAAAAAAGATTATCAGAATAAAAAAATTGGTACTAAATTATTAAATTTATGTTTAGAAGGATTAAAAGAAAAAATTAAATTAGACAAAAAGATAGGTATAAATAGACAAATTAAATTACAAGTTAGATTCAGTAATTCTGCTGGTAAACGATTTTATGAAAGAAATGGGTTTTATTGTAATCAAATTTTGCAATATTATTATGGTAAATTATCATTAGAATCTGATGATGATACAGATTCGAATGATAGTTCAGATGATTATAATATAGATGATATGTTTGAACATGGATATGAAATGATATATACTGATAATCCTTCTGAACGATATTCTCGTATTTAGAAATAACATTTGCGTTCCAAAATAAATTTAAAAATAAATATATTAAATATATTAGATATAGAACATTATTGATTAATAATTATCATAATATGTCATTGCAAAATATTATTGAATTAGCATTACAAAAAGGATGGAAATTAAGAAGAGATTTTGGAAATATTCAGTATAATTATGATTTTTTAGTTCCGCCTGAAGGACATTGTGCTAGTAGGTGGGCTGCAGAATACACAAAAGTTATATATAATGGTAATATTGTAGAGGTTCCCCATTGGGCACCTGATTTTATTATGGGTAAACGATGTCCAAAAACTGGTACAAATCAAGGAGCATGTCCCCGAAATAAACATTTATAAATCTATATTTCAAAAAAAATGAATCATTTAATTTTTTATTTTTATTAAACATATAAATGACAATCAATACAAGAATTCCACAGGCATTAGATACCACAACAAAAATGAATTCTGTTATTTTTGTTCAGCAACATTATATAAACAAACTGGAAGAAAAATCTAATGAATATGTAAAATCTTTAGGACAAGCGATTCGAGACCAAGAAAGCGAAAATAAATTCGGTATTGTTGTAAATAATATGCTAAAATTATTAATGAATAATTATACAACTGACACTGAAGATTATACTCTTTCTAATTTATTTTCTGATATTGCATATAAATCAGAAAATAATAATATTTTTTATAATAATGATAATGTTTATGAACTTGTGCTTTTTAATTCATTAACTATTGATGGTCATGAAATTGTAACCGTATGTTGCTGTGAAGATACTTGTATTATATCACCCAAATCATATGATATCAATGGTATTACCGAATTACAAAATTTACATAATAAATTGATAAAAAGTGGCCGCGTTAAGAATAACCCATTAGGATTTTTATGCAAAAAATGTAATTGTACTTAATTAAAATTTATAATAATATTTTAATTAAGTTAAATTGAAAATTTTTAAAAAATAATAATTAATTATATTTTTAATTATTTCTTTGAGTATATTTCACGAACAACATTTAACATTTTTCCAAAATTTTCATGATGACGGAGTAATGATGAACCATATCGAGGGTTTATTTCAAATATATATATTTGATCATCTCTTATCCGATAATCAAAATTACAAAACCCTGTAAAATTTAATTTTGCTAATATTTGACTAAATATTGAGTTATTTTTTGTAATAAATGTATCATCCGTTATAACTTCATATTCCATCAATGCTCCTTTTAAAATATGATATGGATTACTCTTATCTAATTGATGATAATATATCCATGATTTTATTTGTCCATTTACTACAAAAAAATGACCACAATATTCTTCTCCCACGATATATTCCTGAACAAAATAATCTTTCTTCGCTTTTAGTTTCTTTATTTTGCTTTCCATTTTTTGAACCCCATGTTCTACAAAATATCCTTTTCCGCCATAACTACTCGCATATTTAAAAATATATGACTTTTCTAAATCTTTATCAGATTCTAATGGATATGTTTTAATTTTATCATTTACCATCGTCTGATAAATTTGAGGAATATATTGTTTAAACCCATTATTATACATGAATTTAATAAATTGTAATTTATCTTTACATATTTTAATTGTTTTAAAATCTTTAACACAACATATCCCACCCGCAAATTCATCTTCAAATTGTTGCCTATTATCACATATTAATTTTACCGCGCTAAAACTCATTGGAATAATCAAATCTTTATTTTTAGCTGCATCTAGAACCTGCCTAACACTTTTAAATTTAATTAATTCCGTATTAGAATGAACATTTATTAATTGTTTATTATGATTAGAAAATTCTGTTTCACTAAATAAAATCTTCGATTGATTTTTATTATTTTTCATAACTACTTGTTTAGACTGCTCTTTATATACATCATTATGAACAAAGTTACCATTTATATTTGCATACGATAAATTACGATTACTATCATTAATAGGAAGTTCTCTATATACCCATTCTCCCCCAGGCTTTTTTAGTTCAGCTTTAAGAACTCCATTACTATAACTAATATTCCTTGCACTATTAATCCATGATCCTTTAATTACATTCATAGCAATTCCTATACTTTATTTATTATATATATATTATCTAAAATATTTTATCCTATTTATCATTATTATAAAATAGGATTTATCAATAATTAATTAACTTTGCCCAAGCACACTAAGGCATTAAATAACTATTAATTACTTAATTACTTAATTATTTTATTAATTACTTAATTACTCTAAATTATTTATCTAAAATAATTTAATATTGTAGTAATTTGGTTCTTGGGCAGCATTCTATCATATTTTTTACAAATTGTGAACACTGTCTTGTTACAAATTGAAAAAAAAATTGTAAACTTATTAATATTATTATTATTATTAATTTTATTATTTAATAATCTATAGTTGTTTTCTAATATTAGCAGGTAAACTGTTATATGGTCTAAATAATCTATGAAATAGTGTTCCATTTGAATTTAGAAAATATTCATAACAGCCTGTTTCTATATGTTTTCCATATTGAATTACACCATGGAAATATAATAATGTATTAGATCCTCCTTTATGCAATGGATCCTTACTATTCATCATTATACATGGCCATTTTTCTAATTCTTTATCTAGAAGAAATGAAAAACTATGATTATAATCATCTTTTTGTTCAGATCCAATATTTGAAGCATATGTATTAATCCATTTTGGTGGTATTATGCCATTCTTTGTTTTAAATACAATTGATTTTACATCATTACTTGTGGTTACAGTTAATTTATCATCACTAATCGATATAATATCATTATTATTTATTAAACTATCATACATATAATCATAATGTTTTTGTTTAACTGGAAAATATAGCTTAAATAAAGCTTTTATAACTTTATTATTTTCATTTGCATCAGCTCTCACAACTTTAATAGATGATTTATTAAATGTTGCTGTTTGATCTTCATTCTTATATTTATTAATAAGGGATTGTATAATAGTAATGAATCCTTTAATTAATGAAATTTTCTCCTTATAATCAGATGCATTATTTTTAATTTGATTTATATATTTTGAACGCAGATGACTTTGAATATCATCATCTATATCATGTGCATATATAATAGCATCCTTAATAGCTTCCATATTGCAGCCATTTAAAGTAGAAGAAATTATAGTTAATAATGTTCCAATATTTATATTGGCTGCATGTAATGAATTAATAACCGACTCAGCATAATTTGATAATTTATATAAATTTTTTTGACCAACTTGGCTTGATTCTTTTAATAATATATACATATTTTGTAAACATACTAGAATATCCATTTTTTCATTATTATCGAAATCATAATAATTTATAAATCGCCCAATAAGTTTTTCATATGAAACAGCTCTAAATTTATCATTCATTATATCAATCGAAGATCTATCAACCTTATTCATTGATAAAAATTTAAAAATATTTTCATCAGTAATACCTATATTTACTGCATAATCTAATAAAAATGCCATCACATTATCATTAATTAATTGTTTAATTGGATCAAGTTGGAATAGATATTTTAAAATATCTGTCCATTGCCACATTATAGCCGATAAAACAGATGTATGAACAACTATATTATCTTGTTTTGTTATAGTGTGCAACGGTGCTCCTTTATTAATTAACAATTTAACTATATCAATTTTGCCGTTCTGGACTGCAAATGTAATAAGATCATTATTACAAATAGCTGGAAATTCAGTAGCATTTTTAAGAGGACCATGAATATTTGCACCTAAATCAATCATTTTTTCAACAACAGCCACATTTCTAAATTGAATAGCTGATTCAATTGATCGAATACCAAGATTATTTTCATGATTAATATCAATTTTATATTCTACCAATAAATCTATCATTTCTGTAATATCTTCACTAT